>Ga0169931_10015923_pt1 | contig 10024 bp, 10 predicted proteins | sample Kivu_15m_20L_FD_129675 | JGI IMG/M metagenome (GOLD analysis project Ga0169931, IMG submission 129675) | Freshwater microbial communities from Lake Kivu, Western Province, Rwanda to study Microbial Dark Matter (Phase II) - Kivu_15m_20L... | ecosystem: Environmental > Aquatic > Freshwater > Lake... | reverse complement strand
TACACTGAATTTAGAGATTAGGCAGGTACATCCACTATTTAAGGGTTTGATCTACATCCAAGGTTTGGACATAGAACTCGGATTCACTTACATAAGTGGGTGGTAGGGGACACATACTAACAATTTCTCTTTCACGACAATGTTATTGAATGGTTTTGAACACTGCTTCTATCTGCCAGCCATCAAGGTCAGTTAAGTACGCCGCATAGTAATTTGGTCCAAAGTCTGTTCAAATTTTTGGAGCACCTTTATCCTTTTCACCCATTTCGATTCCTCTCTTATGCCACATGTCAATCAACTCTCTAGATGGCGCAGAGAAGGCAAGATGAAATCCTGGGCCTGGAGAAAGAAATTCCGAGCTTCGCTCCTCGATAACATAAATGTGCTCATCTGGAACAACGCCATAACCAATTGCTTGATGCCTTTCACCAGGGCGTAGGTCCTCAAAGACTCTTGAGTAACCCAATGGTTCGAGAATTGCATCATAGAACGAACCTGATGCGATGATGTCTGATACGCCAATACTCATGTGATGAATCATCCACAAAGAGTGCTGAGCCCTAACGATACAGACAGTAGCCACGGCGACTTTCACTAAGACTCAGATTTGGGTCCAATTCTGGATGCAACCGAGCTCGACATGGGCGAATAACCATGGACACTTATCCCTAAGGATGTCAGTGGATTGAGCGATAATGAACGTAGTGAGTCAATGGTGGATAGGAGGTCTGAGAACTCGTAAAGCGAAGGTCGCGGGTTCGATTTCTGCGGGCGGCTCTCGTTTACTTATATTTTGGTGTTGAACCTGTTTCTTTACTTGGTCTTTCGAATTACCTAAAACTGCCCCACACTCTAGAGCAATTAGCAGGCATTAAATCGGCACGCAAGTCCTTAGCCTAGAGTGGTGCTGAGGTTGTGATAGAGAAAGTGGAAAGTTTCCCGACTGTTCCACAATTAACTGCGTAGAAACATGTATCTATCCGAAGTGTAGCTCTCACTCGGAGCAGTCAAAGAAAGTTCATGATGGTGGCTCTAATGGTCTTTCGTGGCCTGTTCACTTTGAAGAATTGCCTCTTAACGTTCATCTTTCGATTCTCACTAGTGGCTACATGTTGTCCTCTAAATGCTTATAAATAAACGGTAGGAGGCATAATCCCTTCGTTAAAGTAATGGAACTTTTGTTGGACTAATTCCGATTCCAGCGCCAGGATACCAATGACTCTTTGGCTGTTCTTTGAAAAATACATAAGGACGTTTCTCGCGCTCGGCAAAGTCGCTCAGACAACTTGTAACATGAGAATTGTCACCCAAAATCAAGGACTTTTCTGATAAAAGATCTCTAATCGACTCATATTCTCGAGCTTCATATAGTTCACTGTGATCGCTATCGTTGATAAAAATGTCTATTCTTGTTTTCAAGTTCGAGAGAGTCTCTACAGAGTCCCCATAAATAATTTGTCCAAGTCTCGCATAAATTCCACTAAAGAGACTACCAGAGCTAGGATCTATATCGATTCCTATATATCTACCCGGGAAACCTTCATTCAGATTTCTCATTAAGGCTTGGGATATCAAGCAAGCCCCTACCCCATGGCTCACCCCCGTTTCCACTACCGTTTGAGGTTTCAATGCCCTTACCGCTAAATACCATCCGTATCGTCGACCATACCCAACTACTGAATCGGATGTCTCCTTACGAGAAGCGAGGAACTCCCTTACATGTTCTCTCAAAATGAAATCTTCATACAATTCCTGACGATACTTCCTAAGTTGCTTTTTTTCGATTCCGAGAAGTAATGAAAAGAGCGAAATTAGATCCTCGCTATTTGCATCTGTAAGATCATAATAAAAATTACTAGTCTCGGTATTTTCCTTTGACCACTGCCTAATGAGGGCTTTACTGCTGGCATAGTAACGACTAGCAAGTTTTTTGCGAGTGTGAGTTCGATAGAGTCTATTGCCTCTAAGTTTTTTCATAATTAAGTTCACAAAGTTGTGCCTTAGACGGTCTTGCAAAATTGGAAGTTTTAATTCATGATTCGGTTGTTGATGATTATCCATAAGCCGTTTATTTTCTCCCAATCCATCTATAGTTTTCAATGGTAGTCTAAGCGTGTTAAAGAGCGAAAGCAAAACCTAGCCGATGACAAGTTTCCCGCCAAATGCTCTAAACGTTAAGCTATTAACTTCAATAATGTCTCATGACGAGAGCGACTTAAAGGTATAATCCTGCGATGGAACGAATCATATTTACAATCACGATACTGCTAGCAGGTATTGAATCCTTTTTGATAGGAGGCTAGAAAAAATGAAATCAAAACCTTTCTTTATCCACCGAGTGTCAAATTTACTGACAGAATTTAGCAAGAAGTTAAATCCTTATCGGGGGTTAACTTATCATGGAGTTTACCGTGATTTTGAGCATGTAAGAAATAACATTAAAACAACCACATATTATTCTAAAAGCCATTTGGCTTCAGCAGAAAGAGACGCCGAGAGAGTTTCACAGATCTTCTTCAATGGCGGAAGACTTAATTGCAGTGCAAGACAAGATTTTTTTTGGTCAAATATTCCTAAGTATGCGAAAGGCAAATATCTGAATGTACTCGATGTGGGCTCAAGTGTTCGACCGATTGCGGTTTATGGAAACCAATCTAAAATTCAGAACTTGTCGTTTTCCCTAAATGACACCACTCAGATTCTTCCTATACTTGAGAAATATTTTAAGAGATTTCCTTTTTTACTTGAGCCCGATGTGTTAGATCTAAATGGCACCTATGACTGCATATACTTTGGCAGTTCTCTACAATACTTTGAAAATTACAGAGAAGTGCTCAGTGCAATCGCAAAGGTTTCCAGACAGTGTGTCATTATTTCTGATACTCCGTTTGGAGACATAGACACTTTCGCGTGTGCTCAAGTTAATACCTATCCCACTATCATACCCCGTTGGGTTTTTTCGAGAGAGGAAATAATATCTTTTTTTATGAGATATGGCTTTTCTTTGGTCCATGAAAAATTAATGCCTGGAGAGAGTCGATTCTTGAATTATCCTCAAAAGTTTCATAGCATTCACCATACGAATTTAGTATTTTCAAGAAGTAAGATTCGTAGGTGAAAGGGAGTAAAGTGACCAACATTAAATTAGATCTTGAATCAAGAGGCTTATACATTGACCCAAAATTTCTTAAAAAAAACAAAATTGAGAACCTGCTACCTTATTTCCTACTTAAAGAAAGTAGACCTGGGGTAGTTGAGTTTAATCGCAACAAAATACTTAATGAGAAAACTCTCATCGAATTATTTAAATCTATTGAGAGCTTAATGAATCTTATCAATGGCAGGCTTGAATTCCATAAACTTTGGTTCCAAACAACTACAAAAGATTCAGCACAGTCCTTTGAGGCAAAAGCGTCACCCTTTTTGCCACACATAGACACTCAGAGATATGTAAAGGCGATGGTGTATTTAACAGACGTCGGTCGTGATAATGGACCTTTTACCAGCAGTAAGTTAAACCCAAATATGTTTGAGAATTTAAGAAAGCACATTCATTCAAAGGATCCTGTATGGATGGACTATCAAAGTCATCAGAAAGAATTTGATATGACTAAAAATACTTATGAGCCGATACTAGGAGAGAAAGGCATGTTAATTGTATTTGATACAAATACTCCACACTTTGCCAGCAAGATAATGAGTAACCAACCAAGAAAAATACTTAGATTCGATTTCTGGGATCGTGATTTTATATTGAAATAAGCTCAGCTGTTAATCCAGCCGTGGTTTGTAATTCTAAGTTTTCTAGCACCGTCCACTAGCGCATAAATAGTTCCCTTATCTATTCGATAAGGAGTAAAATGATGAACTTTATCGGTGGCCCAATATGGATTCGTAGAATTCTCTGAAAGTGTAATACCTTCTAATGCGTCTAAGTTTTTGATCAGTAGACCATTATCAACGTCGATAGATATTTCGGAGAAGGCTAAAGATTTACCGTATTCTTTAGAGCAATCCTGATAAGGGCGAATCATTTTGCCATTAAAAGAGAATACGGTGCCTGCATTCCTACTATAGGATTTATCAGAATAGGTTCCAGATAATCTGTGCTCTGAATACGGACCTCTAATATTATCTGAGGAAAAAACTCGTATGGAATAGTCAGAGTCGATCCCGTAAACCCAAAACTGGCCATCTACGCACTGTATGTTTGGGTCATAAAGTCGCGTAGGTAGTTTTCCGATAATCCTTAGTTTAAATCTCTGGAGATTCAATTGATATATACATGTGTTTTCATTTTGGCCAAACTCTTCCATGGTCATGTAATAATTTTCACCAATCTGAATCGGATATGGATAAGAAATAGTCCAGGTCCTTTTTTCCTCAACCTTAGACTCAGCTTTTTTTAGGTATTGAATAGGGGTGACTTCCCCGGTTGAAGGGTTTAAGGTCGAAGATACAATCGCTGTGACGTAGTAATCTTCTATATACCCACATATTTCAAAGAAGATATGTATCTTTTCTCTGACAACCAGTAAAAATGGGTCACAAGCAAATGAGTCTCGAAGAATTGTGCCATCCATTGCCTTTAGCTCAAAAAAAGAGCGATTTTGACCAAAAACTGGTACATCTGCGTAATGAACACGCATTTCGAATGGAGAAATTTCTGCTAACCCAATAGACCAGTAAAACTTATGGCTAGACGTACCAGAATGTGCAGACAGATCACGCTTTCGGAAATTTTCCAGCTTACTTATTAATGACACTTTGAGATCAATCCATTAGCGTGGAGTTTTGAGACAATTTGATTAACAAGATGAAAATCTAAATTTAGGATTTCTGCAACCTTTAACGTATCGTTCTCCCCATCTAAATAAGCAAGTACGTTAAGGATATCACGCGAATATAGATGAGATCGATTTCCAGCATCGTTTACTTTTGGATAAATCCCGTAGCGATCTAGTTTTGGCTCTCCAACATTTGAATTAATGAAAACTGAGTTTTCTTCTAAAATCGTGATTATTTCTTCATACACTCTTGCTACAGACGAAATACCATTAACACTTATGAAGTCAAGGTCATCGAAAGACGTATGGTACTCGGGATATTCATGATACTTTTTAGTCATCATAGAGCACATAGGCAAATCTACTGCAGGCGAGCACCAATGCCGTTCATCACTACCACGCTCAGTAAACGATGACACTCTATATTCATATTTTTTAAGTACATATCGCATGACACGGTCAGCTAGAGTATTACCCGTTCTTGAAGGCATAAAAACAAAAGGTCCATCAGCTCCAACGCAGGTCAAAACAAATCCTGCCCTTACAAGAGTCTTTAGACTTAACAGGTTTTCTTTCAGGTAGTGAATAGCTCCGATAGTCTCCGGACCAATGAAGAATCTGTAGCTATTCTTTAATTTCTTGTTTTGAGATAATTTCCAAACATGATTCGCGAGCAACATCCAGAGCGCAGGTCCAGATAATTCATTATTTGCCATCTGTGGATGACAAAAATAGGTGGAAAAAAATATCTCTGACTTTTCTGCACCAGGTATTTTTATTTCACCTAGCCTCATAATTCCAGGACTATGATCAGCAACGATTCGGACTCTATAGTCGCCCCCTGATAATGATGAAACTCTTTCATACGGGAGACAAATTCTCCAATCTTCCTGATAATACGAAGTGACGTAGGGAATGGCCCCTGGCAAATCTGGTCTTGTGTGAATATGTTTTAATAAATCTTCCAGTGATACAGTAACATCGATCGAAATCGACCCTATCCCGATGAATAAATTAGATTTAGAAAGATAAATTAATTCAGAACCTTGTGGGTCAATTAGTGACGCAGACCTCAAATTCCAATTATTTGGGACTGTCCACCCATTGAAATCGCTCCCACTCGGAATATCAATGTATTGCAAAGGTGGAGTCAGGAAAGATTCCAGACGCTTAAGCGATTCCAAATTACCTCGGGACACGATAGCTCTCGGGATTTTAAACACTTCCTGACAAAAGCGAAAAGCTTCTGCCAAATCTGAATCGCCAATTTTAGACCCCATTATACTATCTCCGTGAAGCCAAGTTGATTATAGATTTGAAAAATAGTGTCCGTAGTTGAGATATTCATATTGGCAAGATATCGATTATCCATCTGCGCGATGGAGTTTATTCTTGAATAATTAAAACTTAATCCTTTGATCTCCTCTAGAGCTAAGTCAACAAGGGCACTAGACATAATAGACCACCAATATTTGGGTAGCGATTTTGAATCAAGAACGATTTTGATGCCCTCTTTACTATCATCTAAAATTTCTTCAATGTGATTCACTGTAAATTTTGACTTTTCTCTTCGGTGCATGATGTAGAGGACTTTATCACAACCGAGCTTTTTACGAACACGATCAATTGATGACGAGAGTTCAGCTATGGTGATAAATTCACTTTCGACAATTGGGCTACCAAATACCCCTAAGACTTTTGAATCTATGATTCGTTTTGGAGCTAATCTCGTATCTGGCTTAGAGCGAAGATTGAATAGTGTTACACCGTTGGGCATTAATGTTGTATAAGTGGTTGCCATTAGAAATTTGTCAGATCGGTTTTCTCGAATGAGTAACCTTGCAAGACTTACAGATATTAAGCCATCATCCAGGATAACTAGCCGTTGCTTAAATTTGTTAGAACTTTCAAAAAATGTTTTGGGGTAAAAACCTATTATGTTTCCCAAAATTATTGTGATTGCGCCGAAACGTTGAGATAGAAATAATACTGATTTGTGAAGCCTTGAGTAGATACTAATAGGAATTATAATAGTTTTAGTACCCTTCATTTGTCTTAAAGCATTCAGGTATTGAGCTTTGCTTAATGGGGTTTCATCATTTAGATTGAATTTTACGCAAAAATGTAAGGTGTACCGTTTGGTCTGATTTAAGAATTGTTTAAGGTTTAACACCTGTTTTGTAGAGCTAGTCAAAGAAATTAAAATATACATCAAAATCGATTCTTCAAGACAATTTTATATTCGGCGAGATATCTCACCATAGATTTAAAACGGATTTGACTGAATTCTGACCAAGCTGAGGCAGAGCTCTTGGTGTGATCAAATGAAGCCCCTCGTACCTTGTATCCTCCAAAATAAACTGGATTAGTGTTTATCTCAGATATTTTGTAATCAAAATCGCAGCCAAATAACTCAATTGATTGGCCGCCAAGATTGAGGGCCACGGGAACTCCAAGATCTAAGATTACATTACTGAGGAGATCTTCTGGTGGTGGAAACTCTTGTAAAAAATTCAGAACAAAGCTCGATAAGTGTAGAGAGGAAAAGCAATGAGAGGGTCTTAGGTTCAATTGATCCCGCACCATTGAATGGAGTTTGTCTGAGAGAATGAAGGTAAATTTCCTTTTGGCTAATTCTTTGCACCATTCTGCTGATTTACCAAATCTTTCATCTCCACAAATATATACTAATTCTCTAAATCCTCCAAGAGATTCAAAATTTTCCCACAATAGACGATTCGAAAAAATTATAACGTTGAAGTCTTTGTACTCTTCCATATTCAGTCGAAGATTAGGTCCATTACCGAGCAGAGCTATTTTCATATTACAGGAAGTTAGGCTTTCGCAACTTAGCTAAAGGTAGGTTTCCATCTTTTGGCCACAGATAATCAATGACTTTATCATTATAGTGTTCGTAAATGACTTCTAAGTGAGCAATTCGGAAATCACTAACTAGGAAAGTTTTGCCTACAGTGGGCTGGGGAACACTTGCGAGTGAGCCATGTTCCAAGAGCTTTCTGAATAATTCGGTCAAATCTAACTTTGCTGCCGTAATTGCCGCCACCGCAGTTTCATGAAGGCTAAAATTTTTCTGAAATTGAGGAACGCATTGGTGGAGTATCGGCCCGGCATCTGGCTCAGTGACCATTCTATGAAAAGTCACACCAGTAGAAAAAGGATCTAAGAGATAGGTTGGCCAGAAGAGAGTTGCTGATCCCCGATATTTAGGGGAAAGCCCAAGATGGATATTAAAGGTTTCCTCTGGCAGCAGGGCTAATGACTCGAGAGTTAACATTCCAAACCCCATCACAATGCAGGCATCATATTTCTTTTTTTGAATTAAAAGCTTCGTTTTATCGCTATTAATGTCACCTCTAGAAACTCTCGTTACTGTTATATTTCTAAGTGCAGCATGAGTAGAAATATCCTTAGTCCCAAAAATGTCTTTTTCAATAATTTCACGTTTCTTAAAATGATTTTTGAAGATTCTTAGTTGATTTGAAGTGGGGTTCATATCCTTCTTTGGGTAATCGGGTAGCAGCTCCTCTCTTTGCATTAGGACTACGTCGAATATAATTTCGGGATTTTGCGTAATAATATCTCTAAGGATAAATTCATGACGCGGATGAGATCCACAAAGAAGGAGAATTTTCATGGCTCAAGAGATTCTGATATGGAGTCAATAATTTCTAGATTATGGATTGCCTGATCAAGCGAGCAATCTATCACTGAAAGCATTCGCTTTTCCATTAAGTCTTTGAATGCTAATGCCTGCTGGAAAAACCCTGGCTTTGTAGAAGTAAGAGTAGTATTTATTTTATTAACTTCAATTGGTTGGTATACACGAAGGGGGAATTCTTCTGTTGGTTCGACTATCTTCATTCCATTGTAATGATTCAGTTGTTCGAACCCTCGAAGGACTAAACAGTCACTACCATTAGAAATCTTTACTTGAACATTGTCGGATGCCCCCCAATTTACGCACAAGTTTATTAAGTGACCTTGAGTCGTGGACAGCTGCACAAAAAAACCGCTTTTTTTTGGATCTTTACTACCCCAAGCCTTTTGGAGTATGAGCTCACCTACTGTGAATTGCAGGAAATCTATAATGTGACACCCATTAATTCTAAATTGTGAAAAAGAAGGAATTGCATCAGGGAAACTTGCTTGAATCATTACTGTAGAATTTAGTGAGATAAAGTTCCTTGCATATATTGCCGTCTCGTAGTAGCGACGATTGTAACCAAAAAGAAGTAGTCCTACATTTTTATGATGTTTGAAGCTCATCAAATCAGTAGCCGAGATTCCCCCAGGCTTTTCAACCAGAACCGGAAGGTCAAGTTCAATAATCTGCTCTAGAGCTTTAGGGGTCACTGAAGTTTCGAGAGCTATTACGACAGCGTCACTTTTTTTACACTGATTCAAGAATTCAATATCGCTATAACACATCTTAAGATTCCACCTTTTAGAGAATTCTTGAAGTCGAGACGAGTCTGGCCTACTGTATGCGACCCAGGGTTCTAGCCCAGCAGCCCTTAGGGCAGGTATATGAAAATTAGAAATTGGCCCACTTCCCCAATACGCAATTTTGTATGTCATCAAGTCACCGTCCAAGGACGATTATAGGTTTTAGATTCTTGACGAAGTTTTTTAAAGGACGATGCATTTATAGGTGATTCTTTTGGTAATAATTGAGAAAGCAAAATTAACTCGTTAGCATCAAGAGCATTTCCGAAATCAGACAATACAGGATCGCTGGATTCGATTTCCCTTAGTAAGTTTGTAAAGGGGTCTAAGTTAGAGCCAAATAAAACCCCAGATTCCACTATTTTTAAGGTCGTATATCGGAAGGGCTTAGAAAGAAAGCCTTCTGGGTCACCCTTGGTAACCTGATATTCCCCCGTGAAATGTAATGTAATTACACCATGTTCAAACAAAAAAATTTGTATTGGAGCAATGTGAGATGTTGGCAATGACTTAAAATTTAGTGAAGTAGTAGGAAACTTCAATTCTAAATTGCCTAGGGCCGTATTATACTGTGGACGACTTTCTTGCTTAAAAAGTGAAATATCTCCCCTAATTTCAAAATCCTTCAAATTAATCGAAAACATATCGTAAAAAGAAGCTATCCAATGTATAGAACCTGATGCAAGGCACATACCACCGCCAATTGAACTAAAATGCACGAAAGTTCCAAGATTGAAATCAAGGGCAAGTCTTTGAAGTGCATCAACAGC
>Ga0169931_10015922_pt1 | contig 10024 bp, 8 predicted proteins | sample Kivu_15m_20L_FD_129675 | JGI IMG/M metagenome (GOLD analysis project Ga0169931, IMG submission 129675) | Freshwater microbial communities from Lake Kivu, Western Province, Rwanda to study Microbial Dark Matter (Phase II) - Kivu_15m_20L... | ecosystem: Environmental > Aquatic > Freshwater > Lake ... | reverse complement strand
TGCTCAAAGTCCTCTTTCAAAAACAAAGAAGCCCAATGATTAATCTCAGGCTTAAGCCTGGAGCGCTGCTCGTTCCAGGTCGTAAAAAACTGAACTGCAAGCGGGTCATTGAGCTTGAACTGCTGAACCGAAGCCATCCCCAGATCCGCAGTGGAGGTCACTGGGGTATCCGAAGTCGAAGAGGCTCCAGACTGAACCTTGCCCTTAAAGCTCTTGAGCAAAAGATCAGCGCCCGAAGACTTGGCCAGAGCAGGAGCGCTTACGGCCCCAGCAGCCATCACGACAGGAAGGACGACGAGATCAAAACGCCTCACCGTGCACCTCCGGTCATCCAGCCCAGATCCACATGCCCCACCCAATGCTGGGTCATCGCTGTTGAGAGCTCACGCTGCTCCCGGTACAGGTGATTCTTCATCCCCAGCCGAATCACCCCAGACTTGCCGAGCCAGAAAGCAAAACCGAGATCAATCACGCCCATATTGGACGCTCCGCGATCCAGATTCACGATCCCTGCGCCCAGAGCAATGTACTGATCGAGATAAAATACCTGATCCGTGCTGATCCTGAATTTTCCGTAGACCGTATTAAACGCCAAAGTCGCGTCCATTCGGTTTTTGGCATAAGCCACATCAGGCACAATTCCATCTTGAGAGATGAGCTGCTGAGCCGTCATGGTCAGAGCGTTAAAGACGGATGCTGCATGAACACCCAGACTCCACCGATCGTTAAAGTGGTAACGAATCCCACCGCCCACTTGCTGAGAGTTGAGAAACGAAGAGTTGGTGAAGTCCTGCCCTGCACTCATCGAAAACTCGAGGCGCTTGGAGAGTGGATTAAAGCGAGACTGCACGCTGTAGAGCTTCTCGGTTGAGACTCCGGCAGGAGCCTGATTGCTCGGCAGATTTAAAGACTGCAGCTGATCCTCAAGCGATTGAGGAGCGGCCAAAGCCATGCTTCCCAAAGCCAAAGAAGCCATCACACTCGCCAAAAACTGAATTTTCATTACACACTTGTTCATTGGGTCACCTCTTGGAACCAGCGACTCACGATCTGCTGATCCATGTTGGTTTGCGGAACCAGATCCGCCCACTCCACTCCAGAAACCACGAAACGCTTGCCCTGGGCCTCACATCGGAGCGCTACTGGCAGATCGTAGCCCGGAAGATTCGGTACGGCCTTGTAAGTCATCTGCAAAGCCACTTTGCATGAGGACATCGGACTTGCCGTGAGGAACATCGGATCCCTACTCTCCGAGGTCAGCGCCCCTGCCACCCGCAACGGCTGGTAGGGAGTCGTAAGCCCTGCGCCCGAGACGGGACTCACAGGAATCTTGGTGAGATCAGGGACATTGGGCCCCAGCACTGAACTGAATCGACCCCGAACCCGGAATCCCAATCGAGCCAACGACTGGGCGAGATCCTGGGGCAAATTCTCAAGCTTGGGCGCCTGAATAAAGACCACCCTCGCCTTCTGAATCGCAGGAGCAGCTGCCAGAACCGCCTGAGCATCTTCAAAAAGGCTTGATCCTAGAACCACGACATCGCGCAAAGCGAGCGCGCGGTCATTGAGCTCCTGCATCAGAGGATTCATCACCTGGGCTCCGCTGATCAGCTTGAGCGTTCCCACGATTTCGGGATCCTTCATGCCATCACCCAGAACCAGAACTTTACTCCAGGTCTTGGGCAGAGCTTCGAACGCAAAACCCTCAGAGCGAGAAAGGCCCTGAGCGAGTTTCGCGACCACACTAAATTGCTTAAAGCCGGGCTTCGTGGGTTTGAGCAAAATCTCGTTCAGCTTAAACTCCACTTCACTTCGCATCGAAGCAGGCTCAATCGAAATATTGAGCGGATAATTATCCGGATTCTGGTTTGCCACCGGAAGCTTGATTCGGAGCTGCTCACCCTCGCGCAGATAGCGCATCTCCCCCACTGGCCAAAGTGCCCGGTCAATCGCGGGTTCTTTGAGAAGCTGGGCCTCGAGCCTCACTTCGGTGGTGTGAGTGAGGCATCGATCCTGAGCAAACTTACTGCCATACACACAGGCCTTGATCTTGATCTGATGATTCTTACCGAGTGCGGCTTCAGGGATATTGTGCCAACGCACGGCCCTTCTCGAAATGAAACCGTCATTATCCTCATCCACCGTGAGAGTCCCCATGCTTGGACCTTCTACCGTGACCAGTGGGTACTTCTCGAGATTGGGGTCTTCTGCGGTGAGCTGAAAGCGAACATCTGCCACAGCCTGAATCATCGCTGGCGCCGACAACAGAGCCGTCTGACGGCTGTCCATCACTCTAAAGTCGACCGGGATTTCAGTGCGCTTACCCGAGGGATCCACAACCACGATCTTGGCCTTCCAGAGGCCCTGGAAACCGCCGGAGATAAAATCATCTGCGTTGGTGACCGTATCCATCGGAGGCGTCACTCGGAGATTAAAACTTGCGGGGTCTGCAGCGTCCTGTGAAATTTCGAGGCCCGAAGGAAGCCCGCTGATAAAAAACCCAAAAGGCCCCTGAGGAAAGTCCGCACTCTTGACTCGAACGCGGGTCTTGAACTCAGCCCCTTCACGAATCTGAAGCATCCCCTGCTGCCACTCCAAATCCACAGGTCTCGAGACGTTGTGCACCACCAGGAGCACCATTTTTTCGACCACAGACTGAGGCTCGAGCGTGCTGGAGAGAAGCACCCGTGCACGGTAGGTCTTTAAATCCGAAGCAGGATCACGCGAGTCGTTGCCGGCTGAGAAATCAGGAGTCCAAGTCAGCTTTCCGAGCTTGGTATCAAAGCGTGCGCCGGGAGGCAGATCCGACATCGCTAGAACGGGCCGAGCAGGCGATGGAACATAAGCCTGAATGACATACTCGTCGGTCCTGCCCTCGGTAAACTCGAGCTGATCGGGGATATCAATTCCCCAAGGCTTACCCACCGGACGATCCACGGGCTTCGTGGTCGTGAGCTTTCCTGGCGCCGTTTCAAAAGGGTTAACCTGACAGCCACTGAGCCCTGCTGTGAGTGCTGCCACGAATCCTGCGACAAAAACGACCTTGGTCTTCAACATGTCATCATCCTCCGACGGGTCTGAGCAAGAAGGGGTAATTGACCTTCACTGCCACTCCACCCAGGGGTTTTGGGAACTTCCAGCCCATCATTCGTTGTGAAATACAATTTTCGGTACCCGAGTGCCCAAGAGTGCTCTTCAGCACTCGCGCAAATCCAAGATTACCTGCCGGACCGACTTCAAAGTTCATGGTCACGGTGCCATTAATTCCAGGGCTCTGCGACAGACCCTGCTCGTAACAAGCTCGCACTTGACTGAGGTACTTTGCGATCGTGGCTTGAATCACAGCGCGATCCAGTCCCCCTTCGAGGACCACATCGTTGGATAATGCCATCGCAGAAAGTGCGCGGCCTTCACCCGAGCCCACGGCAGCATTCCCGTAGCCCCCGTTTCCACCGCCTGCGCCCTTGGTTCCCACTCCGCCAAGACCGGCAACTCCACTGTTTCCAACGGTAGTGCGCTTGACACCTTGGCCGAGACCCACCAGCAACTCACCGCCGCTGCCCTGGTCCCCACCGGCACCAGCCCCTGCACTCCCCTGAAGCGCGGTTTTCGCGCCTCCCAAAGCCTTGCTGAGGTGCTTGCTGCCTAGCATTCCGAGAAAGCCCAAGTTTTGCTGGATCGCGCGCTTGGCCTGCGCATCGACCTTTTGAACGACCTTTGGCAATGCGTTTTCAGAGATCGGATTGACCACCTTAACGGTCTTTTGCTTTTCAGGAAGAATCTTCACTGTGACGGGTTCCATCAAAGGAGCTTCTTGCTCCTGAACTTGCCCGTTTCCAGCCCAAGTGCCGATCAGAAAAAAGATCAATGCCAGAGCCGTTGCACCCCCCAGAAACTTCTCGAGAAGCTTGTCGTCTTTGCGAGTCGCATCGATCACGACATTTCCAAAAGAAGCCGAACTCAGGGTCTGGCTGAGTTCCAACACTCCCCTGGGGGTTTGAATTTTCCAGAGTCCTGGACCCTGGTGAGAGACCTGCGAGGCATCGAGTGCTTCGAGCTGGTTTCCAGCCAGTTTCAGCCGGCAAAGCCACGCTCCCGCATCATCCATTCGCTTAGCGCGGCTGCGTCCATTCCGACGCTGAAAACCCATCCGTTGCTGGGAACCCGAATCCGAGATCCATCCAAAAAGCTGATGGAGCCCAAAAGTGAGTGAGCCTGTACCGGTCGCAAAAATCTTGATCAGATTGCCGGCCTCATCCCGAAGACAAAGAGACATGGAGCTCATTGCTGAATCTCCTCGCCCAAGTCATTGGCAGCATGATCCAGAAAGTTTTCGCGCAGCCTCAAAAGACCATTCGAAAATTCAGCCTGGTCGCCTGTGACGACACTCACTTCGGCCCGCTTCATCTGGCCCTGAATCAATAGCTCATCAAAGCGAATCTCTTTGCCTGAGCGGTACTTCACTCCTGTAACCGAACTGGCCTCTGGAGCAGCCAGAGCTACCCCAACCCATCCGGTCACGACCATTGAGCATACTGCTACCTTTGACACGAAACCCTTCATGGATTCCTCCCGGCCTGAAGACGGCCTTCAAAGTAACTCGCCAAACGCTCCTTCTTGAGCGATCGATACAAATCTCTGAGCTCCACGAGGAGCTCAGCCGAATCGGGTTCCTGCGAGAGTCGCGAGAGAGCTCCAGCAATCCGGGACTCATCCACTGTCGGCGCTGCAGCCTGCGTCTGGACGGTATCGCTCACGGGCACCACTGCGGCAGCGTACACCTTGGACTTCTCCTCAAAAGGCTTGGCCATTTCTTCAAGACCTGCCTTCAGCTCAGGAATCGCCTCTTCAGGAATACCTGCTGGAATTGGGCTCTCACGAATTTCTTGAGCAAGACCCTCGTAAACAGCCTGCATCCTGGCCGCCACGGCGCCACGCGTGCTCTCATCGGCTTTGCCTACCCAAGAATCCGCTTGTGAAGCCAGGATGCCGATGGCCTTGAGACGCTTTTCAAACTGCTGCTTCGAATTCTTACCGTAAAAAGAGACCTTTTTCTGCGCAGCGATCTTTTCATCGAGATCAGCCAGTACGAGCGCCTTCCAGGTCGGGCCCGTCATGAGCTTGGCTGAAACGATCCACTTTTTGGTTTCGGCATTTCCTTTTCCAGCCTGCTCCAGCCACTCGGCTGCCAGGGCCTTTGCAGAATCGGTCTTCACCGCCTTGAGGGAACCTAAGTCCAACACACTCGAGTCGCGAGACATGCTCAGCCAAAGCTTTTCTTGCGCCTCGGTCAGAGCCCCTTTTCCATCGAGCATTCCACGTACTGAGCGACCCCAGGTTGCCTTGTCGCCAGAGAGCTCCCGAAGCAGTACGAGCTTCAGTGCCTGCTGGAGATCCGACTTGTGTCCGCCCTGCTTCTCGAGAAGATCGGCTGCACGTCCAAATTGGCCCGCGCGCTCGAGCTCGGAGGCGAGAACGCCCTGTTGAGCCGGACCCATCAATGCGAGCACTTCGAGCAACACCTTCTGGTCCTTGAGTTGAACGCTAAGAACCCGAGCGTTCTCACAGGATTTTTCCACCCAGAAACCCGCCCGACAAAATCCCACAAACTGCGCCAGTGCCTCGGGTGATTGACCGAGGAGCACAGCTTTCTCGAACTTGGCCTGATCTCGAATCTTGGTCATTTCAGCCAGTTCACCCGCAATCGACTTCGAGATCGCTCCCTTTGCCCAAGCGGAGTCCAGCCACAATGAAGCCTGAGTCATCACTTCACTCAAGCCCGATGCGGTCTTATTCATGGCCAGAATATCCAGCGCGAGGTTCTGAGCCTGGATCGCCCAGGGGTCGGGAGTGGCGGTGACCGAGGCAAGCTCCCTAAAGATCGGGAGAGCCTCTCCATACTTCTTGGACTCATAGAGTGCGCGCGCCTGAACATAGCGGTGCTCACGAGAGCCGGTGAGCTTAGAGAGCTGAGCCATCTCAGCCGATACGAGCTCATTCATCCCCGCCTTCTGAGCAATCGATGCCTTGAACTCACGGAGCTTAATGTTTGACGGCTCGAGCGCAATCCATTGGTCCAACTGAGCAAGCTTAGTTTGGGCATCGCTCTCAGACGCCAAAAAACCTTCCTGAAACTTGGACTTCTCGGGAGAAGCAGGAAAAAGCGACAAGTACACGAGCGTCGCTTTTTGGAAATCCCGCTTTCGATCCACCTGACTGATCCGCTCGCCATCCAGCTGAATCACGAGGCGGCGCAGGAGCTTCTCTCCCTCAAGTTTTTCTGCATCCGAAGCTGCCGCGAGCTGAGCCTGGGTCTTGCGACTTGAAAGGTCCTCAAGCGAGAGACGAAACGCATCCCAATCGCGAGCACCATACTGCTCTTCGGTGAGCCGAGCCAGCCTCACAAACTGTGGGTTTTGGCGCTGCGCTTGCGCCAGTACTACCGTCCCAGCAATTTTGTTGCCCGCGGCAAAGTACGACTCAGCGAGCTCCGCAATCATTTGAGGACGAAGCAGCTTCTGAGACAGGGCCTCTACTTTTTTCATCGCCGAAATCAGGGCAGGATCCTGCGAAGACTGAGCCCCCCTCTCGCCTAAAAACACGAGATAATCGCGGAGCGCCTCCTCACGCACTTGGCCCTTGGAGTCAAACAGTCCCAGCTCAATTTCTTGGATCGCTTTATCATCCGCAAGCCCAGTGCGACTCGATTGCTTGAACAACCACGCCCGCTTGTACCGAACATATGAACAGAGGTCACCCCCCGAGCAGAGCTCCAGAGCCACAGAATACCAGTGAGCAGCACGCGCCACATCGCCTGCCTCGGCAAGCTTGAGGGCAGCCTCACGGGCAAGCTCGGTCATCTCTCTTTGGTCGGCCACTTTTTTCCAAATCGGAAGTGCGCGGTCGATCTCACCTAGATCACTCAAGATCCGAGCTTTCTGAAACTCAACCCTGAGTCGGGCATTGCCTTCGAGCTTGGACAAGGTCTCTTCATAAAGAGAGAGGGCTTGTCTTTGGAGCTTCACTTTGCGCGCAAAATCAGCGCTTGCTGCGTCTTCCATACAAAGATCCGCCAGACGCAGCGTGAGCGGCAGTCTAGACGGATCACTCAAAGAAAGCGTATTGCGGAGAGCTTCGGTCTCGCGAAGCAAAAAATCATCCGCTCGAGCCCCTTGGCTGAGCAGAACAGCAACTCCTACCACTCCGACCCAGTTTCTAGACTTCATCAACCCTTGCCTCCTGCGCCGATCACAGCAAGCTGGATGGATCCAAAAGCCTGACTGGGGAGCATCCCCATAAAGCGAGATACCACTGCACTCGAAATGCCCTGGTCCGCCTGCACAGTGATCTCACCCGGAAAATTTTCTTTGGGATGTGACTTCTGCCAAATCTCGCGAAGTTCACTCAAACGATTCATCAAGGGCTCCGGCTGATCCAAGAGATCTTCGGTGAGTCCAATGAACTTTTGATCCAGGTAAATTCCTGCCGAAGAGATCGCCAGCACCGGCGCATCCTTCATCTCACGCGAAGTGATGGACTGAGGAAGCGTCACCCCTTTAGCGACCACCGACAGCTCGGGAGAGGCCGAAAAGGTCTGGAGCAAGAAAATGACGAGCAAGCTAAACATGTCGACCATCGAAGTCAGCATGAGACCCATGATCATCATGCGCTTGCGCTTGCTCTTCATGAACTGACGAGCCACCAAGTGTCTCGAAAAAGAACGATCGCCTAGGTTCTGAGCTTTGATGTTCATCGCACACTCCCCATGGCCGACTCGCGTGAAGCGGGCACAACTCCCAAATTCACCACCTGATTTCTCCGGAGAGAGTCCATCACCTGAACCAGATCACCGTAACTGACCGCCGAGGTGGTCTCGATCATGGCGGCAGAAATCACCGATCCGCGATTCCAGCTCGCAACATTTTGATCGATCTGCTTGGCGAGCGTGACCAGAGAGTCAGACTTGAGACTCGCCTTTTGAAGGATCCGGCCGCCTTGCTTGAGAACCAGGTCAGCCTGCGTGGCTGACACCACTTTTAGCGTCAGCTCCTGACTTTGTGAGCTCGAGGGCGCTGCATCGGTGCCGTGACTTTGCTTGACTTGAAGCGATCCCACCTCGAGCCAGACTGCAGTCATCAGCAAGAAGCAGATGCACATCGACAAAAGATCAATAAAGGAGACGAGATTAATCTCGGCATCCAAACTTTTTTTACGACCGGAGCCTGATGCTCCACCCACTACCGACGCCATACTGGCACCCCCGATTTGGGTGGGTCAGGACAACCCTCATACTGCGGTCATCCTGACCCTTCAAACAGAACTAGCCGAACTTAGACGGTCATGCTCGGAGCCGGACGCTCCACCGAGCGGCCGCCCGAGAGCTGCCGCTGCTGAGAAGCGTTCGCTGCAACGCGATCCGACTCAGTCAAAAACAGAAGATCATTAAAGATCTCAGTCGTGCTCTCGGTGAGAGCCGTAACTGCCTTGTCGGTCTTGTTTTGGAAAATGGCGTAAGCAACCAGTGCAGGGATCGCTACGATCAGACCAAAGGCCGTACAGTTCATGGCCTCCGAAATCCCCTTCGACAGGAGAGTCGCGCGATCGGCTGGGCTTGCCGAAGCCACAGCACCGAAGGAGTGAATCATGCCCACGATCGTGCCGAGCAGCCCGAGGAGGGTAGCCACGTTGCCGAACATTCCTAAAAACCCAGTGCGGCGATCGAGGTTCGAGATTTCTTTGCTCAAAGACTCGTCCATTCGAGCCTGGAGCTCATCGTCGCCAGCGCCGTTGGTCCGCAGCTGCGCTCCCAGAGCGGCGATGCGAGCCAGAGGCGAGTTCGTCGTATTTGCAATGTTCTGAGCCATGTTCTGTGCGCCGAGATAATCCCCTTTGGAGAGATTCTGAAGCAACTGGGCCCTGAAATTACTAGGTACGTCCTTCATCTTGAAGAACAGGGCATTTGCACGTTCAGCAATAAATGCTGCAGTGAAAAGCCCAAAAGCCAGAATGCAGTACATGAAAATACCGCCTTCGTTAAACGCCTGAATGATCCCCGTCATGGATGACCCCCTTCGTATCGTTTCGTGTCAGTGGCATGTCCCGGAGTTCCTGCACCGCCGGTCACCCACTGACCGACTTTGATTTGGCGCCAGGAAAAAATTCCCCCCAGGACGCTGACTCAAAAACTCAAGCACAACCGATTTAAGACGACTGTAAGACCGTGCCGGCCGCTTTGGCAAAAGGTTCCCACCTAGGACGTTCGTTTTTTGCCGACTCTACGCGTCAATGACTTGACGCGCTATTTTTGGGGTTCGCCCGCAAACCAAACCCAGTCAGCCAGCGCGCCGTAGCGCTTGTGCTCCACTGGCTCTCGAAGAACGAGATCTGGCGAAAGCTCGCCCTCTCGGTACTCGGATGCATCAATAAAGCGAATACTGAGGAGAGCCTGATCCGGTGCTCGCGCTCGAAGCCTGGCGATCACGCCGTCTTGATAATCCGAGTGAAAACTGCCGACCACTAGAGCTCGAAAGGACACTCGCGATTTGAGCAGCTCATAGGCGAGCACGTCATCGGTCAGGCATTGCGCTTCAAAGTAGCGCTCCATCTGCTCCGGAGTGGCGTGACCTCCACTCATGGCCGTTTCAAAACGCTCGCGGTAACCCATGCCGCCCATTTCAAAACCGGGCGGGATTTTAGAGGGATCCAGTGCGGAGAGTCCGCCCGTCAGCACGGGGGCCTTTTCGAGCCTGGACAGATTCACACCAGCCAGCGATCCACTAAACCTCACGCCTGAGAGAAGAAGGGGCAGATAGCTTCGTGAGCGGCCTTGCCCCTGGAGCTCATCCATGAGCTCCTCGGCGGAAGCCTGTCCCTCACGAAACTGAAGCCAAGCCGAATCAATTTTGGGTTGGTCGCTCGCGTTGAGAAACTCCCAACCCAAAGTCCAGCGATCCAAAGGCCCGAGCTTCTGAGACTCTACGGCCCAATCCAGAGCTCTTGCCTGTTGGATCTGCACCGCCGGAGT
>Ga0169931_10015921_pt1 | contig 10025 bp, 8 predicted proteins | sample Kivu_15m_20L_FD_129675 | JGI IMG/M metagenome (GOLD analysis project Ga0169931, IMG submission 129675) | Freshwater microbial communities from Lake Kivu, Western Province, Rwanda to study Microbial Dark Matter (Phase II) - Kivu_15m_20L... | ecosystem: Environmental > Aquatic > Freshwater > Lake ... | reverse complement strand
TATGAAGCTCTAAGGTCAGGTGATCAAATAGGCTTAAGCAAGATATGCGTGTGGGAACCATCTGGCAATGGATTAGCAATAGCCATTCGAGATAGATTGGCTAAGGCAGCGTCAGGTAATTAACCCAAAGATTACGAGTTAGACTCTCTTTCTTGACCTGTCACAGGGTCTTACATAGGGGCCTTTAGCTCAGTCGGTAGAGCAACGGACTTTTAATCCGTGGGTCGTCGGTTCGATCCCGACAGGGCCCACATCGGATTTATCCAAGTACGCACCTAGTACACAGGAATTTCTCCAGTACAGGGGTTAATTTTTACCCCAAAGAGGCAACATTTACCCCCTTTCGGTGTCTTACTAGGTAGAGGGGTCAAGACGTTGGCTCATCGAAAGCGGGAAATCAAAGTGTCACTTCGTAAAAAGGCTCAGGCCTCAGCAACTGTTGCTGCATGGTCTGTCTCTGATTTATCCGCCCTTTACACCCAAAACCGCTCATCACTTATCGCTCAAGCCCGCCGAATTCTTCGAAGCGATGCTGATGCAGCAGAGGTTGTTCAAGATGCCTTCCTTAAATTTATCTTGGCAGCCCCAGAGCTAGATACCGCAGACCGTGCCATGGCATATCTGCGCACCACTGTTAACAACTTATGCCTGAATGTAATCCGCGCAACTGGATCACGTCCCAACTTGGTTGCAATTGATTCAGATGCCTCACAAGAGCGACTGGCTGAACTTGCTGCTCAAAGCCACATTCCAATGGATGCCACACTTGCAGCAGCCGAGGATGCATCAATTATTCGCGAAGCGCTATCTCGTCTTTCAGAAACTCAACGCACAGCCCTTGTGATGTGGGAGGTTGAAGGCCGTACCACTAAAGAGATTGCCCAAGCAATTGGAACGAGTGAGAAAAATGTTCGCCATGTTGTGCAGCGCGCACGTGCTTCATTTGTTCGAGTGCTTTCAGAGTGGGTAGTCGATGAAAAGAGTGGTGCGACAGCACTTGATGCTCTTTCTACTACATATAAGAAGGCAGCAGAGCTTGCTCAGAAATCCTCAAAGGTTGCACTCTCCTTACTTATTGTCATGGTGGCTTTTTTAGGTTTTAACTCAGTGACCGGAAGTGAGTTCAATACTCCAAATGTCATAACCACTCTTACTCAACAAGAGTCATTAACTGACCAACAGAGGGCAGAGGTTATGCCTAATCCAGCCCCTAGTGAGATTTTGGCTGAGAACAAGAAAATTGTTCAAGAAAACTCCAGTATTAATGTTAGAGCTTTAAAATCTTTATTTCCTGGATTATCAGTTGATGGATTGCCAGTTGGCTTTACCGTCTCAGATCTAAGTGGCGCAGTTGGTTCACTCCTGGTGACCCCACCCTTTCTTATCTCTAACCCAGATGGATTCTCACTAATCTCTTATGCTCAATCACAAGGTGATGAATCAATAAATGTTTTACTCTCCCAAACTATTACAGTTGATGGATCAGGTACCTCATATGTAGCCTCACCATCTATTTCTATTGCGGGTAATTGGTACCCACTGACTTTAAATCAAACCTCATTTACGATTCAGCGTCTGGCCAATGGCAACTACCTGATTGTTGCAAGCCTTAATGTCGATTCAACTGTAGAATCAGGAATCTTTATTGATACATTAAGCGGTAAAGATGTCGATGCTATCCCAGGACAGATTAATACCCGTATAATTATCGACTCTGGCAAGAGTCAAATTCTTGCTCAAGCTATCAATGTCTCAGCAAGTGGGGTCAGATAAATGGACCTCAACAAACAGGTTTCCCCTGTGATCCGGTTATCACGGGGGGAAAGAGATGCGTCAGCACGTGCGACTCATCTCGAAGCCGCCTTTGAGAAATACTCAAAGACGACTATCGAAAGGAAACAAATGTCTACAACGACAAACTTCAAGCGCATAGCGCTTGTTGCTGTTGCAGCGTTGGGTCTGGGAGTACTTACCTCAGTTCCATCGAGTGCAGCAATTAACGCAGATACGGTGACCTTGTCAGCGGCCTCTGCGGCACAAACATCAGCCGAAACATATACAGCAACATCTGCTGTTGTAACGGTTTCTTTCCTTCCAACCGCTATTGGTGATTCAATGTCAATCACTGCAGCCTTGGTCGGTACACAAACTGGAAATACAGCTCTTCCAGTATTGCAATTAACTGAAACCACTTCTGCAATTGTAGAGACTGGTTCAGCGACTGCAAAAGCAGCTGGTAATTCTGCCGCCGGCGATACTTGGACAGCAAACACTGCTGTTTCAGTTCGGGCGATAGCCGCAAACACTGTTACTACTGCAAAGTTTGCAGTCTATCTACAAGGTGCTTCATATGCAGCGCCTACTGTTACTGGTGCTTATTCAGTTAAGATCACGCCTGCGACAGTTGGAACAGCATCTGGTGCTCTACAAGGATCAACTGCGCAAACATTGACAATCAATGTATCGACTGCAGTTAGCCAGAGCACAACACCTTCAACTGCAACCAGTAAAGTGTTTATTCAATCAACTGGATCTAACGCAGTCCCAACAACTGACTCTGTTGTTGCTGTATCAAAAGCCACAGCTGCAACCCCAGCAGGCTATGTTTATTTCCAGGGTTTAAATGCTTCGGGAAATGCAGTAGTTGAATCGATAACTGCTGAAATCTCCGGCGTCGGTACTATAGGTCAGGGAAATCAGACTGGAGCATCAACTGGCCGTTCTATTTCAGTTAGGTACACTGATACTGTAACTGTATGGGCTGATGGAAATTCTGGAACTGGAACTATCACAATTAAAGGCTCAACATCAGGTGTGGTTCTAGGTACAAAGACTGTTACTTTCTATGGTGCCATGGCATCTCTCAAGGGAACAGTCAACACCGCAATTCTGGCAGTTGGCTCTAATGCAGCAGCAGTATCTGTTGCTTCAAATGATGACAAGCCAACTTTGATGCGTTCATTACAATCCTTGGAAGAAATTTATGCCTTCTCAAGCGATACAACTGTTGCGACCGTGCCTTCAACAGCGCTGTCATACTCAGTTGACTCTGCAACAGTAGCTGTAACAGGTGTCAAGGCTGGAACTGCAACCATCACATTTGGTAACAAGTCCACTCTTGCAACATCTACGATTAAGTCAACTCCGGTAACGGTCCGAGTTGGATCAACTACGGTTGCCTCTGTAACAGTTGCATTTGATAAGGCAACATATGTTACTGGTGAGAAGGCAACAATCACCATCTCGCTTAAGGATTCAACTGATCAACTAGTTGTTCCAGGAACTTATGAGTTGTGGGCTGCTACTTACGGCTTAAACTTTGCAAAAGGTTTCTCAGCCGGAACTGGTCCAGCAACATCTGAAACAGCGGTAGCAACTTCTGCGACAACTGGTCTCAAAACTTACACAGTTTATATGCCAGTAACTGCAGGAACAGTTACTTTGACTGGAACATTGGCTAAGACGCTAGATGCAACTTATGCTCCAGTTGGAACTCTAAAAACTGCAGCAGCAATTCAAGGAACAGCAGTCACAGCATCAGCAACAGTTAATGACTCAGGAGCTGCGGCATTAGCTGCAACTAATACATTAGCAACCACTGTTAATGGATTAGTAACCACTATTGCTTCTTTAAGAACTTTAATCACCACATTAACTAATCTGGTGCTTAAGATTCAAAAGAAGGTAAAGGCATAAAAGAAACGCCCTTTATCTAATAAACAAATCGGCCTAGCCTAGTTACGAATAGGCTAGGCCGATTTGTTTAGATAAGATATCCGCATGAAAAAAAATATTTCTAAACAAAACAATAATTCTATCTTATGGTGGATTTTTGGCGGTTCAAGTTTAACCACACTTTATTTTAATTCACAAATCCAAGACCCATTTAATGCCCCAAAATTTTGGATCATATTGATAATTGCTGCATGGCTACTAGGACATATAGCTGGGAATATTTCTAGCGTTTCAAGTGAACAGCAGTTAAAAATTTTTGGTTTATTGCTTCTTATATTTATTCTTTTCAGCTTTCTATCAGTACTTAAAACCGATTTAACTTTTACCGCTATCTTTGGCGAGAATCAAAGACGAAATGGATTTTTAACATATCTTGCATTAGCAATATTTATGTTTTCTTCTGCATTATTTGTAAGAATACAAACAATCATGAAGCTTTATTTAGCCGCTTTTTTTACAGGATTAATTTTAGCCTCATATGGATTGATGCAAATCTCTGGCTTGGATTTTATTGAGTGGAATAATCCTTATAATGCAATAATTTCAACGGTTGGTAATCCAAATTTTGCAGCTGCAGTTATGGCTATGATGGCATCAATTTTGTTTGGTCCCGTTTTAAATAATGGCATTCGGCCACTGTTTAGAGTGAGTTGTTTTCTGCTCACAATTTTTTTACTCGCAATAATACAACTTTCAAACGCTAGACAAGGCTTGATTGCGTTTTCGATTGGAATTAGTGTTTATCTTTTAGTATGGCTCTATAGTATTAAAAATAGGCTTAGGCATTTAATGCTTGGCGGAGCAAGTGTGCTAGGTGTTTTAGCAATACTTGGAATGCTTCAAATTGGACCCTTAACCTCTCTGTTGTACAAAAGCTCAGTTACTGTGCGGGGGTATTACTGGCGTGCCGGCGTTGAAATGTTAAAGGATCAAGTATTTTTTGGTGTAGGAATTGATAGATATGGCGCTTACTTTAAACAGTTTAGGGAGGTCGGCTACCCATTAAATTATGGATTTAACATTACAAGTTCAAATGCCCACAATGTTCCCATCCAAATATTTGCAACTGCCGGAACATTTACTGGATTGGCTTATCTGGGAATTTTGGGATTTGTTTTGTGGCGAGGTGTCGTCGGAATTAGATCAACCCAAGGTAAGGATCGACTTCTTGTAGCAAGTATATTCTCGGCTTGGCTTGCTTACATTGCTCAAAGTTTTGTATCTATAGATAATATAGGAATATCAATTTGGGGATGGGTTCTTAGTGGGTGTGTAGTTGGATTGTCACTTAAAAATTATGATGGCGACTTAAAAAGTAGTAATGAGGGTAAATCAAAAAAATTATCTCAAAACAAAGTTTCATTTAATTTTAAGCAAGTTTTTGTATCGAGCGCAGTCACTTTATTCGCAATAATCACAGTAATTCCACTTTATCAAGCTGAAAAAAATATGTATGAAACTCGAAAGAGATTTAATCCAGCCACTCCAGAAATCAAATCTCAATTTTATGACTACGCAGCTAAAACTCTAAAAAATGAATTGCTTGAACCTGCTTACAAATTAAACACTGGTTCTTATTTAGCTGCAATGGGCTTTATAGATGAGGGTTTGAAAGTTTTAACAGAAGTAATTGAAAAGGATCCACGGAATTTAGATGCTCTTAATTTGCTAGCTGAATACTTCCAACAATTAGGAAATTTGAATACAGCAAACAAATATAGAGAACAGATTTCGAGATTTGATCCATACAATGCAGCAAATTATCTTCAGCTAGGATTAAATTATAAAAATGAGGGTGATTTCAAGCGCATGGAAGAAGTAAGAACGATAATTCTTTCATTTGCATCCAATACTGATGAAGGAAAACGCGCAAATATTGAGTTGAGGCAATAAGTTTTATGGAAGTCGTTGTAATAGGTCAAGGTTACGTAGGACTGCCATTGGCTCTAAATGCGGCCAAAAGTGGTTTTGATGTCACCGGTATAGATAATAACGCAGAGAAAGTCAGTCAAATTACAAATGGCGTTTCACCAGTTGAAGACATAATTAATGAAGAAATTTGCACTATCTTAAAATCAGGACGTTACAGAATAACAACTAACCTATCATTTGATGCGGACGTGATGGTGATCTGTATTTGTGTTCCAACTCCACTAGGAAGTGATCACAAACCAAATTTAAGTGCGTTAGAGCAAGCAACAACCTCGGTGGGCAAAAGCTTAAAGCCAAATATGCTGGTGATAGTTGAATCAACAATCTCACCAGGAACAACAAGGCAAGTATTGCTACCAATTCTAATGCGGACCTCTGGATTATCTGAAGAGGAGTTTTACGTTGCGTATTCGCCGGAACGAATTGATCCATTAAATAAAGAGTGGAATATCAAAAATACACCAAAGTTAGTTGCTGGGTTAACTGATCAGGCAGCAGAGCTGGCACAAGAGTTTTATTCAAAGTTTGTTGATCAGGTTGTTATTTGTCCAACAGTTGAGGTTGCTGAAACCGCAAAATTACTAGAGAATTCTTTTAGATTAGTGAATATTTCATTTATCAATGAGATATCAATGTTTTGCCACAAGTTAGGTATTGATATCAATCAGGTAGTAAAGGCAGCTGCCACAAAGCCGTACGGCTTTATGCCCTTTTATCCAAGTGTTGGGGTAGGTGGTCACTGCATTCCAGTTGATCCCATCTATCTATCAGATGCTGCAAAATCAGCAGGAGCAGGTAGCAGATTTATTGATTTAGCAGATGAGATCAATCAAGCTATGCCTTCCTACTTTGTCGAACGAGCCAAGCAGATCATTGGCAGGGTAAAGAGTAAGAAGATTTTGGTAATTGGTTTGTCTTACAAACCAAATGTGGCAGATGTTAGAGAGAGTCCGGTAATTTCATTAATTGAGCAGCTGCGAAAAGCTGGAGCAGAGGTTTACTGGCATGATGAGTTAGTTAAAAGTTGGAATGGGCAAAAAAGCACCCCAATTAGTGCAGATTTTGATTTAGCCATTATTGCTACCCCTCATGAATACTTGGAGTTATCAGCTTTAAAGGATGTGCCAATCCTTAATACCAGGTCATCAATATGAGATACCTAGTTACCGGGGGCGCAGGGTTTATTGGTTCTCACCTTATTGAAAGCTTAATCAATCGCTCTGATCAGGTAGTGGTATTAGATAACCTTTCAACTGGAAGTAGTAAGAATCTAAACAAAGTATCAGATCAAATTTCATTTCACAATGGCAGTATTTTAGATTATAAATTAGTAGATAAGTTAGTAGCAGATTGTGATTATGTGATTCACCTTGCTGCTGCCCTTGGGGTTTTTAACATTGTTAATAAACCGTTAGAGAGTTTAAAGACCAATCTGCAAGGATCTGAGATCATCCTGCAGGCAGCAGATAAATATCGCAAGCCGGTATTAATTGCCTCAACTAGTGAGATCTATGGCAAAAATGAAAAGGTACCCTTAAATGAAGAGGATGACCGGATTATTGGCCACCCCCTTAAATCACGGTGGTCATATAGTGAGGCTAAAGCAGTTGATGAAAGTCTTGCCTTTTTTTACCACCTTGAGAATAAGCTGCCGATAAGAATTGTAAGATTTTTCAACACAGTTGGTCCTCGTCAGGTGGGCCATTATGGAATGGTCGTTCCTAGGTTTATCGAAGCAGCTTTAAAAAATGAGCCATTATCAATATATGGCAGTGGTGAACAAATCAGATGTTTTTGCCATATCTCAGATGTAATTCGGGCACTCCTTTTAGTGATTGATTCAGATCAGGCGGTGGGTGAGGTTTTTAACATTGGTAACAATCAACAAAGCTCTATTAACCAATTAGCAGATCGAGTCATTTCACTACTGGGATCAAAATCAAAGATTGAAAAGATTCCTTATGCTGATGCTTATCCGCAAGGGTTTGAGGATATGCAAAGGAGAGTTCCTGATATATCTAAGATCAAAAGAGTTCTTGGCTGGTCACCGCAATTAGATCTAGATCAAATCATTAAAGATATCGCCGCTTCATACCCAAATTAATAATTAGTATTAGGGTTTGAGATATGAGTACCGGTGGCTTTACAACCAAACAACTTTTGGCTGAGGAGTCATTATTAAAGCTTTCAACCCTAAGTAATAAAGAGGCTATTGAGATCGGTGAGATCGCAACAGATTTAGGTAGAGAGAGAAAATTACCTATTGCTATTGAGGTAAGAATTGGTGAGTGGATCATCTACCACGCCTCATTGGCGGGCTCAAAGCCTGAGAATGATTGGTGGATAAGACGTAAGGCATCGGTTGTGAACTTGAAACAACACTCAACTATGTATGAACGAGTATCGGCTAAGGAGCGTGGAGTTGATTGGCATAGCGAGAACAATTTGCCAGATGAAACTCATGCAATTCATGGCGGAGCTATTCCCTTGATAACAAATGAAGGTTTTAAAGGTATTTTGATTATTAGTGGATTACCACAGGTTGAAGATCATCTATTTGCAGTTGAGGTTTTAACTGAGTTTTTAGCCCGTAAGGGTGAAGAGATTTAATGGCTCAAGTTTGGGTGGCAGGCGAGGTATTAATTGATCTAATTCCCAATGGAAATACATCTAAGCCAATTGTTGGGGGTGGGCCAGCAAATACTGCCAAAGCTTTGGCAAGAGTTGGGGTGGATACCCAATTTATTGATGGCATCTCAACAGATGATTATGGATTGGTGATAAGAGATGAATTACTCACCTCAGGGATAAAGCTTGATTACGTTAAGTATTCAGATAAGCCAACCTGTCTTGCAAAAGTTTCACTAGATAAAAAAGGCTCTGCCTCATATGAGTTTGTAATTGAGGGCACGGCAACCTTTGATTTTAGCCAGCGATGGCTGCCAAATCCTGTCCAATTAAAACCATCTCTTCTTTATACAGGAACCTTAGCTACTATTATTGAGCCAGGTGCCTCAGAGTTATTTACTTGGGCACAATCTGTAGCAAAAGTTGCGCCAATAGTTTTTGATCCAAATATCAGAGCTGCTGTTATGGATGATCGCAAGATTTATCTATCTCAGGTGGAGCGCTGGGTGGCAATTTCATCGGCGGTGAAGGTAAGTCAAGAGGATCTAAGCTGGCTTTATCCATCACTTGATATCGATCAGATTGTTAATAATTGGCTCACTCTAGGAGCTTTACTTGTTGTAGTCACATTTGGTGATCAAGGATTAGCAGCTTACCGGTTGGGTGAAAAGATAAAAGTTGATGCGATAAAGGTTAAGGTTGTTGACAGCGTTGGTGCTGGTGACACAGTTGGTGCTATTTTGGTTGAAGCGATTGTTAAAGATGGCTTGGCTAGTTTGAGTGGTAGGTCACTTGAAATGATGTTGAAACGGGCTGCAAAGGCTGCTGCCATCACTGTTTCTAGGGTCGGTGCCAATCCACCAACATTTCAGGAGCTTGAGTAATTGTTAAATATTGATTCAGATCAAATATCTATTGCAATTGATTTAGATCAAGGAGCACGTCTTGCATCTGTGCAGTGGTGTGATATGCAGTTTGCAGTTCCTTTTCGTGGCCAAGATTTAACCTGGGGTTGGTTTGCTATGGCACCTTTTGCTGGCAGAATTAAAAACGGAGTTGTTAGAGATTTACAGGGTAATGAGTATCAACTGCCAACAAACTTTGATCCACCTCATGCTCTAAATGGTCAAGCAACACTTTCCTCTTGGGAGGATTTAGGGGGAGGAAGACAATTCCTAGAACTGCCTTCACCCTTTGATGGCGCAACAGTTACGCAAAGCTATGAGATCTTAGATAATGCAATTCGTTGGTCACTTGAGTATGAAGCAAATGGATGCCAGCTGCCAGTGACTCTAGGTTTTCACCCCTGGTTTGCCCGTGAGATCGGTAAAGGTGATTCAGCCGAGTTATCCTTTAAAGCAAAAAAGATGTTTAAAAGATCAGGTGATCAGATACCAACTGGTGAGTTGATAACACCATCTGCTCCACCTTGGGATGATACATTTGTTGAGATTTTAGGTATCCCTGAGATTATCTGGCCAGGGGCGGCAAAGGTAACGGTAGAAAGTGATACACCCTTTTGGCATATATATGATCAAGATAAGGATGGTATTTGTATTGAACCAGTTACGGCACCCCCTGATGCCCAAAACTTAAAGATTCAAGGTGAGAGTTATATTGAGTGCTTGATTACATTTAGTGAAGATTTTTGATTTCACTTTTTGTTGTATTATTTGGATGTTCTTCGTAAGAGAATGCTCGTAGATAAGGGACCCTTTCGGGTCCCTTAT
>Ga0169931_10015920_pt1 | contig 10025 bp, 6 predicted proteins | sample Kivu_15m_20L_FD_129675 | JGI IMG/M metagenome (GOLD analysis project Ga0169931, IMG submission 129675) | Freshwater microbial communities from Lake Kivu, Western Province, Rwanda to study Microbial Dark Matter (Phase II) - Kivu_15m_20L... | ecosystem: Environmental > Aquatic > Freshwater > Lake ... | reverse complement strand
TGATGTTGTTGTTTCAACAACAAGAATAAGAGTGATTCCTTAGAACGGGTAGTATTTGCCGTCATATTCGTATTTGATAATACCGTAGAATCATCAAGTATGGAACCATGAATGTGATTATAGGATGAAAAGAGATTTAAACTATGTAAGGCTGCTATTCGTGGTGGTGTCAATAAAGCAGTAGTTCTTGTAGTATTTCGTATCTTGTTATTCGATTCATCGTTTGAAGATGATGATAGAAATCTACGATATGCAGTTTTTTGATTTCGTATCCATGAAGCTAAGGTTGGATTGGCTGGATAAGGATATGGAACCTTTGTATGACCATGGTGTAAAAAGAAATCCGACAAGTGTTGAAAATTCTCTTCCCATGTAAGACGTTTCTTACGACTTTTGTTTGAAGAGGGATGATATATACGATGAAACTTCAAATCAGTAGAATTCTGATGATACTTGTTTGGTTGTAATGATAATGATGATGATGGAGGAGAAGATTTCATGATTGTTGATGAAGAAGAAGAAGAAGGAGAAGAAGAAAAAAAAGTGTGGGGATCTTCTTGTTGTTGTTGTTGTAACTGTAGCTGTAGCTTATGTTTACGATGTGTCAAGGCATATCCTACAATCATATCAATGTGTTGAAAGAATGAAAGAAATAGAAGAAGAAATAGGGTAAAAAAGAAATTCAGCATCTTTCTTGTTTTATGAAGTGACTGACATCTCGGATCTCGGATCTCGGATACTACTAATAACCGTCAAACAACGTCTGTAGGAAACGTATCGATTAGCCATTAGCCACTATGATTCCTTTCTTGCGCATGTGTGGATTCACATGATGGTATAAACTATAAGTACATACATCCCATCATGAAAAGATATTTTCATCAAGTGTTTTATTGGACCCACGTTCTTCACAGTGTCATACATTATTCAACTGCTTTTATTCAAGATTATCCTATTCTTGGTACTCAAAGCACGTGGGACTTCTTACATGGTTCGATAACACCAACTCCATCATCATCATCTTCATCGAGGAAGAATGCGTATCTTCATCCATCCTCAACAAGAAGAACAAGGGTTAGTTTTAGAGGATTGCTTACGAGGAGAAGGAGTAGTTTAAGCTCTTGGATCCAGAATCATGAGGACGAACAAAATACCTCATCATCAGCAGCATTACCTACTCCTCCTCGTAAAGTTCGTTATAATGTATTTGGTACACTTGGAAAAGTCAATAATCATACATCAGATATTGGAGCCTATTGGTCGTATCAACCAGCTGTTCAAAAAACATGGAATGTTACACAGCAGTTGATAACAAATGATTATACACATGATACCTCCATGACACAGCATCAAGAGGTAGAAAATTCAACCCTAGGAAACACAGTTATGAATTCTAGTATTAAATATGATTTTGGTGTAGGTAAAAATATTCCTGTCAATGCTATACAAACCAATGATAATACTGGTAATATGATTGTAGCCACAGATTCAGAAGGAAAATTTTTAAGTCGAGCTTTATGGCTTTATGGTGAAAATAAAGATCCTACTACTACTACTACTGCTACTACTGGAGATGATGATCATACTTCTACGATTAGTAGTAAGGAACAACAACAACCAGGAGAAGATGAAAAAATAATAAGATATGAAGATATTGATACATCCTTACCACCATCGGTATATAATCCAGATCAAGGTATTGATGTAGTATGGACTTTGATGCGTCAAGAAGCTCAAAGAGAGGCTACAAGAGAACCCTTATTGGTTTCTTTTATTTATAGTACGATTTTAAATCATCCTACCTTGGAATCAGCCTTGGCATTTCATTTATCCAATCGATTAGCAAGTCCTGCTATGCTGAGTACTCAAATTATGAGCTTATTCCAAGAAGCTTTTAGTAGTAGTAGTAGTACTAGTAATTTGAATCAAGAGAATGATCCTCCTATACAAGGAACGACTATTACAACAACAACAACAACTACTACTACTAGTACAATAGGAAGAACTTTACGTGCTGATATTTTAGCTGTACGAGATCGAGATCCTGCTTGTACTTGTTTACCCGATGTATTTTTATATTTCAAGGGATTTCATGCTTTACAAACACATCGTGTTGCACATTATTTATGGAGAAGTGGACGTAAAACCTTGGCATACTTCTTTCAAAGTCAAATGGCACAGATTTTTCAAATTGATATCCATCCCAATGCTAGGATAGGTCAAGGGATTATGTTCGATCATGGGACAGGTGTAGTTATTGGTGAAACAGCTGTTTTGGGGGATAATTGTTCTGTCCTACATCATGTTACATTAGGTGGTAGTGGTAAGAAGGGGAAAGATCGACATCCTAAAATAGGGAAGGGTGTATTACTTGGTGCAGGGTCTACTGTCTTGGGGAATATTCAGGTTGGAGATGTACGTTTAGATTTACTCTCATTTGGTAGCTTAACATATGTCCCTCATCCAATGATTATGCTCTTCTTGATATTCTAATGGTACGATTTATTTTTGTTTTATTTTCATGCACATTTTGTTAATAGGGTTGTCAGATTGGTGCGGGGACTCTTGTTATTGCTGATTTACCACCACATTCTGTAGCTGTCGGTGTCCCTGCAAGGATTATTGGTAAATTTGTAAATGAAAATGAAGATCCTAGTCGAAGTATGGATCAAATGTTAGTGACTGGTGATGATTCATCCATTACAAGTGTGGAGTATTCTATTTAAAACCACATCTTTATACACGTTGTATAAACAATCACATCTACAAGATTTATTGTGCTTCTAAAAGTTTACCACTTGCTGTAATTATTGGTGGAGCACGAGTTTGTCTTGCCATGGTATGCAATGTTTCGATGCCCGAGACCAAAGTTCCCAAAACGGCTGTGTTCAAAAGCAATCGTTCCTTCCATTCTTTCGGTGATTCGTCCACTCGTACAATAGAAAAACTGGACGAGCCTCGTAAAGGCCCAGCTAACGGGACAATCAAAACCACACCATAGGGTTCTTTGATTTGTTCATAATTCAAGCCGTAGTAAACGCCGCCATATATGGAATGAGAGCATTGACGTAGGGAGGTCTCAGTGATTCTCTCGGTTGGTCGACCAACAGCATTTCTTTTCTTACCAACAACCTCATGTGCCCATCGATACTGTGGAAATCCCTCGACACTGTTGGGAGAATGTTTAAAGGAGCAACCCACGTAGGTACAGAGTGGGTCGATGGGTTTTCTTTCCCCTGTGCAAATTTTGATCAAGTTATCTCGCAAAGTAGGACAGGCATCCGGATCTTGTATCAGACGAAACGTTAAAGTCCCGATGGGCTGATTCTCCAGTGAGATGTCAAAGTAAATCATAATTGTATTCTGCAACGTAGATACCTCGTCCTGATTTACGTTTGAGAACCTTATCGTTCGTAGCCGTTGTACAGAGGACTTCAAATACATGAAGGAATAAATATTTGTAACAAATGACCAAAAAATTAGCATCGTGTTAAACCTTAATGAAAACATAGTTGCGATATGACGATGATGTCAGGTTTTCCAAAGAGATCAGTAAAGGGTCAAGCAGCATGATGTTATTCCTACATTGGCCCTAATCATCAAAGCCACTCACAGTCTGTAGACTAATGATGATGTGATTGTTGATGTCCGATGATAACAAATAAATGGTTCTATAACATAGCTAGTTATATACTACAGAGTTTCCGACGGCAGCAGGAACGACCATACAATGGTGACAGCACCGCTTCCCGTCTGCTCAGCGAAGTTAAGCACCATCTGGCCAGGTTAGTACTACGGTGGGGGACCACGTTGGAATCCCTGGTGTTGTTCTTTTGGTTTTTTGACATATGTAGTATTCCACGGAGCAATTTGGAATTTGGACTTCCCAGTGAAATAATTTTAAATCAGGTTGGTATGTACTACAATATCGGATTTTTTGTCCTCTCATCTTGTTGTTTACATATATCAACTTTTTCAATTGCTTTTCTTTTATTGCTGGATATTAGTTCCATTTTGAACTGTTTTGCCCTTTCAATATTGCAAGCAACTTGTTTACAAATAAGTTAACTAATACATGTTAGTAACAGTCACTGCGGGTTTTAAATTTTTAAGGAACCATCTCGATGACATCCATGGGATTCAAATCTTCAAAAAGATCCAGTTCATATTGTTCTGCCATATTATTGCTGTTAGTCGAGACCATCTTGTCATCACTGACGCCAATATCTTTCCCCTTCGCTTTTGCTTCTCTATATGCCACACTTGCCGCAAACCAAGCATTCGGATGATCTCCGACACCACCTAAGGGTATATCCTTTAGTGCAGAATAATTCGGATGAGTAACCTCGAAATGTTTGACACATGCTAATGAGTAGTTCTTCATGCGTTTGTGATTCAAAATAGTTTCGAGATCTCCTTGTCCGATATGTAACTTATTTAATAAGGCACTTAAATGCTCATCATCGTAGTGTTTAAAAGGGCATCCATGATGGTCACCGGTCCCTTGAGGTGGATTGCCCATAACAATTTTCATGCAGTTGTACGGTGTGTAATCTGTTCTCTTTCCTTCTTTACCATACATGTGTCGGATATTGTATGCATATTCCTTCTGAAATTTTTCGGGTGATATCAACTTTGTAAATTCTCTTTGAAAAAAAACCATCGACTCCTCCATACTCAAGCCTGCTCCCTTGAGAAATAATCCATATTGTAGACGACCCCAATGTTTCAACTTATGATCACTCTTTAGACCTTTATGAAGTTGAGACATACACAAGGGCATGTTTTGCACGTAATCATCGACATTGGAACCGTCGAAGGACGATGGACCGGATGAACGATCTGAAGTATGATATGATTTCCCAGTATATTGTGAATTCATTGTGTATAACAGGGGTGCGATACGGGATGACTCTTCCACACCCGTGATGTGGGTAAAGGCTAATGCCGCTTGCGTCAAGGATTTACTCAACATGACACGATAACGAGCTAGAAGGATAACCATCAATCGATCTGCGGGGACAAATGCATAACCTCCAGCAATGTAGCATTTCCGATTCATAACAAGATCCAAGGCTTCAGTAAATGGGACTTTAAAAAAGATTTCTTTGGTAAACTGATCGATGGACATGATTTCATTTTTCTCAGTGGGGATGGATAGAAGTTTTTCACGTAGCCTTTCCTTGTCGACTCTGGAAACTTGATCAATGACAATATGATATCTACTTAAAGAATCCACAAGTTGTGAGCCCTTGAGTTTTGATATCTCATGTTTGAATAGGGCACATTCTTGTGTAAGAAACCACCTTCGTAAGTCTTCTGTCCGACAATATGCCGCTCTAAGAATGAAATGACTCGCAACGTCTGCTCTTTTTGTAGCTTCTCTTTCATCAGTGTTCATAGGAAAACATTCATTCAACGTTTTGTCTAGCTGGGAACTATACTTTTCTCCATGAAGGTTTCGTGTTTTGAGTTCTTCAATCTTACGAAGGACCTGAACATATTGCAAAATGGTCATTTATTTAAATGAGACTATGGATGCACTTATTGAATGATTCCTAGGTTTTGGGAAGAAGTACGAACCTTGAGACGCCTCAAAGCATACTCCTCAAACTCATCCAAAGTCAATTCATCTTTTGGAGGACTGGTGTACCATAGGTCAAGATGTTTTGCGGACGGGGCTTTCTCTTGTACAGCCTCAGTTTTCACAGAATCCTTGGTCGATCTTGAAGCATTCATATTATGTTAGAGTGTATATGATTGAGAGAAAACATTGACCGTGAATCTCTCTGATTGGGAGAAAATATTGTCAGGGAGGAACGATCAGCACATGAGTTGTTGTTCGCAGTTCTGTGCTTTTGCGATCTCTGTGTACTGTGAAACGTACATGATGTACCTGGCTTTCGGTACTGTGTTTTGGGATTCAAAAAGGGCGCGTCAACTCTCGAGTTAGTCATGCTGAGCGAGTTTATCGGTTTCTACCGATTTTCTCACGACTACCGTACTGGGTGGTGATGTGGGTATGCTGACGCGTCTCTGCTGATACGAAATCCAAGGAACAAATAGTACCACATCGGCTTCTTTAACACTTATCATAACCAATAGCACAACTTAAGGACATCTACAACATCTCAAAAATCATGAAAAGAAAAAATCAACTACGAAGTAAACTTGTCCTTGCCTGTATCTACTTATACAGTAGCAGTGACCTTGGTCTCGAAGAGCACTATCATGGGCGAGTATCTGTCTCAGCCTTTTCCTCGAAACCATTTCTTAGTACCCAGTCATGTCGAAGGCGGAATTCTCATTACAAACAAGTTCCTTCGAGACTCTATCAATCTACGTTGGAAAAGAAAAATCAAGAAATAGGTGAAGATGATACTTCTTCCACGAATGCATTCGATAAAGCTGGTGAAAAGAAATCTCCAACATTATCAGATCGAATAGCTAACTCAGGTATGGCGAGTGCAGCTACTTTAGCAACAGCAGCTGTAAATGCAGCTGTAGCTATGCGAACATTAGAAGCACCAGATGTATCCAAGTCTTATGTTGCCATGGATGAAACAAATGCAAAGTCAAAATCAATAGAATTAGACAAGGACGGATTACCACTAGTATATGATAAGGATGCTATTGAAAGATATTGGAGAAAAGAAAGAGGAGCATTGAATCAACGTTGGGGATACTTTGTCGGTAAAACCGTCCCGTTTCTAACAAAGATGGTAGCATTATTTATTAAGGACGGAAAGATTGATGAAAAGTATATACCTGAATTAAGTGAACAGGCAAGAATAGACCTACAAGATTTAGGTCCAACATTTATCAAGGTACGTATATTGTAAATCTTGGGTGTTTTCTGTTTCGCAATCATTTCTTCGGACTTATGCAGTTCTTTCTGCATCCTTTTTTTAAGGCGGGACAAATGATGTCTGTTCGTCCGGATGTTCTTCCTCAAGCTACCCTTGATGAATTGACAAAATTGCAAGACTCTGTTGTGCCTTTTAGTACACCTGTCGCCGTTCAACAAATTGAAACTGAACTCGGTGGTCCATTGGGACAATTTTTTACCTCCATTTCAGAAGAACCAGTTGCAGCAGCCTCATTGGCTCAGGTATACTTGGCCACGTTGAATGATGGAAAGAATACCAAAGTGGCAGTGAAGGTGCAAAGACCTGACGTTTTGTCCACTGTATCAAAGGATTTGTATGTTTTACGGCGCGCTGCGGAAGTTTTTCAGGGTTTGATTTCTCGATTCGCCCCACAACAAAAGACAGACTACGTGGCCTTATTGAATGAGTGGGCTATTGGGTTTTACACTGAATTAGATTTTAAGAATGAATCGAGGAATCAGATGCGTCTTCGAGAAGCCTTGCAAAAAAGTAATATCAAGGGAATCATGGTCCCAAGAATTTATGAGGAGTACTGCACTCGTCGTATTCTTGTTAGTGAATGGGTAGATGGAGTCAAGCTATCTCAAAGCACAAAAGAAGAAATCGCAGAGGTTACACCCATTGCGCAAGAGGCATTCCTGTTCCAACTATTTGAACTAGGATTTTTCCATGCAGACCCTCACCCTGGCAATATTTTGAAATTGAAAGAGCCGACACCTGATGGGAGCAAAATAGCACTAATAGATTGTGGGTTGATGGCCAGTATTGATCCCCGAGATCGTGACAACATGATATCAGCGGTGATTCACCTGGCTAACAAAAACTATGCAAGCCTCGTCGATGATTTCATTCGATTGAACATTCTACCACCGGAATCGGATCGTGCAGCTATTATTCCACTTATGGACAAAGCCCTCTCACCTTATGTGAAAGGAGGTGGCGCGAAAAAATATGAAGCAGAGCTTCGTAAACTTTATGGAATGGAAGACGGTTCCATTCAAAGTCAAGTAGGAGGGTTTCAATCCATGACACAAGATGCGTTGACCGTATTAAATGATGTACCCTTTAGCATTCCTCCATACTTCGCAATTCTAGGTAGAGCCATTGTTACACTCGAGGGTATCGCGCTAAACGGAAATCCAGATTATGGTATTATTATGGAGAGCTATCCATTTATCGCGAGAAAATTAATGAGTGAGGATAGACCTGAAATACAGCGTGCGCTTGAGGAAGTCCTTTACTCTGGATCGACGAGAGATGGTGGATCCCTCAAGTTCAATCGTCTTCTTGCACTCTTAAATAATGCCGCAGGGGTCGTTTCTACTCAAGAAGGGGCAGCTTTTGTGGATATTGATTCTATCCCCGATGACGGCCTGACTCTTTCGGCAGGGATCAAATATTTGCTTTCAGACAAGGCTGAGAGTTTACGACGTTTACTTCAAAGTGAACTGGACACGATCGTAGATATAGTAACACGACAAGTTGTACGGCAAGGGTTTTCAGAAGTTATTGTGGCGTTGACTCCACCGCGTCCACCTACCTTGCCCTTTCTAGGTAATATCTTTCCACCAAACCCCAAGATCGACGAGATCACCCTTCCCATACTTCTTCCCGGTGGAAATAGCCAATCAGCTTCTCTTGGTTTTTTAACTTTGAAAGCCTTTGTCGATTTGGTAGCTCCATCCCTTAGTCAAAGTGAGGAAGTGTATGCAGTAAGCCTTTCAAGAGCTGGTGGAGATTTGTTTGGCTCTGAGGTAGCATCATTTATGAAAGGGGAAAGTGTCCTGAGTGCATCTACTGTACAGATTATGCTTGATGCCGTTCGATCTGGAGCTTTCGGTAACGTCGGTTTGTTGCGAGAAGAATCAGTTCGGCGGATAATTGACTCGGTTTCTCAGGTATTCAGTTCACTGAATATGGCCAATAAAAGTACGATTGAGAAAACGTTTCGCGATGTACTGGGATCTCTTGATGATAAGGAGAGGAAGACTCTGGATAATTTGACCACTGACCTTATCGATCGAAGTATCAAACGAGCTACGGAAAGGCTCTCAGGCGTTCCTCGTGTGTTAAACTAAAACTCATTGGTTTGTAAATATTGCTGATCGGTTTATAAATATTAGTTAAAATTGAGCTGCATTGTAAGCTTCGTTAGTATTTATAGAATTGTGAAATATACGGTCAAGGAAACTTTCCTTTCTTGGTGTAATGGGTGTCTGATAACTTTTAATTATACCTTTACTTATTTCGGTGGTTCAAGATAACACCTTTCACAGTCCATTCTTCAACAATGACAAGGCCGACTGTGAAATCGAAGCCATCGTCGCTCGACGAGAATGAATCGAAAATATTATGCCTGAAACGTAGTATCATGCTATGGTAATGCAGTTTTTATCGAATGCTATTGAGTACTTCTGGTGATAGTATGTATAATTTTAAAAATATATGTAAAGCAAAACGTGTTGACTTCATACTGATAATCTCTGCAGGAAATCAGTTTAAATGAGGAAGAGTCATCATGACTACGCTAATAAACGTGAAAGCAATTATCCGCATCAAAATCACCTTATAACCACCATAATCTTCTTCGAGCTGCAGTGTATATATTTCAAGTCCTCTTCGCGCTTCTAATCATTTGCTTTCAAACCTTCACTAACGTCAACTCCAGTGATGCCTCAAAGGATGACCGGTCAAACGGCCTTGTCTACGTCGCAGTTGTCTTCAAGAGGAAGAGGAAAATGAAGATGACCACGATCGACATGAAAAGAAACGCGAAATAATCATCTTTTCCTTTATAATGGACCTCTGTCCATATCTCACATTCAAAACGCTTGCAATCATAATGCTGTGTACGAGCTTGAGGGAAGTGCCGAAGACTATCGCACTGAACAATCCCTGATCAATAAAGCAGATTGAATTTCCTTATCATAGAGAATTGAGACCATTCGGACGCCTTTCACTCTAAGTTATTGTTGCCTGTAAAATATGCCACTCTTCAACGTCGTCATTTTTTCTTGTCTTCGTCTTGAAGAGGAAAAGAAAAATGAAGGTGACCGCGATAGACTTGAATAGAAACTTCGCGCTCATCTCTTTTTCTTTTATCTTTTTCCTGTATCCATGTCTCACATTCAAAAG
>Ga0169931_10015918_pt1 | contig 10026 bp, 8 predicted proteins | sample Kivu_15m_20L_FD_129675 | JGI IMG/M metagenome (GOLD analysis project Ga0169931, IMG submission 129675) | Freshwater microbial communities from Lake Kivu, Western Province, Rwanda to study Microbial Dark Matter (Phase II) - Kivu_15m_20L... | ecosystem: Environmental > Aquatic > Freshwater > Lake ... | reverse complement strand
TCTCCGTCGTCCCCCCCCGGTCGCGTTCGCGCGTGTCGATCTCGATGGCGCGCGTGGGCGTGGTGGCGGGGCAACGTCTGCCCCGGCGTGCGCGGTGGCGGGGCGCGTTTTGCCCCGGCGTGGCTACGCGATGGGAGCGGGTGCTGGTGGCCGGGGACAGGCGCTTGATCGAGCGCGATCCTGGAGCGGAGTGGGCAGCGTCCCATTTTGTAGGAGGCCGGACTTGTCCGCGCGCGCTGCGATCGGATCGCGGAGGTCGTCGTGAGCGATCTTGATCCCGACTACGAGCGCGACCACGTGCCGACGATCACGAGCTTGCTCTTGGTCGCGATCGACGAGCTGCGCGCGATCCGCAAGGCGGTCGAACGCGGCGCCACGAGTACCAGCAAGGACGCGCTGGTCACGCCTCGCGAGTTCGCAGCGATCCTCGCCGTGAGCGAGCGCGAGCTGCGGCGCAAGAAGTCAGCAGGCGAGTTGCCCAAGAACGTGGGCGCGGAGAAACGTCCGAGATGGCGTCGCTCCGATGTCGAAGCGTTCGTGGCGAAGTTGAAGCCGAGGCGGGCGTGATGCGAGTCGCACCTTCACGTCCGAGGTCGAGCTTACACGTGAGAAGCACGGGCTTCGGCGAGTTCAACTCGCTGTGTTGGCGGGGTCGAGCCCACATGCGCATGTCGCCGCAATCACGCGGCGCGCAACGCGCAAACGCGCAGAACGACCACGACCATGACCTCGAAGAAGACTGCATCGATCACGCTCGCCGAATTGACCACGCGCTACACGGCGCACATGGAGGACGCGGGCAAGAGCCGCGGCACCGTGTTCAGCTACGAATCCGAATTGCGCCTGGCGCAACGCGAGTTGGGCGCGGACCTCTCGATCGGCGCGATCGCCCGCGAAGACATCGAACGCTTCAACGCCTGCCCGCGCGTCACGATCTTGAAGTCGGGCCGCCCGAAGTCGCAGTTGTCCATCGACAAGACGCGGCGCGTTCTGCGGCTCGCGCTGAAGTGGGCGGCGGACACGAAGCTCATCGAGATCTCGCCCGCGGAACCCGTCGAACAGCCCGCGCCCGAGACGCCCAAGACGCGCACGAAGAAGAACGACGTGCCCGCGTCCGAACCCGCGCCCGCCGAGAAGAAGCCGCGCAAGCGCAAGCAGGCGATCGTGCTCGAAGTCGCGCAAGCGGACGCCGAACGCGCCGCGGACGAAGCGGAAGCGATGATCGCGAACTCCAACGAGACGGTCGCGTAGACGACGCACGAGGCGCACGCGTGGCCGTCGATCTCGCGCAACGGGGTCGGCGGCCGCGCCGCTTCACGGAGAACCACCCGTGATCCAGACCACACGACTTGGGCGCTCGTACGGACCGGGCGTGCTCTACAAGTGCGCGCGCGAGAACGGACCGCCGCGTTGGGCGCTCCGGTACACCGACGCGAAGGGCAAGCGCCGCCGCATCGCGCTCTCGACCGACAAGCGCGTCGCCGAGCGCATGCACATCGAGACCATCCGCCAGCGCGATCTCGAACTCGCAGGCCTCGGCGCCGTTGAAGGCCAGTCGATGGCGCTGGACGAGCTGCGCAACGCCTACCTCGGCGACCTCGAAGCGCGCGTGGGCCAGTCGCAGTTCGTGAACATCCGCCTGCGCCTGCGCAAGATCCTCGACGGCCTCGGCGTCCAACGGGTGCGCGACGTGCGCGTCGCCGACGTCCTGCGCTACCGCGCCGAGCGCGTGAAGGCAGGCGTCGCCAACGGCACCGCGAACGCCGACGTGAACGCGCTCAAGACCATGCTCAAGTGGGGCGTGGACGCGCAGCTGATCGCCGAGTCGCCTTTGCGCGCGATCAAGCCTCTGCCCGACGGCGAAGCGCACCAAGCGCGTCCCAGGCGCGCCATGACCGACCGCGAGATCGAGGCGTTCATCGCCGCCGCCCGTGCTGACGACCAGCACACCGCGCACGTGGTCGAGCGCCGCCGCCCGCGATCCGACACCCCGCGCAGGTTCACGCTCGTGAACGGCGCCGCTCGCGTGCGCGTTCCCCAAGCGCCGCTGTGGGTGTTCCTCTTGAGCTACGGCTCGCGCTACGGCGAGGCGCGCCAGCTCGCGTGGGGCGACGTGGACTTCCAGGCGCGCACCGTGACGCTGCGCCCCGAGAACACCAAGACGCACAAGGCGCGCTGCGTGCCCATCTCGCGCGAGTTCGCGGCCGAGCTGGAGCAACTACGCCTGCTGCACGCGCGTGCGCTGGGGCGCGGCGTGGGGGGCGCTGATCGCGTGTTCCTCTCGCCCGAAGGCCAGCCGCATCGCGAGGACACGACCAACGCGCGGCGCGTGTTCAGGCGGCTTCTCGACGCGGCCGGCATCGAGCGCATCGACGCGCTGGGGCGGCGTTTGGATATCCACGCGCTCCGTGGGACGTGCGCCACGCGCCTCGCGCGCAACGGCGTGGGCATGGCGATCACGCAGCGCTTGCTGGGGCACAAGACGGTCGAGATGACCGCGAAGCATTACACGAGGCTGGAGGTCGAGGATGTGCGGGAGGCGATCGAGGGGCGCGCGGGGCCGGATGCGGGGCGCGGAGTGGTGGGGGGCTCGGTCTCGTGACGGGCTGTTCGATTCTCTGGCGAACCTGAGCTTCAGTGCGTCGATCAGCGCGCACGCGGTAACATCCAACGCAACGCGCCATGAACGAAAGACTCCTCACATCGGAAAAGCTGGCCCGCTCCACGATTCTAATCAAGTCCCGCATCGCCGGTGGCCAGACCTCCACGGGCACCGGGTTCTACTACCACATTCCGATTGACAACAATCGACACGTACCCGTGGTGGTAACGAATCGGCACGTCGTGGCGCAGGCTAGTGAAGGCGTACTTTTGCACCGACTACGCGCAGCTGGTGACGCCCACCACACGCTTTACGAGCAGAAGATCGATGGCTTCGAGTCGCAATGGATTCCGCATCCAGACCCCAACGTCGATCTATGTGCGCTGGGCATAAACAACGTGCATGAGGAACTCAGGCAAATTGGAGGCGCACTATCTTACGTACCTCTGACGCCAAAGCTCATTCCCAATGACACGGCGAAGAGTGAGCTTGACGCAGTCGAGCACGTGCTCATGATCGGATACCCTCAGGGTTTGTGGGACAGCTTTAACAACATGCCGGCAATACGACGTGGCATCACTGCGACACATCCGCGTCTGGATTGGCAAGGCAAGAAGGAGTTCCTCATCGACGCGGCGTGTTTTCCAGGGTCTAGCGGTTCGCCAGTGTTTCTTCATGATGTAGGACCCCATCGGACGCGGTCCGGCGATCTTGAGCTCGCGCCCAGGTTGATGTTTCTAGGTATCCTCTACGCTGGCCCGTACGCAAATGCGCACATCTCGATGAACGTGCCCAACTGGGGGCCGCTCGCGGGCACTATTGCGTTGCCAGCCAATCTCGGATTCGTCATTCAGTCTGAGCAAATGATCGAATTGGGGCGCTCGATTCTGAGCAACTTGAGATGATATCGCCTTGAGCTTCGACTGACTGTTTTGTGTCTACACCCTTCGATCGTAAATTGCACTAGCAGCCGATGGTCATGGACGACCGCTTGGAGTAGCGAATCCACGAGTGCAGGAGTCCTCCTCACGCCATCCGAGCGTTCGCGTCCCCCCGCCGCAACCGGACTAGCGGTCATGCTGCGTACGAGGTCAGCGTCGGAGCACGGCGCGTCAGCTGGATAGCTGTCCAACAAGACCGCACTCCTGATTTGGCGCAAACCATGGCCAGTCTGGGAGTCCGAGGTAATAGTCCTCGGAACTTCCACGATACGTCGCCGGTGCCGGACGCATCTTGAGCTGCTCAGGGTTCACGATGATTCGACAGGCTGCGATCGCGTCGAGAGGCACGGACATAGGAACGGTGACACGGGCCTGAGAGTGCTGCGACTTGACCTTCGCCTGAAGAACCCAGGAATCACCATTGTCGCTGACGATCGTGCCCGCAACGTCCACGGTGTCCAAGTCTGATGTCCCCTTCAACACGAGCTCGACGAAGCAGCCGACCAATCGTTGTTCGCGCGTTCGCTGCTCAACGATCGTTCGACGCGTAGGGTTGCGGTGGTATGGCGGGAGCGCGTATCTCCATGCGATCAGCAGGCGTTGCCGTGGCCACATCGGTTCATCTCGGTAGTCGGCGTGAACCGATCCACCCGAGGCCAACGCCACGGCGCATTCTTCAACTGTTGAAAGATCCCCGCGAGCCAGGGCGCGGACGAGAGATTTCACAGTGCCCTCATGGACGTCCATTCGATTGCCTCCGCTGCGTTCCTCGAGATGAATCATAGTTGGTGCGGCACGCCCTGCGTCGGATGCACTACCACCCGAGCGACTCGAGCGGCTGAGGCCCGTTGCCCTTGTCGATCGTCCAGAACTTCCAGCCGTCGACGTCGTACCCGGCGGAGTGAGCCGCGAGGTCGGGGCTTTCCTCGCGCACGCCTCCGACGTTGAGGCCGTAGTTGTCGGTCACCGTCGCGACCGCGGTCGGGTAGTTGGCGCCGTAGAGGACATCACCGGCCTTCAGGATCCCCTTGTCGATCATGTGCGCGAACCGTTCGTCGCGTCGCAGCGTCCAGCCGCCGACGGTGCCGCCGACCTCGGCCTGGGACTTGTAGTTCAAGCTGGGCTCTTCGAACGAGCGGAACTTCCACACGGCGTCGTTCATCTTCGCGTCGTTGAACACGCCTGCATCGACGAGCTGCCTGAAGTCGTTGAGCGTTAGGCCGGTCACCTTCTGGAACAGATCGGGCTCGACCTGCACGATGATGTCCTTGATTGTCTTTTCGCGGTCGTCGGTCAGGTACATGAACGCTGGGATACGCGTGATGAACCGCTGGAGGCGTCTGCGAAGGTTGTCGCGCTTCTTGGCTGCCTCGTCCTTCTTCGCGGTCTCGTCCTTGGTGAGCTTCTGCTTTGCGAGCGACTTCGGCTTCAGCTCCTTGTTCGTTGCGATCATCGCCGTCAGGTCGTTCGTGATGTTGCGGAACATCTCGATCTGCTCGAGCGATGCGAGTAGTGTCGGATTCGCGAGGAGTTTCTGCCAAGATTTCAGGTCGAACGTTAGCAGCTCGGGCGAGTTCCACCGTCGCGCGAGCATCGACGAACTGACGCCCCGTGTCAGGTAGTCGATGACGTCGGACGCCTTCACCGGCAGCATCGACGACCCGTCGAAGGCGAGCACCGGCAAGAACTCCATGAACTCGCCTATAGCAGCTTCGTCATCGCGTTCAGATACCGACGCCGCACGCAATCGCGTGGCGTAGTCGACGATCTGTCGCAGCGCCCGATTCGGCGCGAAGTCGAGGACGTAGCACTGCTCCTTGTGGATCAGCCAATCCTCGCCGCCGGTCGTCGTGTTCACATAGGTGCTGACCCACGGATTCTGCACACGGAACGCAGCCTGGAAGTACGACTCGGGGCTCTTCAGCTCACGCAGCATGAGAATGCCCGTCCACGCCGGGACGGTCACGCCGGTCATCAACTTGCCACAGGACAACGTGATCGACTTCGTGTCTTGTGGTACGGAGCCGATCGCCTCTCTGACCGGCGGCAGCGCCTTCTCGCCCATCCCGGCCGTCGTGCCGGCCGCAACGACGATCTTGTAGTCGCGATAGAAGGTGTTGTGCGACGTAGTCAGCAGGTCGCGCATCGCATGGCACGCATCGACGCTCGGCAGGTACCAGACGGTGTGCTGCAACGCGCGCAGCAGGTTCGTGTCCTCGAACGGCAGCGGTGGCCGGTTCAGTCTCGACACGTTCGTCCACAGGCCGGTGATGTCCTGGCCACGCAGCAGGTCGATCCACTTCTGCACCTCATGCTCGTGGATGAACTTGACGGGGCCGTGTTCCTTCGTGGTGCGGAAGAACTCCGTCAGAGAGAACTCGGAGTGGTTGTTGAGTGCGACCTCTCTCAGCCTCGCCGGCATCTCGTACGCGAGCAGGTTCATCTGTGGCAGTGCCGCGTACGGGTTTGGGACCTTGCTCTTCCAGTTCGCCTTTGCTCGCTGCTCGTCGCTGTAGGTCCAGTTGTAGACCTGGTCCTCCATGAACTCGCCCTCGGTGAGCGCGCGGAACGGTGTGCCCGACAGGTACAAGTAGTGCTTAACCATCAAAGGCATCTCGGCCTCGAGGTCGTTGGCGAAGTTGTCGTCGAGGTCCGGCGTCTCTACGTTGTCGCGCTCCGACGTGTCGCCGTCGAGGCCTTCCTCCTTGTCGCCGAGATAGAGCGCTCTGGCGGCTTCACGCCATGCGCCAAAGTGGTACTCGTCGACGATGACAACGTCCCATTCGATCAGGTGGATGTCCTCGTTCTTGTGCTTCGGGTGACCGTCCCCATCGGTTCCTAGCACGTCCTGGAACGATGCGAACCACACGAGCGGGGACGGTTCATCCGGGTCGAGCAGCGGGTCGCCCTTACCCTTGAACCGCCAACCGGTGAAGTCGACGTGGTTCTCGAGGTCCTCACGCCATGCCCCTTCGACGGCCGGCTTGTAGGTGAGTATGAGAACGCGCGTCCAGCCCATCTTCTTGGCGAGCTGGTAGCTGGTGAACGTCTTGCCGAACCGCATCTTGGCGTTCCACAGGAAGTGTGGAGCCTTCTCGTCGCCGGCGTGAGCCTTGTAGTACGCGGCGGTCGTGTCGACGGCGGCCTTCTGCTCGGGCCGCATCGAGAACTTAGCCTTCGACTTGAGCGAAGTGAGCTTCGCACCGGACTTGACGGCGTCGATCGCAGCCCGGACCTCGTCAGCGGTGCACTCGAACCACTCGCCGTCCCGCCGGTGCACGCCAGCGCGTTCGAGCGCAGCGTGCACGTCATGGTCACGGAACACGAGTCCGCTGTCGGTGATCGCGGACTCGGCGAGCAAGAGCTTGTACGGGGTGGCGACGGGCAACTTGACGGCGTTGAGCTGTTCGCGGATGCGAACGCTAACGTCGCGGCTGGTGTCCCCGACCTTGACGAGTCCCTCGCCATTGCGCGCGCCAGTCCATGGGGCGTTGGCGAACTCGCCGAACGTGTAGGCGTACACCTTCGGATGCCGTACCCCGCCGGCCAGCGACGCGGTCACGCGGGCATCTCCCTTACCATCTCAGCGATGAAAGATTGCTCGTCGGGCGCGATGCCGTACTTCTCGTACAACCCGGCGTCCGTCCACGTCCGGTCCCAAGACTGCTGTGGTACCCATAGGTAGGTAGCCTTCGGGGCGTCTTGGCTGACTTTGCGAAGCGACACGAGAAAGCGGAAGAAGCGAGTTGCCATGTAGCTCGCCAAGGACTCGGCTTCCTCCTTGGAGCTAACGGGGCCGAGAACGATGAACGTCTCCGTGCAGCAGCTGCCTGGTTCGGCCACCTGCGGCCGGCCCAGCACCATGTCCGGAATCACATGACCGCCGCTATTCCCTGGCCCAGCCTTCGGAATCAGCACTTTCCATTGATCAATCCACTCAGAGTTCACAACGACCTTTGCTCGGTCGACATGCGACGGCGAACCGCTACGGTAGAGGCGAATCGTTGACGCTGTTGGCTTCTGCGTGTCGCCGGCAAAATTGGTAGTAAGCCCGAACGGTCGCTTCGAACTCACCAGATCAAAGAGCGAGGCGGTCGAAACGCTCAGCACCTTGAGCAAGATACTCATCGCGCGAAAATCGCGGACGAGGACGTCGAACTGGTCGAGGTCACGTATGGTCGGACCAACAACCTTTCCGTTCCTGGACAAGACGGTCTCGCAACGTCCCGGGTTGTCGCGGTCCCATAGGAAGTAGCAGACCCCACCCTTAATGTCGACGCCGGGGAAGACTTCGCCCGCATCCGGATAGTCGACGAACTTCCGAATGCACTTGTCCCCCAGCATCGAAGATCGGAACTCGGCGAGACCAAGACCGCCTGCCACCCAGCGCGAGGGAATGACCATCGTGATGTACCGAGGGCGCAACGACCGCGCCTGTTCGACGAAGAGCTGATAGAGTGGCATCGTTCGACTGTTGCCGTCGCTATCCATCTGGTACGGCGGATTCCCGACGATCACATCGAACTTCATTCCGTGTTTCTCCTCGAATGCGCTGCGCCCGGCGGCGTGGATGAACGCGTATGCATGGTTCTCTCTGTTGGCTCGCTCCATAAGTGCCTCGGATGCGGAGCACTCAGTGCAGTGGCCGTTCTTGTAGGAGTGCTCGACGCGCCCGAACCAGACGTTCCCCTCCTTCGTGGGCATGGTCACGACCGAGTGTTTGCCGTTAGCACGCTTGGAGCAATAGACCGTCCGCCGCGACATCAACGCGGTGAGTTCCGTTATGGCGATGCCGTACACCATTTTGCGCAGGATGTGGTCGAGGCGTTGCTGGTCGTCGCTGATCTCGTTCGCAAGCCCGGCCATGAGGCGTTGGGTAATCTCCCGAAGGAACACGCCGGTCTTCGCGCCGACATCAAGCCACCGCAAGGTCGGGTCGGTCCAGACGTGGCCCGGAAGCAGGTCGAGTATCGCGTTGGCGACTTTGGGTGGGGTAAACACCTCGTCGTTGGACAAATCCGCGATGACTTCGAGGATGCTCGGGGTGTGGCCCGCCGGCTTGAGCATGTTCATGCGGTCCTCTGAGTTGCACCGTTGCGGGCCTCGATGTTGGCCGGATGCGTCTCGGCGATGGGAGCGTCGCGAAGTTCGAGGGCGGCGCCCTCCCACGTGATGTCGGGCGTAAGCATGTCGAACAGCGACCTGACGCCCTTGGTTTTAGCGACGCTGGCGGACATCACGGCCCCGAAGGTGGTCGCAGTGACCGACACGGTGCGTGTGGCAGGCTTCCATGCGTACTCGAGGAGTGGCATGTTGTCGCGTCCGCTTGGCCTGCCGTCAGCGTTCGCGGCGAGCATGTTGCCGACGATGACGTTCCGGTTGACGATCCATTGCACGACGGCGCGAACCGTAGATCGAGAGTTGAGATGCGGCGCGACCATGTCGTCGCACCAGTTGGCGAATACGGTCAAGAGCCGTTCGCGGGCGCCGACTTCGTGACCCGGAGTACCTCCGATGACGTTGTCGACCGACATGTCGACCGCGTAGATCGAGGAGACGGCCTCAATCCCATGAAAGACGAGAGCGTCGCCGTCCGTGCCAGCCGGGAGCTTCCCTGCCTTGTATGCGGCTGCGACTGACTCGAGCTTTCGTGCGAGGATGGCGACGAGAAAGTTCCCGTCGCCGCAAGACGGTTCAAGGAACGTCGGTGAAGGATGCGGCTCCCACATCTCGCCCGGCAGCAAGTCGAGCATGTCCTGAACGATCTTCCCAGGCGTGAACACCTCGCCGAGGTCGCGGACCCTCTCGACGGACTTTACGAGGCGTTCCTCGCTATCGGGCGGGATGTCCGACATGGGCGTTACGCCTCCGAGTCCGTGCGGGTTGAGCGGGTCGTGCTGCGCGTGCCGCGCCGGGCCGTGTCGATTGCTGTCATGAAGTACTCGGATCGGCCCGTGAACTCCCGGCCGCTGTCGGCGTACACGTTTGGGAACTCCAAGCGGATGGCCTGCGGTGGGGACACCTACGCGGATGGCTTCCGCCGGACGCGGCCGTCGACGACCGCACGTGGGAGGTTCGCGGCTGGGCAACGAGCCGTCAAGTAGCTCCCAGTGCGCAGTGCATGCATCGCTGTGCCGGGCTAGCGAACCGTCCGAGTGGCGGGCACGTGGCCGGGACAGAGCGTCTGCATCCGCGCCGCGATCGCGATTTTTCCGCGGATCGCACCCTCACGCGCGCCCTTTCGCGTGCCGTTGGTCCGCTTGAACCGGCCAGGAGCGGACCACGTGGGTGGCACATTACCGCCAATCCCGCGCGGCGGACGATTGCGGCTTCCTACGAACTAGCGGTTTTCCCGCTGGAAATTGGTACGCCCGGCGCGATTCGAACGCACGACCTTCTGCTCCGGAGGCAGACGCTCTATCCAGCTGAGCTACGGGCGCGGAGGGGCGGAGTATAGCGGGGCGGGGGAGGTGGGGTGTTGCG
>Ga0169931_10015917_pt1 | contig 10026 bp, 5 predicted proteins | sample Kivu_15m_20L_FD_129675 | JGI IMG/M metagenome (GOLD analysis project Ga0169931, IMG submission 129675) | Freshwater microbial communities from Lake Kivu, Western Province, Rwanda to study Microbial Dark Matter (Phase II) - Kivu_15m_20L... | ecosystem: Environmental > Aquatic > Freshwater > Lake ... | reverse complement strand
CAACACACATAGCGAGTGCCTAAGAAGAACCCACTACTCCATAAGCAGTTCCCACTGTTTTTGCATCAACTACTAAGGGAATCGCTGCTTGAATTCCAGCATAAAACATAGCGAAGCCTATCGATATAGTTAAACACAAGATTATAGAAACTAAATAGTGAAACAAACTAGGTTAATCGGTGTTTGGCATAAAATAAAGCCATATTTGCGCACATAAGTATAACCCTGTGCTTATAACAAAATATTTTCTGCGACTATCAGGATATCGATCGATCAAGTAGCTGAATAATATACTGAAGATAGTTAAAGCCGAATAAGGGACGATAATAATGGTACCAGCATCAGTGTAAGGAATGTTAAATCTTTCTACCAAAAGTTCATTGAAATTATCAGAGAAACAGGCTAAACTCAATTCAAGAAAAAAAACAGAAGCTATCAAAATCCAAAATTTCCAGGAAAAAGATTTTATTTAACGCCAATTAAAATCCTAATTATTCGTTTAATTCTTCAACGCTACAACTTCTTGAGAAATGGATTTTTATGGTAGGAGCCCCTTTTGAATCTATTATTTTTAATTTTAGTTAGTTGGTTCAAATAGAAAAGAAGCCTGATCGGTGAGTATATCTTTTTAAGAAGTCTAAGATACTATTTATTTCTAAGCTTGTTAATGTGACTATATTTATAGCGAATTTGGTTTAAGATGCCATACATAAATTTTCAAAACGAAAATAGCAAATATGAAAGAAACTAAGCATATTATGCAGCCTATCAGCCAAGGAAAAAGCATGCCTCCACTCCATTCATATAACCTCGTAGTTATAAGAGAATTTAAAGAATCGAACAGAAATGGAATACTTAATGCTAAAGACATTACTTTTTAGTAATGTTTGCCTGCATATTAAGTAACTAGTAAAGCTTGAACTGTAAAAATACCTTATCCAGCCACTCCGAAGCAACTGCGCATTACATACATTAGAATAGTATATCCTGTAATCCGAAATTGTAGAAGAAGAGTTAAAGCTATTTGAGAAACAAGGCTCAAAGTTACAAGTATTAATGTACTATGAGCTATTGGATGGCGATCTAGAAAAGTACCGAGAGGAATATTAAAAAGCAGGATTGGTAAGTAAGTGAAAAAGTACATCAAGTTGTACTCTAATGTTGAGAAATTGTAGGGTTACTTTCGAAAAGGTACTTCTAAGGCCTGAAAAATATCTAGACAGTAAGCGTACCCAAATAGCAATCCACTGAACAAAAGTGTCAAAATAGTCCAGCTATATCTTTTCATTTTATTAATAACAATACAAAATAATGTGTATAAATACCTTTGTAGGTTTAGGAAAATGATTCCTGTCATCTAAACGTCGACAAAGTAAAACAGCATAATACAATATCTTTGATGAACTGTGTAACTAACGGCTGCTTTACTTATCTTAGCTAGCTTCTACATAGTTAACATACTTAATCTGAAATAAATATTTTTTTTTGATAAATTACTATTCAAACATTTATTTTATTGATTAAAGGATTTTAGTAAAATTTTACAAATAATATTGATTGTCTCCTTAGAACTCTTCTATTAAGATCAGCTTTTGTTATTATAATAGGTGTAGTTTGTCAATAAAATAGCATGCTGGACGAGTACTAGGACTTTTTCAAGCTATCTAAGGCAGCTTAGTGTTCGATCTACAGCGGAGTAAGCCATCGTTCTAAGCAACCAGTACTTCTAAAGCGTTTTCAAAGGGAAGATTTATCATGGGATGAACTGCTAAGAGGAAACGGTCTGCAGTATAGTCAGCGAGATAAGATGTTTGCGCGTACAGTATAGATTTTCAAAAACAAGGGAGATTTCTACATTGTACATGATAGACCCAGCGGGCACTCCCTAGCATAAACCACCCTCACTTCTAAAATGACTCTCAACGACATATACCCGCTCATCAGGGATCTCTGCGACTACGCTCAAGAACTACAGCAGGTGTTTCCAAATGTTTACTTAGTACCTTAGTGGGTGTTCATTCACAGAAATGGATTAAAAATAGTACATTTTGAGCCCTTCTTTGGTCAAAAATCAAGCAACAACCAACACGTTTATCTCTACAATACACAACATCAGGGACTAGGAGTATAGTAGAGCACAAAACAGGCCCGTAAAAATAATAAACTATAAAATAAATATAAGGAATAGCAAAAAAGACACACACTATAATAGGGCAATAAAGCATCAGGCTATAACTAAAAAGCAAACAAATCATAAAACGGTTATCCAACTCAACATAAACATACAAAAAATTATAAAGACTTTTAAAAATAACAACAAAACTATTCGAATCGAGCATAGGAGTCAAGAAGAGGGATTAGACCAAGAGCTGACTCTAGTTAGACAACAGTGATACCCGAGTAGCATCGACGCAATCTGGTGTTTAATCTGGGTCTAATCGCATATTATCTGATCACAGCTGAACAGCGAGAGCAGTACTAAAGTCAAGATTAATACCTGTAAAACATTAATACTATTGTGTAAAATGCAGAGGGCAAAGTGACTCAGGCCACTAGGGACAAAAAGATGGGTATTATGGTCAAAAAAATGCTGAGCATGAACGTCTTCTAAATGCCTTCTCTCGATTCCATAGTCTGCACCTTGAACGATAAAGTCAACTAGAGAACCCCAATAAAAAAACACACAGGCAAGCATCTGTAAATTGAGATTTAGAAGATCAGCCTGTAGCCCAATAAATAGTAGAGTTAAGCCATAATTCAAGATACAAGATATCATAGGCATAGAAGAATGAGAACTTGCTGCATATAGAAGCAGGCTAGCATCGAACGTATCAATCAGGAATTCAAAAAGTACAGCTAGCACCAACAAATCACCACATCAAAGTAAAAATATATAAAAACATTAAAGGAGCAGCTTGCTAGCATTAAAAAGGAGCTTAAACTAACGACATCACATTAATTAGCTCAGTCCAGCCACTATGAGCGGTAGAAATTTAACAAAAACAAAGAAAAATCTGAACTATACAAAAAAAATATGGAAGTGTAGATCAATCTCAATAAAACGCACAGGGAAATCCAAAAAACAGATATCCCTATTGCTTCTCCCACCAAAGAACGATTCCTTGCTAAAAAGCAATACTTAATTGAGAAGAAAGAGTCCTTGGTGACTAAAAAGTAATCTTTTCTGCCACAACTGAAGCACTAACAACTGAGGAACAAAACAGACACATCTATTGAGATCAACAAAGCAGAAAGATAGCTTATGAGCACAACTAACTCGAAGCCAATGATGTTCACAGTCAAACATCACAAAGGTCACTTATGATCAACCCTATTACACCTGTGATTTTATCCTATCCTCATAATTTACTTTCCTTGCTATTCATTGCTTATACAAAGTTAAATCTACTTAGTGTGAAGATGCAAGAGCCTATCGAGTTGGGCAAAATAGAGAAATTCGATCTCATCATCTAGCGGACAACAAGGGTCCTAGTATAAGCAAAGCAAGGATTAGCCCAGGCTAAAAGCAGGACAGAGCATGTCAATTAGTTGAATGGATAGTTTAAAGCCAACATCGATGCTTAAATGCTTCATTATACTAGTTTGCCAAATATACTCCAGAACATGAGCTAGAAGAGTGGAATTTTAGCTAAATAGTAAAATCACTGTGGTTTTTGGTATTATTAGTATGAAACAGGACAATTAACGAAAATATATAGAAAACAGTGGAGCTGAAACTACAGTAGCTGAAATAAGTAGACGCCAATATCGACCATATTATCAACAAATAGTTTCAAATTTACGCCTAGGTTCACTCATTACTATAAAGGTTTGTTAGTTGTAAGACAGGTAAAACAAATACCAAATAGACTGAGTAACTCTAGCTTAAAATTAAAAATATGCGGCATCTAAAGTAATTTGACAATAAAAGGGGTGTAAAATATCCAGAAGATAAACAGAGTACATTGTAGTATAAAATAGGTAAAGCCGAATCCCTCCTTGCTAGTAAAAGCAAGATTTTTGATAGTCTTTACGATTTTAGAAATAAAAAGAATGAGGCAAAACAGGCTAAATTGTCTATGGTTGGCTAGCTATTAAAGGTGCTAGTTGGGCTTAAGCAACATAGGGAGGAAAGGCTACAGAAGAGTCGCTTAGATGGCATCGCGGTCTAAAAAATGCAATTGCTGAGGCATTTCATTAGAGAACTCACCAACGTAATGTTAGAGAGAGTAAGGTAGTGAACTTGAAGTAGACAGCTGCAGACAACCAGCAGCAGTGCCGATAGCTATAGCATACATTTGAAAATAATCAGGAACACGTATCAAAATTAGACATTTAGATCATATCTCTATTAAAATAACTTTAGAAGGTTCTCAAAGAACAGCGAAAAATAACAACTGCGATAGAGTAACTTTAATAAGCTAATGCTTAAATAAATTATAGGTTATTTATTTGTTACGCAGGTATTCTATTTATCAATCAGGTAGCAAAAATTGCTGGATAATGTGAGTTTGTAAAAAGGAGGACTGTCTGAATGGCTATAGACAGTGCCTCACCTGCTACTAGAGGAGTAAAAGCGTCGGAAAGAGTGCGATCAATTGCAGCAGGCTGTAATTTCTACAACTAACACAATTAACATATTTGAACACATGCAACTGCAAATGCAGACATAACATTAACGCAAAAGATAATTAATTACACAATTCAATACCATGAAGTATCAAATTCAGACCTACAATCAGCTCGATAGATAATCCCACCAGGAATCAAAATAAGAATAGCAATTAATCGCTTTAGAGAAAGAGAAAAACGTTTTGGCAAGTAAAATATTAAGCAAGGCCACTACCACGACCCTGCAGTATTAAGATATACTGAACTAATATATAACTGATGAATCTTTACTTCGCCCCCATCTCACTCAAGAGCAGACCCTAGAGCAACTAGACTTCTACATCTCTAAAGTTCTCAACAGAATAACTGATATGCAGCTAATAACAAAATGATAGATTAATTAAAATCAACAGTATCAACTAATTAATTATGATTTTCCTATTCTCCAGAAAAACTTATTTTTATGTTATTTACGCTAAACTTTTTGATTTCAAGTGAAGATAATCTGAAAATAGATCTCATATAACTAAACTATTTTTGAGTTAATCTGCGTGTTATTTTTGTTAATGATTATAATTACAGCTATAATTGATGCTCAGAAAAGTGATTAATTCTTTGTAGGCAATCCTTAACAAAGTAGGCCAGTACACTAAGCCTGTATTTCAGATAACATACGCTTTTCGCAATCACAAAGATTACCACAACAACAACTAGATTGGTCACCACAAGAACTAGAATGCCTTCTACAAGAAATAGCATGCCTAATTAAAATAACAGTTCAAATAGACTGATGGTTTTTTGAAAAAAAGAGTAGCAAGGGATAACATCGCAACTTACAATACTTCCAATCAAAATAGTAAGATTAGTAATGTGGAGCTAGAGACTGCTAATTTAAATAGTAAAGCTGTCAATTAGAAAAGTAAAGGCACTTATTAGCGAAGTAAGGGCTACTACTAAAAAAGTATAGGTGTTAATAAGGGCACTAAGAATGCTTTTGAGAGAAGCAAGGGCCCTTATTAGGGCCAGAGCGGACTGCTGTCACTCAGACAATATTTCGAGAAAAACAAAATACTGGTGGAGGCCTAGTGCTAAGCCATAGTGCTGTAAATGGCAAAGGATCATTTAGATTTCAGACGGGTTTCTGAAATGATCCAGACCTACCTGACTACTTCTTCCTACTAAATCAAAGTTAACCCACGCAGCCCATAAGGTATAGTTAAACTGCTGACTGCAATCTGGCTACTCAGATAGCCCAGACTCTACAAATATCAGGCAGCTCTGGTGGATAACCTCAACAGAGAGACTATATAAGAACTGGAACTAGATAGTGTGGGTATATCCGCATACATAACTGCTTCGAGGTAGACCCTGCGTAGCACGAAGGAGAAGACCAAATACAACCGACTCTTGCTCAATCTTATTGGTACTGTTAAACATAACTTTGCAGCCATACAGCCTTCCCAGTACAATGAACTTTCACTAATTATTCTCAAGGAAGATGGCAAATAACAGATGTTTCTGCAAGTGGTCGATCAAATTTTAAACGCATATTCCAAGCTTATACAGCAAGCTATCGATACTTAAGGAAAAGAAACAGATAACAAAGGACAAACGATTGACAGTAAAAAACAATAAAACATTTTGAATAAGATGGGAGACTAGGCGATTATTATAAGTTTAATCAAGTTTTTTGCTTATAAAAACAATATGGCTGTCTTTTTGCAATTGCTTTTTCAGTATGGAGTCAGTGATTCCAAACAACTCTATTACTTTTATAGATATCTCACCTAACATTTCCTGCCTAAACAATTAGGACTTAGCAATAGCACAACAAGCGGTAATAGTACAATCATACCTGCTACTACTGCTTTTGGGAAATCTAAAACTATTTCAGGAATAGGTAAATCTAAGCCAGCTGCTAGTTTTGGGTAGTTGGTGTATATGTTCAGGCAGTTCCCATTTCGCTACATTCACGAAGGCAGATAGATCAAAAGCATGCTACTGCAGTGGCTTCTGGAAGTATATTAACAACACTCCTAGTGGCATGAAGAGTTCATCAACGACAAAATGGCACCCCACTTTGCCTCCTCAATCATCACTCATCAGTTCGCACTACTTGCAGAACAGCTCAATTACACCTATGAAGGACCATTTACGTGCATATTGTCAAACAGTTAAGGTACTTTCAATAGTTATCAATAATAAAAAAACGATAATCTGATATCTTCATACGGTCACTCTTAGCATAAATAAAACTCCGTTTAGTATAAATTGGGTCCTTTCGCGTGTTTGTAGTACTAACAGATAAAGAAAAACGTACCTGTCCTACCCGTTTTGTTCTGGACCATATACAAGCATGATCCCTCGCAACTCAACCGCAATTGTTTCGTGCGAAGTGTAATGCAGGTAGCTTACCCTGATCAGTTCATTTCCACTGCTGATAAAAATCAACTATAGGATAGCCCCTTTATTGATACTGAAATGATAATCAGAACACAATTGGCTTTACAACTGTTGGGAGTAAAAGTAGTGGGTCGATAGGTTGCTATCGCAAGCCGTTTCGTGGACTTTCTACTAGAAGACAACATTATTCTGTAAATAGACGGACTCTTTCATCTATCTCCTAGGTAAGCTCAGACCAAGGAAGTCTCACAGTTCAGAAACATGTATCTGACGCTAGCTGGTTATAAGTTGTTGCTGGTAAATACTTACGAGTACAACTTAACGAGGGAAGTCTCACAACTAGCCTTATTGATCGAGCAGAAATTGAAGGTTCTCAAACAACGACAATATGCACTCGTTAAATGATATTCTAGCGTAAATATTTGCCATTCGATTGCCTCTTTATCTCTTAATGATCGTGTTTTTTAATAGCTTTATTGTAATTATATGTTATATAATTTTTTGAGTCGTCTAACTAAAAATAGTTAAAATATTTTAATAAAATAACCTTATCAATCATCATTTATTCAATTATTTTAAGCATGATGTTTGCATGGAGATTGAATTAATTTGATAGCCAAAGCTCATGCATTTACTATAAGTAGGATCAAACGGGTTACATCTAGTTGCTTATAAGTTGTAATATTATTTGAATGAGTTTTCTAATATGCGAAAAGCACGGTCGGGTATAGAAGACCAGTTCCAAGGTAATGACCATGGGGCACGTCTGCATGAATCGTTATTGTCCTGATTGCTTTCGAGTCTTCTGCGGGGCTTGCAAAAACTAACATCGTGACCACGCCATCAAGGTTCTCACAATCGAAGACCTCTCGTTTCTACTCGATCGTCTCCTTAAAGCCCCCTTTAAAGTCATGAACAAATATATTAGCTAGAGCCTTGAACTTATGAAAAAACTCAAACTCATCAAGGAGTTTCGAAAAAAAATCGACATTTTGGAAAAATAAGTCCAAAAGGAGGCTCTAAGGCTTATCGAAAACACATAAGACATTGTAGCGGAGTATAGTCGGTGCAAGCAAGAAGTTGATGAACTACACTAGATAATGTCCGGACTCTAAGAGCCAGAATGCTGGCAAAATTTTATTTAGCGTAGTCAGTAACTGCTGTCGAACCTGGATTACAACTTTAAAAAGGACAAATTCGATTACGGGAATGCTTCACTCCGCGAAAAGGAGGATCGCCAGCGCAAGTGCCTAGAAAGTGGCAAACGCAAGATTGAAGAAGTGCGGGACTACTCCATGAAAATCATAGAAGTCATCCTACACACCGACGATTCAGACTCATAACACTAGGACTCCCAGGCACAGAGTCAGATCTATCAGCAACTCAAAAACGAACTCTGCCTTGACAAAAATTCAGAATAACTATAGAGTTAAATTTAGGAGCTAAGGGCCAGCACAGTCACCAGCAGAGTACAGCTCAAGAAAAATATGAGTGAAGAAGAATCACAAACTAACTCAAACACATAAACGAACCCACATACTGTCGAAAATACAAATAAGCAAACACTGCCCCAGCAATCCATCACTCCTTAGTAATTGTAAGCTATGATGGCCGAAAAGACTCGATAATTTGAATAGGCTTTCCGAGATACACAGCAAAACCACAGCCGATAATTAGAGACGGCTAAAACTCAGCACGCACAGCAATTACAGCACAGCAAGGTAAAGGAAACTAAGGCAAAATAAGCTCTGGCCTTAGAGAAATAAAGGGCTGACGTGAAGCGGGAGCAATTACTGCAGATAGAGCAAAGTCTGAGAGAGACGAGGGGAGCAAGGTTGGAGAAGGAGCGGATAAAGTAGGAGTTAGTGAATAAGATAATCGAGCTATGGCAATGGAAGGGAGTGTCCTCGGAAGACAAGGACAACTGACCACGAACAATCATATACTATCACACCCTTTGCGCTTTAATGATGCCTATAGTCATATTATTTAAAATAAATTAATTTTTTTGATCATCTTAACTGTTTTGTATAAAACTTAGGCTAAAAATTATTTTTTTACCTATTTAAAACTAGAGTAATTTGCATAACATAGTCTTTATATTATAGAAGCTTCTTTAGTATTAACATAATAATAAGTTTTTTATCATTATAAAGTTTATTAGTAAAAAATAGTATACGATGCTAAAGCGTGAGTTCCGTAGCCATACAGTAAAAAATAACAGAAAAAATATCGAAAATGTTTACAGAATATTTAGAAAAAGTCAGCAGTAGAATTACATAGTCAGTAGAAGTCACCATTTTGAATAGTAAAATGACATAAATAGTAAGCCTGGCTCAAAAGTATTAAGTAGAAATCAGCAGTAGAACTAGAAAAGTTTTGAGACGGCTTCGAAGATAATCAGGAAGACTCAGAAGGAGACTCAGAAAGAGTATGAAGGATTGTCCTATTGCGACATTCAAAACATTACAAGTAATTTATCAATAAGATAGGAACAATGCTGCGCGAAGCCAGGACAACCAAGGACCCAAAGGCACTTGATAGTCACATGGGCGTGCTCTCCACCATAAAAGGACGCCTCTACTGCTTGAAACTGGGAGATGTTTCGAAATCTAAAAACGCTGAACACTTCTTTTATTGCAGTCAATACAAACGACTACAGCAAAAGGCAGAATCTCTCTCCAAAATAACAAACTAACAATCCTACAGCGCCACTATTTAACGTTTTTGATCGAGTTTATTGACTAAATTTTCATCTATTATAGTAAAGTAATCAGTTAATCATTAAAATAAGTATCAAAAATAACTAAAGTCTTAGTTTATTATTAATCATCTCAACTTTAATAAAAAGTCAAATTTATAACAAAAGCTTAATTAAACTTACAAAACTTAGGTTTTGAGTACTTATGAAATTTAATCAATAAACTCGATCAAAAACGTTAAATAGTGGCGCTGTAGGATTGTTAGTTTGTTATTTTGGAGAGAGATTCTGCCTTTTGCTGTAGTCGTTTG
>Ga0169931_10015916_pt1 | contig 10027 bp, 4 predicted proteins | sample Kivu_15m_20L_FD_129675 | JGI IMG/M metagenome (GOLD analysis project Ga0169931, IMG submission 129675) | Freshwater microbial communities from Lake Kivu, Western Province, Rwanda to study Microbial Dark Matter (Phase II) - Kivu_15m_20L... | ecosystem: Environmental > Aquatic > Freshwater > Lake ... | reverse complement strand
CAGACCCAGAAAAGCAACTAACAAACAAACAGTCAACAATATTAAACAAATCAACATTTATCAGTAAATCGAATGAAATTAGCTGAAGAAATGCCATCTTCGATCAGCAGAGACATCTCGAAAGAATAGTCAGAAGAAGACTCAGAACAAGAAGATCAAAAATAATTTCAAATGTTTAAAAAAGATTAACAAAAATATTAAAAAATTCAAGAAAATAGGGTATAGAAAAGAGATGATAATATATGGGCTGAAGAAAGAGATTTAGTGGCTTAAATTACTAGCAAAAACCCTCTAGTAGGCAAGCGACAGCACATGCTTTTTGAAGATATTTAGTAATAACGAGATGAGGCATATGATCGCAGAAGATAGATTGAACAACTTAGACAATTCAAGCAAGAATCTCAGAAAATGATGCAAAAAGCAGGAATTAGCCTGCCACCCAGACCACCTTAAAACCCTAATAAGGTGTAAAGTGTAAATGACAAGAGTGATTTGTTTGCCAAAGATGCAAATACTCTGATAGAAAATGTTTCTTTGCCTTTGAGTATTGAAAATCACAGTCGACTCAACGCAGACAGCAAGGAAAGTTCATTAGCTCAAAGTAGTAGCCAGCCACTTTAACAGCAGAGGTCGGGGACGAGTCAAAAATAAGAAAAGAGTCATCACTGGTAAGAAAAATACCCGCCTATGCCACCAAAATCTCCTAAATTTGATCAGGGTCAGCTTCTTAGCGCAATATCCTTGAAGGAACAATTTATGTCAAGCAGACATGACAAGATGAGCGAGCTGGTCAAAACTATGTTCTAAAAACGAGTAGTTTCCCCGCGTTCGTTTTAGTCACAGATGAGACTTCTCAAGGAAAAACATTAGTAAGAAAATTTGATGATCGAGTCATACCGTCGTCAGGCTGAACAACTTTCTAGCTTGATTTCTGAGATAAAAAGAGATAAAGAAGAAATACAGGGGATCGACGAACTGATACGTAATTAGCAATGGTAGTAGGCTCAGAAACTAGTTCACGTGAAGAATTAAAATCATCTCAAAGAAAAAGTAGATCAAAAACATGAATTTGGACTCATACAAACTAAGCTGCCGGTTATTCAATAAGACAAACACGAGTCGAATGACATCCATAGCTGGCAGAAAGACACTTAAGCCTAAAAATAGGAAGAATAGAACTAAAAATAAGAAGAAAACTGGCAGAAAGACTAAGGATGGTAAAGGGTCAAGATTGAGCCAAGTGAAGTCTAGAACAACTAATTTGTTGATTTAAACAATCTGAATGATAGAATAAGAAGAGATGCATAAGCTAATCCACGTAACAGCATCGATCGCGATTGCGGAGGCACCTAAGAGTCTTAAGATCTACCTTAGCATCTGCCCTAGAATGAAAAAGTCAAAGAATAAGAAGAATGCATTTACTACTAGGGCGAAGAAGACGATAAAAGTCACCTATCTAACTCGGGAGGACTTATTAGATTGATGCAGGTCGAGTAATCAGAGGATAATTTTGAGCTTATAAAACAAGAAAGTACATAATCAAAGGAGCTGAACGAAGAAAATGTTATCGATGATGAACTAAAACCAGTTCAATCTGCAATAATAATAGAGCAGAACAGCAGTTTGGTCTCAGTAGGGTCATCGACCGCAGAAAGAAAAGGATTTGTAACTAATCTTTACTTTATAAAAGAATACTGTATTGCAATTTGTTAGTTCGTCCGAGATAGAGACGAGTTCAAAGAAGAATTTAAGTTCAATGTCTCACTACCTTTGCAATTTGATCTAGTACGTCTGCTTGCTGCTCTTAGACCTGAAGATAAAGCAGAGTTTGTGTATAGTCGAAGAGAGGGAAAACCGGCTATTGAAACGAGAGTTTGGTAAGATTTCAATGCTAACTATTAGTCGCTGAAGTTCAATAATATTCTTGCTAATCAGAGCGGTCTTTCTGAGAAGAAAGATAGATACATTTTTGAAAAATAAATGTAGTTAGTCTTCGTTAAGATGATCTATGATGTCCTTAACGAGTCACTAAATTACTAAAGACCTGGCGCGTTGAATGGTAAGGGACTACCCTGGCACTAGACATCTCGTCATCTCAAGAACCTGAAGCAACTTGGCAGACCTGAAAGCGACAACCTATAAGCTTATGACTTGATGTTCGGTGTAGCTATCGCGCGCATAATCCAATGGGGCAGCTGCCTTTGCGGTTTTCTACCTGACACTGTATAACTGTAGAACACTGAGATCGACTAATCATACGTGAATCACATAAGAGAGACACGTATGGCCTTTTTGCTATAAAAAATGGTAATTTTTTCATTATATAGATGGCTGAGGAAGAATCCATTATGATCAATTTCTAAATGCAATAAACAGAAGTACAGTTCACACTAGCTTCATTAATTTACGAAGATCTTATGGAAGAGGTGGCAGGTTAGATCGAGGATTTCCTCCTTAGCTGATTTTAATAACTTAGCTGTTTATTTTATTTTATCTGTTAATATTTGGTATCTAATCTCGTTATTGTTATAATATTTGAATGCTGATCAAAGACCCCTATCTTGCATCTAATCACAAAGGGGTATAAAATATGAGTCATATGGCCAATCATGTCTAGTTCAATCAATCGATGGGTCACAAGGGAGGATAGCAGCAACGTGGAAGAGCTGTTTCTGTTGGAGATGTCGATTACTTGCAAGCTAGGGTACGAGGGTATTAGAATGAGCTGAGAAGTATGGAACATGCTTACAATAGACAGGGTGAGGCGGCTCGTAAATTATTGAATTTCAATCAGGTTAATCATGAGTACCACGAAGCCATGAAAATGCGCAACTATGAACTAAATGTAAATATTTTTCAACAAAGACCAAGCTCAACGATGCTGTGAACGAACTACAACTGAACCACAACAGATATACTAGCGATCAGCATCGCAATTTTCATGAAAAAGATCAACTGCTAAACAAGTACCAGTAACAGACTGATGAGTTGCTTCGACTTAGAGCTAACTACCATGCACTTACTTAACAAAATCATCGTCTTTAGGAATAAGTCAGTCATCTGTATTATTTTATTTATTTAGTACTTTTCTGGTTGAAAAAGAAGCACATCGGCATTAACTTTAGATCAAGGAACATCTGATTCGTACGCAGAATATGGATCAGACATATAGGGATACTCTGGCTGCGAAAGATCAAGAAATGATACAATTAATGTCAAGGCTCAAACTTTACTAGGATGAAAATCGTAAGCTGACTGACATGAACAGAACTCTACTACTTACAAAAGACAAGCTCGAAAATATCAGCGCAATCGAGTCAAACATCAAAGCTCCACCTTCTCACATAAAGGCACCTCCTTCACCAAGCAATCATGAACAAAAAACTATTAATGAAGAAATGCGCAGATAGCTCTAGAGACTTAGAAACTAGATTGGTAATATGCGTCTTCAGTAGCCTTAGCAAAGCAAACCTGAGCCTAAAAATTAAACTGATATATTGTAGAGATCTAAATGGCAAGGACTTGTGGGTTCAGTTGGCAGTCTTAGGTAAGGAATCGCCAAGTAACTTTTCGATGTTTTTGTCAAGAGTGTCGGGTAAGGGTAACGAAAAAAGTCAAATAGTTTGGTCATTTTTATTGAAAACTGGAGATCGCTAGATAAGCAAAGACTCTAGCCTTATGTCCAGTCGTACCTTCAGGCCCGTTAAAGTCTAAAACAGATAGCTGCTAAGTCTGAAGTCAAGCAAAGTGAGCATTACCCCAAGATACGTTAAATAATCCCCCTTGGAGTAGGTAGTCAAGCTAATCGAAACAGTGTGAACCAGTGGATTTTATCGACAGTTCAATTCACAAAAAATCAAAGAGAAAGCAGCAAAGCATCACTAAATAACTGGCTATTATTTTTATTTAGACTTCTTACCATCCAGTATCGAGTTAAGTTCCCCATGCAAGGCAAAACATACTGTTTGGACCCTGATGTGACTAACTAATTGCAACATGAATTAATCAAAGGACTTCAAGGAGTGCTCAACTATTAATGATATTACCTTCTATTCATATTTTATATAACAAATTGTATAGTATTTTTGTTGTTAATAATCAAATTTGTTTAAGACCGGCGTCTCTCAGCCAAGCTCCTGTCTTGCAATTACACACTCCTTTCAAATCAGAAAGCACTTGATCTATTGGTCTAGGATTATGGCCTTCTGGCTGCTGACTTAGATCAACAATGTCCTTGGAATCGAGATCCAGACTGACGTTGTTTATCTCAATAGCAGCGATCAGACTCTGTGTAAGTTTACAAATACCTATTTGCTTGCGAAGTCTAGTTATGGGTGTTGAAGTAATGTGTGAAGAAGGTTGCCGAAGAAAGGTGGAGCTTTGCCTTTCATAAGTTCGAGTCTCACAAGCAGTTTTTGAGTTATAATTCTGAGAAGTTCACGACTGCAATTGGCTTATGCTTCATTGAAAATTTCCCACCAAAGTTTGCTAGTCTATCTTTTCTTGAGAGCAGTCACAAGGTTAGGATTGTATTCTTTCATGAATTCTTCTTATAAAGTGGCCACGTACTCTTCCACAAGCTCGTTCCTTACGCTATGAGTGTTCATGAGCTCAAGGTTGGTTCTGAACTGCCCACAAAGATCCTCGTATCTATTTCGTTCTTTGAATCCTTAGGTTTTGTGTATTTGGAACATGGTTTCGATTTTATCGAGTTCTTGAGAGCTGAGCTGACTATGACGATCTAAGATGCTTCTTTAAGCCTATAGAGCCAGCTGACTGAAAGCTGGATTATGTGATCGACCGAAAAGATTGTGCGGAATATTGTATTTTTTGTTAAGATAGTCAGCTTTTACTTCTCTTTAATATGCCAGTAAAAGAGAAGGATCAAGGAAATGATTGATTTACATAATGAAATCTATTAACAACATGTTTCTATTGGCATTTAGTGCAGTTCCTTTGAGTTGCATACGTTGAAGATCCTCCCAAGGCATGTCGAAAAGACTTACCCAAGTATGTCCAGAATAAGTAACAACTCGACTGACTCCTTTGATTATGTCTTAGTGCCATGATCGCAGCCACTTCTTTTCTTGTCCGCTCAATTGCTGACCCTATGACAGTTTTTTCAGCAAACAAAATCGTACATAGTTTACTTGAGCTCTTCCTCTTTTAAGTGTTAAAGCTTTGTTTCCATCAGCATTAGCAGCGATGTAGTCTTGGTCGAAGTGGCGGCTGTATCCAAAATGATTTCGAAGCATCTGACCGAACGCCTACAACTATTCTTATCTTATTTCTAACATTTTCAGCTAAGATTCAAGAATTTTATCGTCAGTATTGTCAACTAATTTCCCTTTAAGTTCCTATAAAGCTGATATAATTTAGCTGTCAACTTTTTCCATCTCTGAAAAATACACTTATCCATCAATAAGTCCCTTTTGATACCTCATTCTCAGCTCTATTCTTTTATCTTTTCTTTGATCAAGCAAAAGACGTACTTTGTCTGTTCTTTGCAACTTACTCAAGATGAAACGAGTATAAGGTGAACTCATATAGTTGCTTTCTTGTAGACTTTACCAATAGTTAAAGTAACTTTCAGGATCTCTAGGCAAGAGTTAAGCCTCTTGGTCTTTAGGTGGCTCGTTTCCTTCCAGATAATACGAAAACTTGAAACCAGTGATGTAGTCTACTAGTTATTTTTGTGAAAATGTAGTCTTTAGTTCTCTCTTAAAATTTTGAAGAGTCACAAGGTAATTGATCGTTATTTATCTCTTGATGTTCAGAGCTGGTGCTATCTAGGGAGCGGGTGCAGGTGGCTATGTATCCGAAAAAACATTAAAAGACAAATTGAGTCGTTTTACTCTTTGCTGGTGTGAGTTCATAGGCATCAGAACAACTTTATTAGGACGATTCGAAATATACCTATTGATTAATATCTTAGTGATATTTTTGGTCGAAGCGTAGTCCACTTCTTGGTAGTAGTACTTCTCTCCGATCATTTGTTGCCAATCTGAATACTAGCAGTACCCTCGGTCTTAGAAATATTGTGAGTTTAGCAGGTCAGCTGTGAGATCGATCGTTTATGAAGGTTGCTAGGGTTAGAGTGTTTATACGCTTTGACGCTGTCCGTTCAACAGCAAGCCTTAATCGTTTTGATTTGTCAAGATTTAAGACTCGTTTTTAGCTGATTCTTCAGCTATGAACTTGCTTATGCTCTATACTAAGTTGTCTACCATTCTTCTTGCGTTTTAAAGTTATACTTTACTGACCTAGGGCTTTACTTTCGAATCTGCTCTTTAGCTAGTGGTCTTAGTCTATTTTCTGCTCAAAGGTTCATTAAGAATCGGATTAGGATCTTCTTTAGCTGGAACTTCAACCAACAACATATCTCTATTGAGCAGATGAAGAAGTTTATTAAGCTACAAAACTTCTAAAAGCATTCTAGACTTGCTTGCTATCTCTTGCTCAAGTGTCTCCAGACTAGAATCAAATCCTAACATCTTATCTATTACAATTAACTTAAAGCGAATACGATCAGTTATAAGACACTGCTTATATTCTTCAAGAACTTCTGTAACTTTTGCCATCACTTTTTCATAATCTTTTTGGAATGGTTTTTGTAGTTGATTTCCCATAATTTCCTATATTTTTTATCTAAAAGAATCAACACTATCAAGCTTCAAAGGATTTGTTTTAGAGTAGTCGATTTGCATGAGAGAACTCACTGAAAGTTCGTTCATTTTGACATTTTGCGACAACTAAAGACGAATGAATTAACTATTCAGATGACCTGAACGGAAATGTCCGCTGAGTGAGGTCTAATCACAAGGGCTGACGACCAGACCATGACTGACTTTTCTGTTGAAACCCATCAATAAGTAAGTTAGTTCAGGGTTAGCTCTATCTTTGTTGATCCATTTGAGACATGATTCTCGTACGATATCAGCGAATGGATTCTTTTTGTATGTGCCGTTATTGAGACGATCAAGATAGTTGATGTATATAGGATGCAAGGCATATCTATAAGGAAATTCAAGAGCCAAAATACGGAAAGCAGAGATAAGTTACTAAGGGTTGTCTTCTATCTGAGCCACTGGACTAGCAGCCTTGAGCTAAATATGGAAAAAAATACCTCAAGTATTTAAAGCAGACCTTGGTATACTTCAGAGTATTATGGGCTATTTCTGTGATTTTGAACTAGATAGTTGAGTGCGTTGACGGTATATTCCAAAGGCATCACTACTTGATTGAATTTTTCTTTCAGCCAATATGACTTAATTTCGTTAAAAATATTGTCTTTTAATTTATGATTAATACTAAACACACCTATATCGTTCATTACACCAACCAAAGCTTCAAAATCTTTGATTCCTAGACCTGTAAGTTAGAAGCCCATTTCACTTTGTTATAAACTCAAAAGCTTTTAAATTGCAGTTTACTGTAGTCCTAGTCTACAACTGGCTTAAAGGAAGTGGAATTTATCTTTGAGACTGGCACGATCGTATAGTCTCAAAAGTCGATCTTGATTTTCTTTTACGAATTGGACAACATCAGCAAAAACTCGTCGGAATACTCTAGAAACATCCAAGGCTTAATTGATAGGAGCCTAGCTCAGATTCATACCAGTTTGCTGCTAAATCAGAGTTTTTTCCCATTTGAGCGAGACACAGCTGCGACCGTCAGGAGTATGGTATACATGTCGGTCAAGTTCTGCCAATTTCGACAGAAAATTAAGCACAACTAAAGCTTTTGGAGAATTGGGATTTGTGTAGTGATTGTCTTCAGGGACTTAGACTTGTTGTTTGTCCACATATGAGAACACTGGATCAAGTTTATTTATATCAAGCACTAACAAAAGTATTCTTTAGACTCTTTTGACCTATTTAGCTGCACTTGCTATGTTTTCAGGCTATTTTATGTCCTCGAGATCAAGTAAACGCAAACCTAGTAATTTTTCTTCGAGTTGAAGCAAATTAAGATTGAGATTCGGATTACGAAGAACACTTTATTTTGATGAAAACCTGACCATTTTGAGATACTACATGCGTATGCTGAGAATAGACTCGACTATTTGTCTGAAATTTCTGCTAGTATTTGACAGCTAGTTGATTAAATTAGTCATTCCTTCGATATTTTGAGTCCTTAACTAACTGCTATTAACTTGTTATTTGTTCCACTATCCATATATATGTCGCACAAAAGACAAAGCATTACTGAGTTCTGGACTGTTTCTTATACTTTAACGAGTATCCCATTCAGATGGATCATAGTATCCTTGTTTTTCAATCTGATATTGCCTGTCTCCTGGCCATTGGTCAAGAAGTTGACTTGAATCTTCTTATCTCAGCTCTCGTTTCATCCACAGCAACAAAAGATTGATTATTTCATAATCTACGTACTACATGTTCAGCAGCGCTTGCAAAATGGGCACTAAATTATTGAAAGAAATCTTATCATTTCTCAACGCATACTTAAGCTCCTCCGAAAGATTATTAAACTCCGAACTAAGAAACAACTTATATCCTAGATTATCAAGTGTACCATTGTTATCTTGTTTGCTAACTTGACAAGCCTGTCCGATTGTTTACAAAGTGACCCTGAGAAAAGATTAACTATATGATTTACTTTTAGCATGGAAGTAATCAGCTATGGCTCTGGCTGGTGATGTTGCTGTTTGCAGTAAAGATTGTAGTCGTTGTTGTTGGTGTTATGCGTATTATTGTTAGCGTAGATGTTTTAGGTATAGTTTTTGGAAGATGTTGTTCATTGCGATGAATTTGTTGTTGTCTTGCCGGGTTAGATTTGCCTGGCTTTGCTTGATGTAGTCTTGCACGTTCCATACGTGGAGCCATTGTCTACGCATCAGCACTCGCATTGTCACAATCAATTATTAATACACAACTTTATGCAAAAACAACAACAAATGACAATATACAGATCAATATCAAAAAATAAAACAAAAAAGATTAAAAAGATTCTTTAAAATTAGATCAATGAGAATAAAAAACTTATAATTTTTTTTATAAAACATCAAAGAATACTATTGATATATACTAACACGCAGTGATATAGACATCAGAGGGGTCCTCTGAGAAAAGCATGACTTTTGAGCTACGCGATACTTGTTCTATTCTGAGGATTCTTTTCTAAAGCTTTAGTGACAAAATCTATGGCATTTTTATCACGAAGACTCTCAAAACACACATCGGCCCATACCTAAATAAATAAAAATGTACTATTTTTTTAATATCTCGGATGTGAGTTATTCTGAAAGGATTTTGTTAGGTCAACATTTCGTATGTGAGCACACCAACTGCCCAAATATCAACAGTCTGGTCATAATTAGCTTGACTGATGATCTAAGGAGCCAGATATAAAGGAGTTCCGCACAAAGTCGATCTCAACTCTCCTTCAGGATTGTACACAGACCACCCAAAATCACAAATTTTGACAGTTCGACCCTATTTAAATAACTATTTACCAAAGTCAAAAGCACGTTTTAAGGCTTGATGTCTCGATGTATGATATTATGGCCGTGAATATATGCCAAAGCTCCACAAAGCTGGTCAAGTATTTAGCGTACTTATCTATTTTAGAGTCCTTTTCTGAATTTCAAAGGTCTAGTTTTGTTCATTTTTGAAAAAAGATTGTGATCGGTTGCATATTCGCAGACTAAATACACAAAATTTTTGTCGTGAAAACATGTGTATAATTTAGCGATGTTGGGATGCTAGAGGAACATATTGATTTTTATCTAACGGATCACATTCTAGACCACCCCAAGCTACAACATTCTGGCTTTAGATAGCACTTTCAAAGCTACTAAGAGTCCACTTTTCATTTAGATAGCTCCAAATACCTCACTGTATGTGCCCTCGCCGAGCTTAGAAAGGATGAAGAAGTCATCTAAACAGACGTTTCTACATGATATATAACCTTTTTTTTGAAATTCCAATGAACTGTGTTTAAACTCGCTAATTGATGTATTAACCTTGAGATCTCGTGCAGAAGTATTCATTTTTTTACCTATACT
>Ga0169931_10015915_pt1 | contig 10027 bp, 6 predicted proteins | sample Kivu_15m_20L_FD_129675 | JGI IMG/M metagenome (GOLD analysis project Ga0169931, IMG submission 129675) | Freshwater microbial communities from Lake Kivu, Western Province, Rwanda to study Microbial Dark Matter (Phase II) - Kivu_15m_20L... | ecosystem: Environmental > Aquatic > Freshwater > Lake ... | reverse complement strand
CACGACGCCGGGAGTGAAGAGAAACCCGAGAATCACGCCGAGTACGCCGAGCCACTTGGCCCACGCGACAAACCAGAAAATGTATTGCAGCGCACCGGCAACCAGCGTGATCAGCACACCCACAGGCCGCAACGAATTTTTAAATGGATTCACCGTGCCCTCAACCTACGCACCTATCTACTAAGTCAAAGATGTGCTCAGATGCATAGTTGGGTCGGCCCACCGAAAAAATTAAGTTCGGCTCGAGCAGTTAGATATGTGCATCAGATATAAGCTCCCGTCGTGGTTATTCAAGCCGATTTCGTTCAGGAGAAACTAGCGAAGTCCGAAGAATGGATGAGTGTGATCAAACTGGCTAACAGTTTTGAGTCACATATGCGGGAAAAGTCGGTTGCTGCCCGAATCAGTAAAGCAAATCAGCCAGGTTCAAGCAGCTCCTTGATTCAGGCGGTTCTGCTGGAACATGCAACGAAGTTGGGTTTTCGAAATGAGGCTCTAGGTTTATTCAAGGGCTATAAAAATAGGGGGTTAAGACCTGACTACTTCTTGAGCCTTGGCGACACTGGGGTAATCCTTGAAATTATGCGTGGAAAAACTAATCAGAACAATATGGACTTTCTCGATTTTTGGAAGTGCCACATTTGTAAACATGCACATTATTTGTTACTAATGGTCCCGCAGGAATTGAAACAGAGGACGAACGGAGCGGTTTCCAAACCGTTTAATACAACTTGCTCGCACTTGAGTGCTTTTTTTGGAGAGGGTAACTATACAAATGTTCGGGGTTTGGTGCTTTTTGGATATTGACCCTGAAGGATTTGTCAACAGTCGCAAACGGAGAATTTGCCTATGCGCGATATAGAGTCCATTTGTCATGCTTGATCGACCATATATGACCCTCAGCGCCCTAGAGCTATTGACATTGTTTGAAAAAGCCAAGGATTCTGAATCCCTGAAAAACTTACAACATGAACTAATGCACAGACGTACGAAGCCAGCAAAAAAGCTACTGATAGAAGTAAATAAGAAGCTGGGCGTTACTCCTAGAGAGGAAGCAGGTTCCTCAAAGTTGAAATTGGAGCATATTCATTTGAAGAAGCGTTACGACTCTTTGCGGCGTACATTTACTGTTGAAGGCGAGATTTTAGCTAGGTGGGGCATGACTAGTGCAATGCCTGAAGCGCTGGAAGCAATAGTTTTTGATATTTGGTCTAAATCAGTGACTGCAGATGATGATGAATTTGGTCGAACCAGTGCTCAACTCGCCATTGACATGGAAAAATTGAAAAATGAAAGAAGGGGTACGTGCCTTAGCGTTTCAGCAGATTTGAAGTCCGGAAAAATCGTAACGTGAGCGAATTCGCAGACGACAACGCTCTTTGGCGCAGGTGCGAAGTTGCATGGGCGGCAAACCTTGTCGCGCAAAGATACAACGTAACCAAGTTGGCCGATATCGGGCAGAACGATCCGAGGACTAGAGCACCGTTGATGGTAGTTGACGGCATTTCGAGACGTGCGCCGGATATTCAATCTGTGAAAAATGGTCGGACCGAGTATTGGGAAGTCAAGTTTCGCACCCGAGCTGATATCGACTTGAACGGTGCCCGCGAATATTGGATAAGTTATGCCTCGTTCCGAGATTATTTAGCCATTGCTGACGGAACTGGATGCAAAGTTTATGTCGTTCTATATGAGGGACCACATGCGGGGGTTGGCGGGCAATGGTATTTGACAGATATACACAAGATTCGCGACTCGGGTCGCGAGGGAACCAAATTTGCGAGCGGCGGCGAAGAGGTCGCTGCATGGATTTGGCCCCGCTCGACGATGGAGTTTATAGATGGCCCCGCGATTGATTATACGAATGCAATCGAACCTGTTCTCCCTGACGAAGGTGAACTTCCAGCTATTCCTGCAGGTGATTTTAGACCGTTTGAGCGCAGACTGCGACGACAGCGCCGTCAACCTAAATCAAATGCTGAAGAGTTGACTGAGACAGAGAGTTTATCGCCGGCGCTAAAGGTCATACAGAACGACCCCGTAGTAGCTCTTGATACGTTACGTCGCAATCTTGGTCTTGCTCACCGACCTAACTATTCAGTGTTACGAATTGGTGTCAAGACAGTTGACGTCAACGAGGTTCTTGGCTTTTTGCATTATGGCATCAGAGTATTTTTGATCACTAATGAGCGCGTTGAGACAAGTCTTTCCAACGACGAGATTAATGCATTTGTTGATAGTCGACTGCTGGAGTGGGCAGTTCTTCCCAAAGTTGATCTGACCGAGAGTTGGGTAATTGATGGCCAAATTCAGGATCAGCAAGACATCAAAATTTGCGATGCCGCCGACTTGGCCGGTGGAATCAATTTCAAGCAGTTCATAATTGTGCATTCACCTTCAACTACTGACGTGATGGTCACGGCTGGTGCGGGCACGGGCAAAACTGAGACGATGGCCGAGCGACTTGTGTTTCTATTAGCGACTAATGGAGCGAATTTGACTGCTCATGGCAACAAATTTGCACGAGACCTGAGACTTGATGACATAGCGCTCGTTACTTTCACCAAGGAAGCAGCAAAGGAGATGAGGTCTCGGATCGCCAGAACTCTTGCTCTGCGGCAGAGGCTTTGCGGCAGATGCGTTCTGCCTGCTTTGGCTTGGATGATGCAACTTAGCAGCACGAGCATCACGACGATCCACAGATACGCCCAAAAACTAATTCAAAATGGTGGGGCTTCAATTGGCCTCTCGCCAAGTGTTTCGGTCAGTGATCGCAAGTTAGACTTTCAAAAATTGCTTTACCGGACTTTGTCCTCCGACTTAAGCACCCTTCTCGAACTTGAACCCGGAAAAATTCCCCCGTCCCATCTTTGGCAAAGGCACCTAACGGAGCTTTGGGATTCGCTTAGCAACAACGGTGTTGATTTGATGAAATTTAGCGCGGGGGGACAACGAACTGAAATTAATTGGGGTTTAATAACTGGGAACTCAGTTAATGAGCGAGTCTCGTCAACGGTTGCCAAAACTCTCGAACGGCTGGCAGTTGAATTTGCCGAGTACTGCCTCGATAACCAAGTTATTCCAGTTGGGCAACTTGTACCAACCGCTTTAGAAGTGATGCGAAGTCAATCCGCGTTTGGTGAGGGCGGCCCGAGGTATTTATTCGTTGATGAGTTTCAAGACATCGACGCTCAGCAAATGGACATGATTCTCGATGTTAAAGTATTTTTTAACGCGAATCTCTTTGTTGTGGGCGATGTAAAACAGGGGATCTATCGCTTTAGGGGTGCAGAGGGAAGCGCATTCAAGGAGTTCAAGGCTCGCGCAAAACACCGCAATTTAAAACCAGCGATTGAGTTGAGCCTCAACCGCAATTTCAGGTCGGGAGCCAAACTGCTCAAGTCAATGAATCCATATTTTGCGAAGTGGGGCAGTACGCGAGCAGGTGCAAATCCAAAAATTAATCTTCTTGATTACGATCCCTCAAGAGATGCTTTGTTGCCTGATATTTCGCGTGCTGACATAAGTCAACCACTTTCCATCGAGAAGGTGAATCGACAGCAATATGTGACGACCTCTGCAGCCAAGGTTGGCGAGTGGCGGCAGAGACACCCGAAGGCGAATATCGCAATAATTTGCCGCATCAACCAACAAGCGAAAGATATTCAGAAGAAGATTATTGAAAGTGGTGGCTTATGCGACTTGATGGTCGGTGGAGACTTTTTTCGTACCCCCGCAGTTAAGGAGTTAAGGGTGCTACTTCAGGCGATCGTTAATCCAAATGATGCAGCTTGCCTTCTTGAACTTGCGGAGACCAGATGGATGGCGGGCATTGCCGACCCACATTCCGGCCGGGAACTGCCCGAGCCATTCCGTGCACAGTGGGGCGACAAGCCCATTGAGCTAATTGCTTGGCGCGAAAGGTTCAAAGACTTGGCTCTAACAGGAAACTTTGATAGGAGCGATCTAAATTTGTTTGGTGTCCGTGTCAAAGCATTGCGAGGCATGTTAAACGTGATGCCTGTCATGGGCTGGATAGTGGAGTGTGACAGAGTTTTATCACCCGCGGGGTCGTCACTTCCGGCGCAGCGTGGAGTTGCTGGTGAGCAAGAAAATTATGAGCGACTTCGTTACGTGAAGTGCCTGGATCACTTGTTGACGATACTTGACATTGAATTTGAGGATAGGCCAGTGACATTGGTTCAACTTCTCACTTGGTTGACCTTGCAGATAGCCACTAACGATAGCGAGCATGAACCCTTTCCTTCTGTTGTGAACAGTGGTCGCACGATCGCTCTCACGGTGCACAAGGCAAAGGGCTTAGAGTTTGACTACGTACTGATACCAGAGACCGGTCGACCTTTCGAGTTTCCTAAAAACCGCAGTACCCGTGTTGCAGTTATTCGCGAGGAGGGCAAGAAACCCGCCGTATTGTGGAAGTGGACTCCAAAAGAAATTCCCGCAGTGACTAATGTCGCGGAAGCCAACAATGGTCTTTGGAAGATTGACGATGAAGAGTCGCGGCGGGAAGAAACTCGGCTTTTATATGTGGCAATGACTCGAGCGAAGACCGAGCTGTTGATTTACACACCGCAAAACGCAAAGTCTTCGGGTGCGGTGCCGAACTCCTGGGCAGATTTAATCCGAATGGTTTTGTAGGAGGGACATGGGACTTTGGTCAGCTCTCGCTTTACCTTCAGTGGACAAAAGTTCAATCGAGCACGCTCTTGCTTCAAAAAGTATTACTCCTGAATCGGTTGCACACGTCTCCGCAACTAGCTCCCATGCAGGAGCCGTTCGTAAGACAGGACAAATATCGGTCGCTATTGCAAATTTGATTGATTTGATTGTTATGACTGGTCTTGATGAAGATTCAGGACTAACTCTCTCGGACTTTCCAAGTGGTGAAGTGTTCAGGCAAGGTGAAGATCCTCTTGTCGTTGAGCAGAGGTATCGAATCTCGATTAAATCGTGGCAAAACAAGCTAAAGGCGAAGCGAACATCGCTGAGCGTGAGCAGCGGCACCGAACTGAGGAAGTTTCTTCGTCAGCCTAACGTTGACACTCTTTCTGCAAGAGTGCTACTTGATTCAAAGCGTGACTTCCTCAAGACTATGCAGACCCTCGTTGCTTCTGGTATTTTCCCGAACGATCTAAAGCCGGCGGACAAAGTTGGGCAAGTAGCAAAACTTGCTTGGGCAAAACTTGAAGCGACTTTACCGGCACTGACAGCGACGCGAGACGATATTTGGATGGATCCCGAAGAGTTTGCGAATCTTGTGACTCCTAAGGCCAAGAATCTGAGTAAGAGAATCACCAGTGCACTGGATCGGATTTTCGCGATTGAGAGCGAAAAATTGACAATCGTTTATCATGGCTTCTACTTTTTTACTCCGCAACAGTGGGCATTATTTCAGCTTTTAAGAAAAATGCCAAAAGTCGATCAAATATTCATCGTTCACGACGATGGTCAAAACCCAGTTTTTGAAACTTGGCGGCGATTTTTTTGCGAGGGCTGGTACATGCCAAAAGTTGAATTGATTGCCGCAAAGGATGATACGACGACACAGGCCAAACTTTTCCGTCACGCCCTTGGTGGTAATGCGGTTGACCCACAAAAACTTCAGGGTTTCATTGATATTAAGGAGTGCAAGAATCCGGCGGAGTTTGTTCGACAACTCAATTTTGATAGAGCGATTCGTCCAAAGGAGTTTGAGCGAGAACCATTGGCATATGCCTCGGGGTCAGCTGATTTGAAGAGGATTACTCGTCGAATATCTAGAACTGCTGCAGATGGCGTGGCTGAGTTGGCGCAACTGCCACTCGGAGCTTTTTTGCTCTCGACCCATGAGTGCATCAAACGCAGCAATAACCAACGGCTATCAATTGAGCTATCCGCAAAGCCACTACTTGACATGATTACGAGTGGGTTTTTGGATGACGTGACGGACAGTTGTTCGAATTTCCTCGACGTGTTTGAGCGAGTGTTGCCATTTTTTTCTGACTGTGTTGACAAAACGGCTTGGCTTCTCCGTGCCGATTCTTTTCATCGCTTGGTAGCCGATGAGGTCGTCACACGCGGTCAACGACTTGACAATCAGAGCGACCTTGAATACATGAGGAATGCCGCACACAACCCCCTACGACGGGTGCCTTGGCTCGACGTTACATTGACCGAAGCTGCATTGGTCAAAAATACAATAACCAAAGTTTGTTCTTTGATAACAGGAATTGCGTCCGGTGAGGAAGTCAAGCTTGCGGACTACATGGAGTTTTTGGACAAGTACTTGGCTAAAGCTCTGAGAGAAGTGCCGCAAGCCGAGAGGCAAGAAGTCGTGGATAAATTTCAAAGTTTTCGATTCAAGGACGACGAGACGGTGTTTGTTGATGACTTGGTTGACATAGTACATCTTTTGATTTCTCGCGAAAATGATTTCGATTTAAAGGATGATGGTGATTTTGAACTTGACGATGTCGTCACGGAGTTACGTGCGCTTGACGCGCTTGGATTTAAACGACTTGACCGAGGTTTGCATTTGGCAAATCTGGCAGATGGTATTTTCCCATCCAGAATCAAATCGATCGGATGGCCATTTCGGATTGAAAACATTGAAATAAATGATGAAGGTGTATCGCCAGTTAGTCTCGAGATACTTCAAGCGCGTTCTCAAAATTCTGCGCTCTCTGAGCTGTATCTCTTTTGGCTCGCACTTGACGGCGTTACAGACGGCAAACTCGTGACGTTGAGTTGGATCAGTGATACTGGGCGTGAGGAACAAAATCTTTCACCTGTGGTTACTATTTTGGCTGTGCCCGATCACTTCAGTGCGGCCGTGCTAAAAATGGTGGGCGGAGTGAGGATTTCGGCGGTCGCTTCGGCTGCTGGATTGCCGCCAACGAGGTCGTGTCCAGAGCCGCCAATGCCAACAATCAGTGTCGAGGTTCTTGACAATGCAATCGCCCATATTGATAAGAGAGCAATTGCGTCAAGTTTGATTTGCGCTCGAAGATTCGCAGTTCAATGGGCGATGGGTGACTCTTCTGCATTTCTCGCTAGCCATCATCAGGCACAGCTTTATGGAAATGCAATCGGTGCCTTGTCAAGACGTGAGCGAATCACCGAAGATGCGGCGAAAGGAGTCTGCAATGATCTTTGGCGTTTTATGACCAACGGTGAACGAGAAAGCAGCCTGTCTAGCGCACGAGTAATGTCGCATGAGCGCTGCAATGCAAAAAAAGTTGGTTCGGCAGACGAATGGACTTTTTCATTGACAATCCAAGGTAAGAAGAAAGATGCTACAGACCCATTTTCCAATGCTTATCGCTACGCTAGCGACTGGCGAAACCCTGATCTGCAAGTTCTCAACTCAAACGAGGTTGCACCGAAAGAGATGCGATTCTTGCCAATGAGAAATGTCAATGTGGGCAATGCCGATATTTGCAAAGACTGTCCCGTGAAGTCAAGGTGTTTAGCGGCGGACGAATCTGAGGTTTAATTTTTGGCGCGTTTCACTGCACCGCGGATTAGTTTTGTCATTCGATGATCGTTGTTGTGCTCCCAAAGATGTAGAACCGAGTAGCCCTGAGCTCGTAGAGCGCGGGTCACTCGGCGATCGCGACGGCGGTTTGCAGATATTTTCGCTTCCCACCAAGCACGATTATTTTTGGGTGGCTTGTAGCAGTGTGGACAGCCATGCCAAAAGCATCCATCGACGAATATCGCGATATTGTGTTTGGTCAAAACGAGGTCTGGTGAGCCGGGCAATGCCGAATGATTTCCTCGAAACTGCAGACTCTCGCGTCGTAATATCCCTTTGACGCGACGTTCAATCCCCGTGTCTTTTGTGCGAACCCGTTGCATTCGCTTAGACACTGCCTCAGATTTTGGCTTGGGATTAACGTTTCCGATGACAAATTTTGGCACACGCGAGTGACAGATATTAGTTATCTTCAACCTTAAGGATTGGTGCCATTTGTTTGGCCAATGCCATGGCAACGTTTGTGGCAACAGAATTGCCAAATTGTTTGTACGCCTGCGTGTCGCTAACCGGTATGAGGAAGGTTTCAGGGAACCCTTGCAGGCGTGCCGCCTCTCACGGGGTGATTTTTCAGGGATTCCCGCTTGTGTTGATCAACACCTCGGAGCCGTCCTTGTAATAGCGCGCGCTGATATTGCTCGTTTTAGTCGAGTTAGCTGTGAACAAGCTGTATCCAAATCCGTTTCCCTTTGCTTGATGATTCTTCAAGCAACGCTTGTGCCCGTTCCAGAGTTTGTCTGAAATGACATACTTTTTGTCAACTCGCTGTTGAAGAATATCGCCGACGCGTGTCTTAGTCTTTGGGGGTTTTGGGAACTCAAAGTTGCAGGCTTTGACTTTTTGACGATTTACGCAGACGATGAAGATGCGTTCTCGATTCTTCGGTAATCCGAATTTGGATGCAATTAAGACTTCTGCAAAAGTGTCATACCCAATTTCATCAAGACTTTCCTTAAGCACTCTGAAGGTTCTTCCGTCGTCGTGACTTTTTTAGCCCCCTGACGTTTTCAAGTAAGACTAAAGATGGCTTCTTTGCTTTGAGTATTCTCACGACATCGGAGAACAACATGCCCCTAGTGTCATTGAAACCCTTTTTGAGGCCCGCATGAGAAAAAGGTTGGCAAGGAATACCAGCAAGCAATACGTCATGCTTTGGGATTTCTTTAGTTGGAATCTTGGTGATATCCCCATGTGGAATCTCACCAAAATTTTCTTGATATGTCTGCTGCGCAAATTTATCCCACTCGGAGGAAAAAATGCACTCTCCACCATGATGCTCGAATGCAATTCGCAGTCCACCAATTCCAGCAAATAGATCGATAAAAGTAAATTTGTGTCCCTTGCTCATCAGAGAAAACCTTGGACGACGATATTGATCACCTGTTTATGTTGGCTTGAATGGCCCTCGAGTGTCCCAGTATTAAACCATGTGGGAGATTCGAATAGATCCATGAATGAACCCTATTGCTATAGTGTCCGCATGTACTCCAAAAAAATTGATCGTAATCATCCGGCTGCGATTGTTCTGCTTCTCGACCAGTCTCTCTCAATGAAATTGCCGTGGGACAGTTCAAACGACGAAGACGATACGCTTGAATTACTTCGCTTGTTGGCCGAAGATGTAGAACGCGTGGCCGCAGATGATGCCCGAACCCGTTCAAGCCGACTTGCAGATTTGACCAACGGTTTTATTCGTGAATTAATCTTGAGCTCGACATTTGGCGATGAAGTCAGACCCTATTTTCATCTAGCTGTCATTGGGTATGGTGGTGAGGATGAGGTGACCAGTTTGTTGGCTGGTACGTCAATAGAGGAGCCGTTTATACCTATTAACAAACTCCATGAACCAACAGTTCGGGAGATAGTTGATTCTGGAAGACTGAGAAGAAAACTTGAATGGGTTAAGCCGAAATCGGCCGGCTGGACGCCTATGTTCGGTGCTTTGGGGTTCGCACGAGAAGCCCTATCGAGCTGGGTTCGCGAGCACTCAGACTCGTTTCCACCGATAGTTTTCAACATCACTGATGGTGCGCCAACTGATTTGGACATTGAAGATTCTGATGGCTATTCCGAATTTGTTTCGCTCTCGAACGGTATTCAGTCACTGTCCACCGACGATGGATGCACGTTGTTGTTTTCGGCGCTGATTTCAAATATTGATATCCCAGCCCAACAATATCCTTTAGTCAAACCGCAAGGTGATTCAGCCGCTGCGCTGTTATTTGAAACTTCGTCCGTAATTCCTGAAAACTTGCGTAATAGTGCCGAGTCAATAGGTCTGCGAATTAGCAGAGGTGGTAGGTGTTTCATTTTCAAGGCAGACCCCGAGAGTTTGATAGGTATGTTGAACATCGGAACACTTGGAACGCAATTTAGTTAGAGTTCGGTTGGCTGCAGCTCTTCAACATGAGTAACCGTCGAAGACGAGACGCGAGGCGACGAAAAGTAAGTAATCCGGTTTATGGCAACTTTAATGTTCGATGTTTTACT
>Ga0169931_10015914_pt1 | contig 10027 bp, 9 predicted proteins | sample Kivu_15m_20L_FD_129675 | JGI IMG/M metagenome (GOLD analysis project Ga0169931, IMG submission 129675) | Freshwater microbial communities from Lake Kivu, Western Province, Rwanda to study Microbial Dark Matter (Phase II) - Kivu_15m_20L... | ecosystem: Environmental > Aquatic > Freshwater > Lake ... | reverse complement strand
GCGCACACCAAAGGCTTCCGCGATCTGCGGACTCGTCCAGCCCGACAGGGTGAGCAAAATCGCCCGCGCACGATCCGCCTCCGCCCGACCCGCGCCAGAGGCCATCGCCTTCAGCGTTGCACGCTGCTCCTCATTCGCCGTCACCGGAGATCGCCCCGCCATTGCCCAATCCTCCCCTTCGGATCAGACCATGGAATCACGTACACAATCCGTTGGAAATCCCAAACAAAGCTGCTTAGCTTGAACGTAAGAAGCCACCTAGCTTGAACGTAAAACGTCAAACACGATGGCCCGCGTGGCCGCAAAGGGAGGAAGACATGAAACTGACCAAGACCGCCGCAATCCTGGCTGCCTCGGCCTCGCTTCTGGCGATGCCGGCCGCGGCTCAGGACGCCAAGAAGATCGCCACCGTGGTGAAGATCGCTGGCATCCAGTGGTTCAACCGGATGGAGGAAGGCGTCAAGCAGTACGCTGCCGACACCGGCACCAACGCCTTCCAAGTGGGCCCGGCCCAGGCTGACCCGCAGCAGCAGGCTGCCCTGATCGAGGACATGATCGCCCAGGGCGTCAATGCCCTCGCCGTCGTCCCGATGTCGCCCGAGGCGCTGGAACCGGTGCTCAAGCGCGCGATGGATGCGGGCATCACCGTCATCACCCACGAAGCCGCGGCCCAGCAGAACACCAACTATGACCTTGAAGCCTTTGTGAACGAGGACTTCGGTGCCAATCTGATGGAGCAGATGGCCAAGTGCATGGGCGGCGAGGGCGAATATGCCGTCTTCGTCGGCTCGCTGACCAGCCAGACGCACAACCAGTGGGTCGACGGCGCCATCGCCTACCAGAAGGCGAACTATCCGAACATGACGCTTGTCGGCGACAAGAATGAGACCTTCGACGACCAGCAGCAGGCCTATGCCAAGGCCCAGGAGGTGCTGCGCGCCTATCCGAACATCAAGGGTATGCAGGGCTCAGCCTCGACCGACGTTGCGGGCATCGGTCTTGCGGTCGAAGAGCGCGGACTGGAAGCGAAGACATGCGTCTTCGGCACCTCGCTGCCCTCGATCGCCGGGCAGTACCTTGAAACCGGCGCGGTGGACGGCATCGGCTTCTGGGATCCCTCGGTGGCGGGCTATGCGATGAACAAGCTCGCGACAATGGTGATGAACGGCGAGATGGTGACCGACGGCATGGACCTTGGCCTGCCGGGCTATGAGAAGATCAAGCTGGACGGCAAGGTCATCTATGGCCAGGCCTGGGTCAACGTGAACAAGGACAATATGGCCGACTATCCGTTCTGATCGGGTAAATTGGACTGCGGGGGGTCGGTCCGGCCCCCCGAACCCGATGAAAGGAAAGTCATGTCGGAACCACTCGTCACGCTTTCGGGCGTGACCAAGACCTATGCCGGGATCACCGCCCTGTCCGAGGTGGGCTTTTCCATCGCCGCGGGTGAGGCGGTTTGTCTGGCCGGCGAAAACGGGTCGGGCAAGTCCACCCTGAACAAGATCCTCGCCGGGGTGGAACGCCCGGACCGGGGGACGATCGCCTTTTCCGGCCAGGTGCAGGGGCCGCTGTCCCCCCGCGCCTCGACCGAGGCCGGGATCAAGGTGATCTTCCAGGATTTCAGCCTGTTCCCCAACCTGACCGTGGCCGAGAACATCGCCTTCTCGGCGGAACTGGGCGAGGGCGTCCGGCTCGTGCGCCGGGCGAAGATGCGCGATCTGGCCCGCGCCACGCTGGACCGGATCGGCGTCGACATCCCTCTGGACGCCGCCGGCGAGACGCTGTCGGTCGCGCACAAGCAACTGGTGGCCATCGCCCGCGCGCTTGCCACCGAGGCGCGGCTCATCATCATGGACGAACCCACCACCGCGCTGACCGAACGCGAGGTGCGGGGGCTTCTGACCATCATCCGCCGCCTCAAGGCCGACGGGGTGGCGGTGCTGTTCGTCAGCCACAAGCTGGCCGAGGTGCTGGAGGTCTGCGAGCAGGTCGTCGTCCTGCGCAACGGCCAGAAGGTCGCCGAGGGGCCGGCGCAGGACTTCGACGCGGCCAGCCTGACGCGCCACATGACCGGCCGCGACGTGGCGGCAGAACCGCCCGCGCCGCTGCGCGCCGACGCGCCGGTGCTGTTGCAGGTGCAGGGCCTGTCCAAGGCCGGGGCCTTCGATCAGGTGGATTTCACCCTTCGCGCCGGCGAGGTTCTGGGGATCTCGGGCCTCCTCGGCTCGGGCCGGACGGCGCTGGCAAAGGCTCTCTTCGGCCTCGTCGCGCCAGAGACGGGGACGATCACGCTTGACGGGCGCCAGGTGACGCGCGGCGACCCGGTTGCCGCGGCCGCCGCGGGGATCGGCTATGTCCCCGAGGACCGGCTGACCGAGGGTCTGTTCCTCACCCAAAGCATCGTCCAGAACATCGCGATCGGCCGGCTGGACTCGCACGCCCGGGCGGGTGGTGTCCTGAACCTGACCGGCCTTCTGGCCGAGGCGCGGGACTGGCTTGCGCGCCTGAAGGTCAAGGCGCCCAATCCGGATGCGCCGGTGCGATCGCTGTCGGGCGGCAACCAGCAGCGGGTGGTGCTGGCACGCTGGATGGCGCGCAGCCCGCGTGTGCTCGTCCTGAACGGGCCGAGCGTGGGGGTCGATGTGGGCTCCAAGGCCGAAATCCACGGCATCATCGCGGAACTGGCGGCGCATGGGCTAGGGGTCATCGTGATCTCGGACGACTTGCCGGAACTGTTGTCCACCTGCCACCGCATCCTGGTGATGAAGGGCGGCCGGATGGTCGAAGACATCGCGGGCGGCAGCCTGAACGAGACGGAACTTGCGCACAGGCTTGCGTCATGAAGATCGACTGGACCCGGAACGAGACGCTTGTCGCGCTTGTCATCCTTGCCTTCTGCCTGTTGGCCGCGCTGTCGGACCCAAGCTTTCTGTCCATCGCCACCCTCACCGACCTTCTGCGCGGCGGGATCGTGCTGGGCATCTTTGCGGTGGCGGCGATGCTGGTGCTGATCTCGGGCGGGATCGACGTAAGCTTTACCGCCATCGCCGCCTTCACCATGTATGTCACCGCCATGACGCTGAACGCGCTGATGCCCTGGATGCCCTGGTGGGCCGCGCTGGGCTTCGGCATGGCGGTGGGCGCGGGCCTCGGCGCGATCAACGGCCTCCTGATTGCCGGCTTCGGCCTGCCCACGCTGATCGTGACGCTTGGGACGCTCTCGATCTTCCGCGGCTTCATGCTGACCTTCATCGGCCAGAAGCAGATCACCACCCTGCCACCCAGCATGCGAGAGTTCGGGCGGATGATGCTGATCCGGGGCGAGAACGCGGACGGCTCCTTCTACAACCTCCACGGCGCGTTCGTGGTCACCGTGCTGGTCGTGGTGCTGACCTGGTTCCTGTTGCAGCGCACCATGCTGGGGCGGCAGATCTATGCCATCGGCGGGTCGGTCGAAAGCGCCCGGCGCATCGGCATCAACGTGCGCGGGGTGCAGTTCTTCATCTACGTCTATGTGGGCGTGCTTGCGGGCCTTGCAGGCGTGATCCATGCCAGCATGGCCCGGGTGGCGAACCCCTTTGACCTGGTGGGGCTGGAGCTTTCCGTCATCGCCGCCGTCGTCCTCGGGGGCGCGCGGCTGGCGGGGGGGCATGGCACGCTGACCGGGACCATCCTGGGCGTCGCGCTGATCGTCCTCGTGCGCAACAGCCTGATCGTGCTGGGGATACCGGCCACCTGGCAGTCTGTCACCATCGGCCTCTTGATCCTTCTAGGAACCGGCCTGCCGGCCTGGCAGGCCAAGCGCGCCGCCGCGCGTGCCGCTTGAAGGAGCCGACAAGATGACCCAAAGCCCTGTCCAGCGCCTGGTCTCCAGCCCCGAGGGCCGCCTTGCGGTGATCGCCGTCGCGGTTTTCGTCCTGATGGCCGCGCTGTCGCCTGACCGGTTCCTCAGCCTGCAGAACCTGACCTCGATGGCGTTCCAGTTCCCGGAATTCGCGATCCTGGCGCTGGCCATGACGCTGACCATGCTGACCGGAGGGATCGACCTTTCGGTCGTTGGGGTGGCCAACCTGTCGGCCATCGTCGCGGCGCTGATCATGACGCGGCTGACGGGGTCGTCGGATGGGACGGTGGTCTTCCTGGTCGCGCTTTGCGCCGCGCTTGCCGTGGGCATGGCGGCGGGGCTCTTCAACGGGCTCTTGGTGGCGAAACTGGGCCTGCCGGCGATCCTGGCCACGCTGGGGTCGGGACTGATCTTCACCGGCTTCGCCATCGCGCTGACGGGTGGGTCAGCGGTCATGGGCCTGCCCGCCGCGGCGGCCTGGATCGGCAACTCCACCATCCTCGGCATCCCGACGCCGCTGATCCTGTTCGCCCTCTTGGCGGTCGGCCTGTCGCTGGTCCTGACCCGCACGGCCTTCGGTGTGAAGGTCCGCATGTTCGGCGCCAACCCCCTGGCCGCGCGCTTCGCGGCCGTGAACATCGACGCCATGCTGATCAAGGTCTACGTCGCCTCGGGAGGCCTGGCGGCCATGGCCGGGATGGTGGTGATGAGCCGCGCGAATTCGGCCAAGGCGGACTACGGATCAAGCTACCTGTTGCTGGCCGTGCTGATCGCCATCCTTGGCGGGGTGAACCCCTATGGCGGCTATGGCAAGATCATCGGCGTGGTGCTGGCGGTGCTGTCAATGCAGTTCCTCTCCTCGGGGCTGAACATGGTTGGGGTGTCCAACTTCGCGCGCGAGCTGATCTGGGGCAGCCTGCTGATATTCGTGATGATCGTGAACACTTGGCGCCCCGCGGGACGCCGCAACTGACCGGAGACCTTGCGATGAAGAAGATCCTGAACAACCCCGCCGATTACGTCGACGAGATGCTGGAGGGCCTGACCGCCGCCCATCCCGAATTCTACCGGCTGGTCGGCGAGACGAAGCGCGCCGTGGCCCGCGCGACGCCGGGCAAGGCGGGCAAGGTCGGCATCGTCTCGGGCGGGGGCTCGGGGCACTTGCCGGTGTTTACCGGCTATGTCGGTCCGGGTCTGCTGGACGCCTGCGCCATCGGCGACGTCTTCGCCAGCCCCTCGGCCGAACAGATGGCCGACGCGATCCGCGCGGCCGACCAGGGGGCCGGGGTGCTGCGCCTTTACGGCAACTACGGCGGCGACATCATGAACTTCGACATGGCCGGCGACCTGGTCGAATTCGACGACATCCGCTGCTCGACCGTGATCCTGGCCGATGACGTGGCCAGCGCCCCCCCGGCCGAGGCCACCAAGCGCCGGGGCGTGGCGGGCATGGTCTATGCCTTCAAGATCGCGGGTGCCGCGGCAGAGGCGGGCCATGACCTCGACGGCGTGACCCGCGTCGCGCAGAAGGCCGCCGATGCCTGCCGGTCGGTCGGGGCGGCGCTTTCGCCCTGCACCGTGCCGCAGGCGGGCAAGCCCACCTTCACCATCGGCGAGGACGAGATGGAAATGGGCATGGGCATCCATGGCGAGCCCGGCGTCTGGCGCGACAAGCTGCGCACTGCCGATGCCATCGCGGGCGAGATGATGGACCGCCTTCTGGCCGACATGCCGGTTGGGACGGGCGACCGGGTCTCGGTCATGGTCAACAGCCTGGGCGCCACCCCGCCGGAAGAGCTTTACATCCTCTACCGCACCGTGAAGGCCCGGCTGGAAGGGGCGGGGGCGACCATCGTCATGCCCCTTGTCGGCCGCTATGCCACCAGCATGGAGATGACGGGCGTGTCCTTCACGCTCTGCAAGCTGGATGCGGAACTGGAGGGTTTCCTGAGAGCCCCCTGCGACTGCGCGTTCTGGAGCGTGAAATGACCCTGACCGTCGCCGATCTGCGCGGGGCCATCGACCGGCTGGTCGTCGCGATGGCGCGCGACTTCGACGCCCTGAACACAGCGGACGGAGCCCTTGGCGACGGCGACCTCGGTGTGACTCTGACGCGCGGGACGAAGGCGATGCAAGAGGCCGCGCCGACATTGCCCGAGGACCTGGGCCAGGCGTTGCTGGCTTGCGCGCAGGCCTTCACCAGGACCTCGGGGTCGTCCTACGGCACGCTCATGGCCACCGGGCTGATGAGCATCGCCAAGGCCCTGAAGGGCCGCGCCGGGGTCGAGGCGTCCGAGGTCTCGGCCCTGATCGCCGGCGCGCGCGACGCGATGCAGGCGCGCGGCAAGGCCGAACTTGGCGGCAAGACGGTACTGGACAGCCTGGACGCGATGACCAGCGCCACGGCGGGGCTGAGCGATCCCTCCGAAGTCGCCTCGGCGGCTGCGGACGCGGCGACAAGGGCGCAGGCGGCCATGAAGGACAAGCCCGCCACCGTGGGCCGCGCGCGCATCTTCGGCGAAAAGACCATCGGCATGGACGACCCCGGCATGATCGCGATGACGGCCATCGCCGCCGCCATCGCGGGGCGCTGAAAGGGAGGCGGGGTGATTCCCGCCCCGGTTGCCTTACCAGGCGGGCGGCTCGTTGCCCTCGTGCAGCACCCAGTCGGCGGGCGAGAACCGCGCCCGCGCGAACTGGCCCTGGTGCCAGTACGGATAGATCAGCGGCGGCTTCGACACCTCGTTCAGCCGGGCCAGATCCTCGGCCGACAGCAGCAGCGAGACGGCGGCCAGGCTGTCCTTGAACTGCGCCTCGTTCCGCCCGCCGACGATCAGGCTGGACACCGTGGGCCGCGTCAGAAGCCACGCCAGCGCCACCTGCGCGGCAGAGACGCCATGCGCCTCGCCCACCTGAACCAGCGCCTCGACGATGTCCCACAACCGTTCCAGGTCGCGGATCGGCGGTTCGGTCCAGCCTGCGGCCTGACGGCTGCCCTCGGCGACCGGGCGGCCGCGGCGGTGCTTGCCGGTCAGAAGGCCCGCGGCCAGCGGCGACCAGACCATGGTGCCAAGGCCCTGGTCCAGACCCAGGGGCAGAAGCTCGTATTCAGCTTCGCGCGCCTCGATCGTGTAGTGGATCTGCTGGGTGACAAAGCGGACCCGGTGGTCGCGGTCCGAGGCCATCAGGGATTTGGCAATGTGCCAGCCCGAATAGTTCGAGCAGCCCACATAGCGGACCTTGCCATCGGACACGAGCCGGTCAAGCGCGGCCATCTTTTCTTCCACCGGGGTGGTGCCATCCCATTCGTGCATGTAGTAGATGTCGATATGGTCCATGCGCAGCCGCTTCAGGCTTTTCTCGCATTCGCGGATCAGGTGGTGGCGGCTGGTGCCTTCGTCGTTCGGACCGTCGCCCACGCGCATCCGCGCCTTCGAGGTGACAAGGACCCGGTCGCGGCGGCCTTCCAGCACCTCGCCCAGGATTTCCTCGGCGACGCCCATCGAATACATGTTGGCGCAGTCGAAGGTGTTGACGCCGTGGTCAAGGCACAGGTCTACCAGCCGGCGCGCGTCCTCGACGCCCTGGTTGCCGACCCGGCCAAAGGGACCGACACCGCCAAAGGTGAAGGTGCCCATGGCGATGGCCGACACCTTCAGGCCCGACCGTCCCAATGTGCGATATTCCATGATGTCTCCTCCCTTGCCGTGCGAGAGTGATGGAGGGCCGGGCCGATGGCAAGTCAGCCCGTCCTAGACAGCGCGCGGCGCATGGCGGTCACGGCTTCGTTGATCCGGGCGGGATCCTTGAGGAGACTGCCGCCCAGGAGATAAACTACGTCGCCGCCATACATCGCCTGCATCTCGGCGGCGCGCGCCACGCTCATCCCGCCGCCGGGGCCGGGCAGCATCGGTGCGCCGGGGCCGCCCGACGCGCGGCAGGCATCGGCGATCTGCCGGCATTCGGCCGCAATAAAACCGAAGCGTCCGCCGACATTGGGGAAGACCGAGATGTCGGACCCCGCCAGCCGCTGGATCGTGCCGAACAGCACGCCATGGTCGATCCCGGTATCGGGGGCCAGCACATAGGGGCCAAGGAACGACGGATGAGTCATCACCGGCAGGTTCAGACTGGCATCGCGGGCGATGCGGTGCACCAGGCCAAAGCCGAAGAGGCCCGGCATGACCAGCACGCCATCGGCGCCCGCGTCCTTGAGGAAACGGAGGTTCCCCTCGATCTCTTCCGCGCGGCCCGAGAGGTTGGGGAAGTAGAGCGTCCGCCGCCCGGTCTCGGCCCGCGCCTTGGCCATCGCGGCGCAGACGGCTTCGAACCGCGCGCGGAAGGTGGCGGTGGGCTGGCCGGCAAGGCCGTGGTCTTCTTTCACGATGTCTGCGCCGCCCCGCACGCAGCCGGCGGCAAGGCGGGCGAAATCGGCCGGTTGCAGACCCATCGGCTTTAGCACCGGGGCGATCATCCCGCCGGTTTCCCGGCCGCACAGCGCGCGGATGCCGGTGATCCCGAAGCGGGGGCCGGGGAAACGGGCGGCCATCGTGGCCCCGGGGTCGCTGCCGGTGACGCGGATGCCCTGTTGGATCGAGGAATTGCCGAAAACCACGTTCAGGAATTGGGTGAACTCCTCCCCCGCGCTGTCGGGGGAATAGCTGACCACCGCCTGCCAGATCCCCTCGGTCCCCTGGCCCAGCTCCTCGACGCGGCCCAGGATTTCATCCTGAACATACCCCGCCGGCACCACGTCGCGCGGGATTTCCACGGTCTGCTCAAGCGCGATCCCTTCGGCGCGGGTCATCGCCTCGTCCCGCGAGGTGGCCCGCAGGCGGTAGGTGACGGTAAATCGGGCCATTACAGCGCTTCGGCCTTGACCAGCGAATGGACCGCGTCGATCCGCACCGCCCCAAGAGCGGCCTCGTCGATGCCGGTCGCCTGTCCGGTCAGCCGTTCCACCGCGCGGACCAGCGACAGCGCGTCCATCCCGTAATGCGTCATCAGATAGGTGCGCGAGCCGCCGTGGGCGTAGGTGTCCTGCAGCCCCAGCCGGACCAGGCGGCGGGGCAGGCCCGCTTCGGCCAGCGCCTCAGCCACCATCGAGCCAATGCCGCCCGCGACAAGGTGGTTTTCCAGCGTGATGACGCCGTGGCGCACGGATGCCGCATGATCCACGATCTGCGCGGCGTCGAAGGGCTTCAGCGTGTTCAGGTGCAGATGCCGCACCGAGACTCCGGCGCGGGCCAGCGCGCCGCGGGCGCGGATCGCCTCTTCGGTGGTGATCCCGGCGGTAACGACCAGCACGTCATCGCCTTCGGAGAGGACCCGCATCCGGCCGATCTTCAGCGGTTCGCTGAACAGCCGCGGGACGGACCCGCGCAGGATGCGGCAGTAGACCGGGCCGTCCACGGTATCGGCCTCGGCCACGATGCTTTCTACCTCGGTCGCGTCGCCTGCTTCCAGTACCGTCATGTTCGGGATCGTCCGCATGACCGAGATATCCTCGATCGCCTGATGCGTCATCCCGCCGGGGGTGGTCACCCCGGGCAGGAAGCCCATCAGCCTGACCTTGCGGCGCGGATAGGCGATCGACGCCATCAGTTGGTCATAGGGGCGGCGGTAGAGGAACACGCCAAAGCTGTGCAGGAAGGGCCGGAAGCCTGCCAGCCCGAGGCCACCTGCGAAGGAGAGCATGTTCTGCTCCGCCATCCCCAGCGACAGGAACTGGTCCGGGTGGCGGTCGCGGAACCCGTCGATCTCGCAGTTGGAGGTCAGGTCGGCCGACAGGCAGAGGACCTCGGGGTGCTGCATGGCATAGGCCTCGAAAGCGGTGGCATAGGGGCGGTTGACCATTTCCATCAGTGGGCCTCCAGCGCGACGGGGGGGATGCCCAACTCGGCGGCGATGTCCGTGTTCATCCGAGCGCGTTCCTCTTCCGACTTGAAGCGGACGTAGTGCAGGCGGGGGAAGCGGCTCATCAGGCTTTGCATGCCCTGTGCCGGGTGCGAATGGGCCAGCACGATCAGCGGGCGGCCGGGATGGGGGGTGGCGCTGGCCGCGCGCAGGGCGGCAAGGTCATGGGCGTCGCATTCCGCGACCACCGCGCCGAAATCGCGGAACTTGGTGGCGATGTCGCCCACGGTCATCACGTCATCCATTGCGCCGTCGCATTGCTGG
>Ga0169931_10015912_pt1 | contig 10027 bp, 8 predicted proteins | sample Kivu_15m_20L_FD_129675 | JGI IMG/M metagenome (GOLD analysis project Ga0169931, IMG submission 129675) | Freshwater microbial communities from Lake Kivu, Western Province, Rwanda to study Microbial Dark Matter (Phase II) - Kivu_15m_20L... | ecosystem: Environmental > Aquatic > Freshwater > Lake ... | reverse complement strand
TTACTTTGGTGCTAGCGCAGATTGGATAAATTTACCAGATGTATTGACTGGATATGAATATACCATTGTAATTAGTTTCAAAATCAGCAGCTTCATTTGTTGTTACAATGGTCAAACGGGGATGACTCTAGTTTCAAATTTTACAAATGCCGTAAGTTCTTTTATCGACCCGAATGGTTTGGAGGTTGGATTTAACACGGATAATAAAATGTATTTCTATAATGGCATTTCTGGCGCAACATTGACTGATTACACATTTACTCCAAATGCATGGTATAACATGGTAATTACTCATTCAGGAAACGAGCTTAAGGTTTACATTAATAATGAGCTGAGTTTTACTGATTCGAATTTCTTAGGTACTGGTGCAGGTGCGAGTTTCATGCGTGTGGGTGGAAGAGCTAATATAGATCCTTTATACATGGAATTTAATGGAATCGTTGATCATTTAGGCGTTTACGATAGATCATTGGGTTTTAGTGAAATTAATAATTACTATAATCAGGATTCGGTGATTAATATTCCTGATAATTGTGGTTACATACCCTCCAACCTCCAAAACGGCCTTGTGGGCTATTGGCCCTTCTGCGGCAATGCTAACGATGAAAGTGGCAATGGCAATGATGGAACGGTGAATGGTGCAACCTTGACCGAGGATCGGTTTGGAGTGGCGAATGCGGCGTATAGTTTTGATGGGGTGGATGATAAAGTTACTGTACAAAATTCAGCCTCCTTGAATTTTAGTAACCAATCTACAATCGCATATTGGATTAACTATAACACCAATTCAGCCTTTGAATTTAAATATATAGCAAAGAAGGGCATTGCCGGTGAAAATGGTAATCTTTACACTAGATTAACCCCTCAATATAAATTGTCGCATCAGCTTTACAATGGTACAACGTTTACTCAATTAATTACTGAAAATTCAATAAGTCCCGATTACTGGATTCATGTTTCCCATGCTTATGATGGCAATAAACTTACTACTTATGTGAATGGAATAGAAACTGATTCCATAAATGCTCAAATTACCCTACAAAACAATAATTATCCTCTGTATTTTGGAGCTGATGAAATAATCGGGTACTATTCTGGCAAAATCGACGACATCGGCATCTGGAACCGCGCCCTCACAGCCGAAGAAGTACAACAACTCTACACCCTCAACGCCTGCACCTTTACCATTTACGATACCGTAACGGTAGAGAACCTTGTTACCGTTTACGACACCGTAAGCGTTTCGGTAAGCACCACCGATACGCTCATCATCAACACGCTCATTACCGCCGTTGAGCCTGCGCAGGAGAATACCTTCTTGGTGTATCCCAATCCGGCCAGCACGCAAATTACCATCAATAATGGCAATGTGGCCATTTTGGGCGGCTACACCATGCGCATTACCAACAGCCTCGGGCAAGATGTGTACAACCAAAATATCACCCAGCCCGAAGTTACCCTCGATCTCAGCTCCTGGAGCGGCAATGGCTTGTATGTGCTTTACATCCTCGATCCGCAGCAGAACATCGTGGCGGTGAAGCAAATTGTGTTGCAATAGTCCCGGATTTCAATCCGGGGAAAACCGGAATTTCTCATCCGAGAAATTCCGGTTTTTTATTTTCAGATGCCAGGCCTACGGCCCTGGATGCGTTAAAATCCTTAATCAGGCTAAAATTAACCTTTCTATCACGCTGTCCAATCCTCAATTTTAATTTGCTCCATTCTTTCGAAATCCGACCTGTTTTTCGTCACGACAATGAGATTATTGAATATCGCTGTAGATCCTATTAATAAATCAAAGTCATCGAGCATCATTCCTTTGATTTTAAGTCTTGCCTTTTCCTTTGCATAAATATCAAGCGCCGAAAATATAGGCAGTACATTAAATTGCTGCTGAAATAGCTCGATTACTTTTCTATTTTTCTCTTTGTACAAACTTTTTTCGGCTCCATATTTTAACTCAGCAATCGTAATTTCTGAAACGGCACAATGTTCAAAACCTTTTCTTTCAATTGTTTCGACTAAATCAAACTTGCCGTTCAAGAAATATGCGCAAATATTGGTGTCTAAAAGGTATTTTATCACAATTCAATAGATTTGTCGCGAAAACTTCTCTCCTGTTTTAAACTGTTTATAAAGTCATCAACAGACGACTCTAGTTGCATGGCCCCGAATAACGATTTCCACGACGTGTCGTCTACTTCTGCTTTTTGCTTAGATTTCAACGATTGCGATAGCCTCGCAATCAACTCCAACTTTTCGTTTGGGCTAAGGCTTTTAAGTAGCATCAGATAATTGTTGATTATGGTATTTCCTGTTGCTTTCATTCGTAGCGATACTTAAAGATGAATCAAATATACGAAGAGGGTGCTGATTTATTATTGCCTGTTTCGATTTCATTTTCTCTTTACTCAGCGTTTCATATGTCAGGCCTACGGCCCTTAATACATCGTAACACGCACGTTCTCTCTAAGATGCCGGGGCGATGCCCCTTTGATTTTACCCTGGCCCTTTAACCTCGGGCCAAAGCCCATGGCTATTCTAGTACCTCCATGTAGATTAAGGGCGACCTATCCCCTTAACTCGGCACCCGTCGACTCTGCCACGGCCCGCATAATGCGCTCCATGGCTTTCTCGATGGATTTGTCGTTTAAGGTCTGCTCCTCATCGCGGAATACGAACGAAACGGCATACGACTTCTTTCCGGCGGGTAATTTATCGCCTTCGTAAACGTCGAACAGGTTAATCTCGCGCAGTAATTTGCGCTCTGCCTGTGTTGCTGCCATGCGAATGTGATCAAATTCCACACTGCGGTCAATGAGCAAGGATAAATCGCGGCGCACCGATGGAAATTTCGGGACCTCCCGGTACTGGGTGCGAACAGCAGCATACAGGCTAACCAGCTTCTTCCAGTCGAATGAAGCCGCAAATACGGCATCTTCGATTCCAAACTTACGAGCCAGCTTAACATCAACCTGTCCCAACACACCGATGTCCTGGTTGCGGTAACGCAGCACATAGCCGGTCTGCAATTCTTCGTGCGCATTTTCTTCGAACGACAAGCCATCCGATTCAATGCCGAATAAACTCAGCAAATGAAAACATATGCCTTTCAGGTGGTAAAAATCGACTTTGCGTTCGGGCGCATTCCAGCGTTCGCCATGCGTATTTCCACTAAGTAACAGCGCAAATACCGTTTGTTCCTTAAAGCCTTTTTCCTTGGCGGCATACACTTTTCCAAATTCATAGAACTTCAGGTTGTGTTGTTGCCGGTTTTTATTCCAGGCAACATTCTCGAGCAAACCGGGCAACATGCTGCTGCGCAACACATCGAGCTCCGAACTCAAGGGATTGGCCAAGCGAACCGGCGTAATTTCTTGCAGGGCAAACGATGATGCGCTCAAGGAATTGTTGAGCACTTCCATGAATCCCAGTCCGCACAAATGATCCGAAACGCGCGCCAGCAAACGCCCTTCGTCGGGATTGGGTGCCGTTGAAACCGAATTGCGCACCTGTGTTGGAATGGCGATGCGGTTGTATCCGTAAATGCGTAGAATTTCTTCGGTAATGTCTGCCGTATTTTCAACCCCGGTCTTAAATGGCGGAATGCTTAACTCGACGCCATGCTCGGTTTGTGCCTGAATCGAAATCTCCAGTTTCTGGAGAATCGCTATGGCTTCGTCGCGCGGAATTACTTCGCCTACCAAGCGATCCATCTGCGCCCAGCTGTAATGCAAGGCAACAGGTTGTGCCGCATTCGGATAATAATCGGTTGCTCCTTCGATGGTTCCGCCGCAAATCTCAGCAATTAGTTCGGCCGCACGCAGCAAGGCAAAGGTGGTAATTTCGGGATCGGCTCCGCGTTCAAATCGGAACGAGGAATCGGTTTTGAGGTTGTGGCGTTTCGACGATTTGCGCACCCATACCGCATTGAAATTCGCCGATTCCAACAGGATCGATGTTGTTTCCATCGTAACGCCCGAATCGAGTCCGCCGTAAATTCCGGCCATGCACAAAGGGCCTTCGGCATCGCAAATCATGAGGTCGGCATTGCTCAGCGTGCATTCGGTTCCGTCGAGTGCGGTAAACTTGGTTCCATCCGTGCAGGTGCGCACATGGATTGTGTTTCCTTTGATTCTTCCGGCATCAAAAGCGTGGAGCGGTTGCCCCAGTTCGTGCAAGACAAAATTGGTAACATCCACAATGGCGTTAATAGGTCGTAGGCCAATGCTCATCAAGTTATGGCGCAACCAGGCCGGACTTTCGGTATTCTGCAGCCCCGTGATTTTTAAGGTGCTGTATCTGCTCAATGCCTCTGCAGTGCCAATATGAATCGCGGTTGAATGCGTATTTTGGGGGAAGGCCATTTTCACCGCTGGCTTAATGAGCTGCATGTCGCGCTGTTGGTAACAAACGGCAGCAAGATCGCGCGCTACGCCCACATGCGATGCGGCATCGATGCGGTTGGGTGTAAGGCCAATTTCGAACACATGGTCGCTTTCGAGTTTAAAGTATGTTGCGGCGGCCATCCCAACCTGTGTATCGGCGGGCAATACCATGATTCCATCGTGCGATTCACCCAATCCCAATTCATCTTCGGCGCAAATCATTCCCTGCGAAACCTCGCCACGAATTTTACTTTCCTTAATCGTGAAGGGCTCGCCATTGTTTGGATACAAAACGCTTCCAATGGTTGCTACCAGTACTTTTTGACCTGCTGCTACATTGGGCGCACCACACACAATTGCAAGCGGCTCGGCTTGCCCAACATGTACTTTGGTTAATCGCAGGCGGTCGGCATTCGGATGCTGTTCGCAATGCAGCACCTCGCCAACTACAACGCCGCGAAGGCCACCTCGGATGGTCTCAAATTCGTCGACCGATTCTACTTCCAATCCGCAATCGGTTAACAAACGCGAAGTTTCTTCAATTGGAAGGCTTTTACTTAAATAGCGGGCAAGCCATGAGGCAGCAATTTTCATAGGTCAAATGTACAATCAGTAACGCAGCCAGCGAAATATTTCGCGCCACGTAGGTCGTTTTCCATACATGAGCAGGCCGGTACGGTAAATTTTTCCGGCACCATAGGTGGTGAGCACAAATCCGCCAACCAGCAAGAGCATGGACGCAATCAATTCGAGGTAATGCACCCCAAATGGTAAGCGCACCATCATAATAATGGGCGATGTAAATGGAATCATCGAAAGCCAAATTGCCAATGTGCCGTTTGGATCATTCAACACCGTTTGCGCCATTACAAAAGAAAAAATCAGCGGAGCCGAAATAGGCAGCATAAATTGTTGGGTATCCGATTCGCTGTCGACCGCACCGCCAATGGCCGCAAAAATAGCCCCGTAAAGCAGGTAACCACCGAGGAAATAGAAAATGAAACAGGGAATCATCAAGCCCCAGTTAATCATACCCACACGTTGCACAATTTGCTGTGTTTCGCGCAATTGGTCGATGTCGTCAACCGCTGTTCCTTCGGGACTTTGCTGGATAAGGCGCTCGATGTTATCGGCACTGAATTTATCCTTCACCACCGTAGCCATGAAAACCGTGTAAATGGATGCGGTAAGCACCACCCACAACAAGAATTGCGTTAGACCCACCAGCGCAATGCCGACAATTTTACCCATCATGAGCTGGAAAGGCTTAACCGACGAAATAATGACTTCGACGATGCGGCTCGTTTTTTCTTCAATAACACCGCGCATAACTTGCGCTCCAAACAAGAAGATGAACATGTAAATGAGGATGCCGCCGAAAAAGCCAAGTGCCGTACTTACTTCCACATCCGACTCTTTTTTGTCGCCCAACTGGATTACATCGAGCGGAACATTCACCGTCTTTTTTACATTATCGACCAAATCCTGGTCTACGCCCTGCGACTGCAATTTGAGGCGTTCGATCTGTTTTTCGATTTGTGTTCGGATGAATAATTTCAAAGTCAGCGAAACCTGTTTTGAGCTGTATAATTTTATTTGACGTTGCAGGTGGTTGATGTCGTTGTCTTCAAATTTCGGAATGTGCAGCAGGGCGTAGTATTCTGAAGTCTCAAGTTCTGAAATGGCCTTTTGCAGCGGCTCACGCGTGTACATAAACTTTACATCATCGTTTGCCTGAAGGAGGCCTTCAACAAAATGTGCTTCATCGAGCACGGCAATTTTTTTCAAGCTGGTGTTTACGGATGCCATCCACACGGGCACGATCATTAGAGCACCCATAATAAGCGGGCCTAAGATGGTCATGACAATAAACGAGCGTTTGCGCACCCGGCTCAAGTACTCGCGTTTAATGATGAGGCCTATTTTTCCCATGATTCAGCATTTTCATTGTTCGACTGCACCATGTTGATGAATACATCGTTCATGGATGGAATAATTTCGTTCACCGAAACGATTTCGCACACAGGCAAAACCGCCGAAAGCAGGTTGTTTATGGTATTGTTGCCCAATAAACGCAGTGTAACCTCGCATTGTGAATCGACCTGGTTCTTTTCGATGAGCTCTGCGCCCGCCCAAAGTGCATTGGTGAACGAGACCAAGTTTCCGTTGAATGCGATGCGGTAGGTTTGTGTGCGAAATTGCTTGCGGATATCGGCAAGAGAGCCGTCGAGAATTTTGCGGCTTTTGTGAATGAGTACAATGTTGTTGCACAATGTTTCGACCGTTTCCATGCGGTGTGTCGAGAAAATCAGTGTCGCACCCTTGCGGTTCAGTTCGAGAATTTCGTCGCGAATCAGGTTGGCGTTCACCGGATCGAAGCCGGTAAATGGTTCATCGAAAATGAGCAATTCGGGTTCGTGTAAAATGGTAACGATGAACTGAACTTTTTGCGCCATTCCCTTGGAAAGCTCTTCTACCTTTTTGTTCCACCACGATTGGATTTCGAATTTCTCGAACCAGTAACGCAGTTTCTGTTTGGCATCGCGCGCTTCGAGTCCTTTGAGCTGGGCCAGGTACATGCATTGTTCGCCGACTTCCATTTTGCGGTATAAACCGCGCTCTTCGGGCAGGTAACCAATGCGCGACACATGCTCGGGATTTAGTGGTTTGCCATCAAACAAAACCTGACCTGAATCGGGTGCGGTAATTTGGTTGATGATGCGGATTAAGGAAGTTTTTCCGGCGCCGTTTGGGCCCAGAAGTCCGAGTATTTTGCCGCGTTCAACAGATACACTCACGTTATTCAGCGCCGTGTAACTGTCGTAGCGTTTGGTTACTGATTTTGCTTCTAACAAAGGTGTGCTCATGTGCTTACCCGATTAAATCAAAAAAGCCTGCCGAGAATTCGAACAGGCTTCAAAGATAATATTCCAACGTTATTGGAAGTATTCTTTTACACGGTCAAAAAAGGACTTTTCTTTCTTACCCGGCTGAGGTTGAAAATGTTCGGACGAGCGCAATTTTTCGAGCATTTCTTTTTCTTCAGAAGTGAGCGTTTGCGGTGTCCATACGTTCACATCGACCAGTAAATCGCCCTTTTGATACGAATTTACTTCAGGCAATCCCTTGCCACGCAGGCGAAAAACTTTACCCGATTGCGTACCCGGGTCGATTTTAAATTTGGCTTTCCCTTCGAGTGTTGGAATTTCGATGGAGGTTCCCAAGGCTGCATCAGCAAAATTGATGTAGCAGTTGTAGTACAAATTGTTGCCATCGCGTTTCAATTCGGGGTGCTCGCTTTCTTCGATGGCTACGATGAGGTCGCCCGGAATTCCGCCGCGTGGTGCTGCGTTTCCTTTGCCTGCCACATTGAGCTGCATGCCTTCGCCTACGCCGGCCGGAATCTGAATTGAAATCACATCTTCTTCACGTGTAATGCCGTCGCCCGAGCACGATTTACATTTGCTGGCGATAATTTTCCCTTCGCCATCGCAGGCCGGACACGTAGATGCCGTTTGCATTTGACCGAGGATGGTATTGGTTACGCGCATTACGCGGCCGGCTCCGTTGCAGGTGCTGCAGGTTGAGAATGAGGAGCCTTTGTCGGCACCCGAACCGCTGCAGGTTTTGCACGAAACGAATTTGTTTACCTTGATCTTCTTTTCGACGCCGTTGGCAATTTCTTCGAGGTTGAGTTTTACCTTGATGCGCATGTTGCTTCCGCGGTGAACGGTTCGTCCGCGGTTTTGTCCGCCGCCAAAACCAAATCCGCCGAAACCACCTTGGCCGAAGATGTCGCCAAACTGACTGAAGATGTCGTCCATGCTCATGCCGCCACCGAAACCACCGCCACCGCCGGCTCCTCCGCCCATTCCCTGGTGACCGAATCGGTCGTAACGGGCGCGTTTGTCGGCATTGGACAATACTTCGTATGCTTCGGCTGCTTCCTTGAATTTTTCTTCAGCGGCTTTATCGCCGGGGTTTTTATCGGGGTGAAATTGAACCGCCAGTTTTCGGTAGGCTTTTTTCAGCTCTTGCTCATCGGCGTTTTTCGAAACACCCAGCACATCGTAATAATCTCTTTTTGCCATATTTTTTTCGCTTAGCTGCCTACAACTACTTTGGCAAAGCGAATTACTTTACCGTGGAGGGCGTATCCTTTTTCGACCTGGTCTATCACTTTCCCTTTCATGCTTTCGTCGGGAGCCGGGATTTGGGTAATTGCCTCATGCACATCAGGATCAAAATCCTGCCCTACGGCATTCATTTCTTCGAGGCCGCGTGCTGTTAAAATGCCTTTCAGTTTATGGTAAATGAGCAGCATGCCTTCCGATTCGGCGTTTGATGTTCCCGCTTGTTCGATGGCTTTTGCTGCACGATCGAAATCATCGACAACGGGCAGAATGGCAGCAAATATGTCAGACGCAGCCGTTTTCACGAGCTCTATTCGCTCGCGTGAGGTGCGTTTTTTGAAATTATCGAATTCGGAATACAGCCGCAAATAGCGGTCGTTCGTATCGGTGTATTTGGCTTCCCAGCTATCGAGTTGCGCTTCAGATTGAGCAACTTCATCGGGATTTGCAGAATCGGCATCCACAACCGGACCTTCTGCAATCACATGTTCTTCTGAATTGGGATCGGGTGGATTGGTGTTTTGATTTTCGTTCATCATAGCATTAAAAATAGTTCTAAGCCTTGTTTTCATTCGCGAGTGCCGCTAAGCAACCATGGTGCCAGCGGGCTGTTTGCGCCAAACTGACATGAAAAAAGCAGGACCGAAATCCTGCTTCACAAAACATTGAAATGGTATTCTATTATTTGAGTTGTTGTTCGATGGCGGCATCGAGTGCCTGACCGCGAAGGTTTTTGGCGAGAATAACACCATTCTCATCGAGAAGGTAATTCATCGGAATGGAATTGATGCCGTAGATGGCTGCTGCTTGTGATCCCCATCCGCCTAAATCGCTTACGTGGTTTTCCCAAACTAATCCGTCTTTTTCAATGGCTTTCTCCCAGGCTTCTTTCTTCATATCGAGCGAAACGTTGTAAACGGTAAAGCCTTTGGCCTTTTTGAATTTGGCCTTGTTGTATTTGGTGTAGGCGCTCACCACGTTCGGGTTCTCCATCCGGCAGGGACCGCACCACGAAGCCCAAAAATCGAGCAATACAATTTGACCGCGAAGCGATGATAATTTGATTTCTTTCCCATCCGGATTTTTAAACGCCAGGTCGGGAGCGGTGTTTCCAACATTAAGGCCAACCGGCGCTTTGGATTCTTTCGATTTTGATTGTGCGCTAAGGAATCCGGTTCCTAAGAAAAGGATAAATGCGCTGAGTGCCAGAAGGTGCTTTGTGTTCATAAGATTAAATTTATTGGGTGGGCGAATTTACAAAAATAAGGCCACGTGGTTTGTTTCGATTTTGAATAATCCGAAGGGGTTTAATCGATTGTGTCCTTGAACATCACTTAAACATATCATCCACCCAACTTTTACCCCATTCCTCTTTTTCCTGCTCCGTCCACAATTCGGGGTAAAAAATTCTTCGCTGAAAGCGTGGGGGTAAATACTTTTGCCAATTGGTGCCTCCGGTTGCGGCAATATCGGCTGGGTTGCGCTGTAAATAGCGAACGGCGCTTT
>Ga0169931_10015911_pt1 | contig 10028 bp, 7 predicted proteins | sample Kivu_15m_20L_FD_129675 | JGI IMG/M metagenome (GOLD analysis project Ga0169931, IMG submission 129675) | Freshwater microbial communities from Lake Kivu, Western Province, Rwanda to study Microbial Dark Matter (Phase II) - Kivu_15m_20L... | ecosystem: Environmental > Aquatic > Freshwater > Lake ... | reverse complement strand
TGAAGGCTGGTCAGGTCCTGACCGTCGCGGCGACCCCGGGGACCGCGGCCCTCGCGGCGCACGAGCTCGGGCTCTATCCGCTGGACATGGGCGCGCGCGACGTCGCGCACCTCGACCGCGACCTCGGGGTCGGGGTGGTGATGGTGCACCCCGACTCCGAGCTCGTCGGCAAGGCGCTGGCGGACACGGGCTTCCGCACGAAACACGACCTGCACGTCGCGGGGGTCCGCCGGGATGGGGCTGCGCTCTCGGACTTCGCGCACGTCCCGTTGCGCGCGGCGGACAGCTTGCTCGTCATGGGCGATTGGGCGCGCATCGCGCGCCTGCAGAGCGACTCGCGGGACTTTGTCGTCTTGACCCTGCCGCAAGAGCTCGCGAACGTCGCCCCCGAGCGCGCGCGTATGCCCTACGCGCTCCTGATCCTGCTCGCGATGATCCTGTCCTCGGCGTTCGGCGTGCTGCCGGTCTCGACCGGCGCGCTCGCCGCAGCGGTGCTGCTGGTGCTGACGCGCTGCGTGCCGATCGCAGAGGCGTACCGCTCGATCCACCTGAGCAGCCTCGTGTTGATCGCGGGCATGCTGCCGCTCGCGGACGCGCTCGGTCGGACGGGGGTCCTGCGCATGGCGGTCGAAGCGCTCGCGGCGGCGGTCGGCGGCTCGAGCCCGCGCGTGATGCTCGGGCTCGTTTTCATCGCCTCGGCGCTCGTCGGCTCGATCGTCTCGAACTCTGCCACGGCGGTGCTGATGGGCCCCATCGCGGTCGGGGTCGCCGAGGCGACAGGCTTCGCCCCGCAGGCGTTTGCGATGACCGTCGCCATCGCCGCCTCCTCGGCTTACCTGACGCCGATGGCGTCGCCGGTCACGGGGCTCGTCGTCGAGCCAGGCGGGTACCGCTTCGGCGACTTCCTGCGCGCGGGCGCGCCGCTGGCGCTGGCGACGCTGCTGATCACCGTCGCGCTCGTGCCGTGGCTCTTCCCACTCTGAGCGGTCCGAGTTGACACTGCGGACATCCCGGTGTCTCCTGGGCGGCAGATGAGGACCCCCGCGAGCCCCCACGACGCCCTCTTCTGAGGCGCGCCCGGCCACCTGCTGCGTCGCGCAGCGGGGCGTGCCGGAGGGCCGGTCGGTCCTCGCTCCTTCCGCGGTCGCTGAGGGGGTCCGGCATCGTCGCGCGCGGCGCAGCGGGGTCGGGAGCGAGCCGAGACCTCACCCTCCCCGATCATGGACTCCCCCCGCGAGCGCGCCGTCCGCGCTGAAGATGTCATCGCAGCCGTTGAAGCCCGTTGGGGCTCGGCGTGCGCGGGTTGCCGCGTCGCGCTCATCGGCCACGATGTGGTCGTCAGCATGCTGATGGGCTTCGTCGATGCACCGCGTTGCCTCGCATGCCTCGCGGGCGGCGTCGGCGACGAGCTCGATCCGTTCGTGCGGCGCGCACACGCAAACGTGCGGCGCCTCGCCTGTTACGGCGCTGGCTGGCGGCACAGCGACAGGCGGCTGGCCGCTGAGGTCACACCGTGGCCCGAAGCGCGCGTCGCCGCGGCCCTCCGGCTCGACGATGGCGACGAAGGCGGAGAGGGAGACGGAGAGGGAGCATCGGTGGTCGACGCACGGAATGCGGGTCCGACCTCGAACGCCGCGCCGCCGTCGCGGGACCCCGTGCCCGTCGCCGCTCGCTTCGACGCGGGGGACATGGGCTGCGGCGACCTCGTCCTCGAGCTGCGCGCGCGCCTCGCGACCCTCGCGCCGGGGGCGGTGCTCGAGGTCCGGGCGACCGACCCCGGCGCGCCCGGCGACCTGCCCGCCTGGTGCCGCGTCACCAAGAACCCGCTCGTACACAGCGAGCACCCCCTGTACTGGATCCAGCGGCGCTCCGACGCCGCGACGGGCTGAACGCCACGGAGAGAACCCATGTCGAACCGCTTCTGCATCACGCTCACGTCCGCAAAGAACGACCCGGACAAGGCCACGGTCGCGTTTGTCGTGGCCAACGCCGCGGCTGCGTCGGAGAAGGAGACGCTCGTCTTCCTCAGCGTCGAAGCCGTGCGGCTGGCGCAGCAAGGCTACGCAGCGGACATCCACGAAACAGGCTTTGCGCCGCTGGCGGACCTGATGGCGAACTTCGTGAAGGCCGGCGGCAAGATCTGGGTCTGCTCTCCGTGCTTCAAGAAGCGCGGGCTCGATGACCAGAAGCTCGTGGCAGGCGCCTCGATCGTCGGCGGCGCGAGCCTCGTGGAGTTCCTCTCCGCGGGTGCGCCCTGCGTGTCGTACTGAGCTGCGTCGAGCGCTACCAGGTAGGACTTGGCGTCGCTGCGCGCGCCACGTCGCCAAGGCGCCCCCGGTACCGCTCGACCTGACCCGACGTCACTTGCGCAGGAGCTTCGACGCCTGCGCCGGCGTCTCCGCGAGGGTCAGCTCGAAGCGCTCCTTGAGCGCGCTGCCGCGTGTCCCCAAGACTTGGTTGACCGCGCGCGAGCAGCGCGCGCCGAGCCCGCGCATCCCGGCAGCGAGCGCAGCCTTGTCCACCGCCCGCACCACCAGGCGGACCTCGCGCGCCAACACGTGGTGCTCGACCACTTGGAAGGTACCCGGGTGGTCCGACTGCGCGATCGCGGCGAGGATTCCGGGGTGCAGCTTCTTGCTGCGCAGATCCTTGACCTCAGGCGTGAAGTTCAACCGCACGACGAGCGGCTGGTTGCGCTTGAATGCCGGGCGCGGGGTCCGCGGCGCGTGGATGCGCTGCCCGGCGCGGTCCAACTGGGGCTTGCGCCCCGCGCCGGCGCGGCGACCGCCGTGGCTGCTCGAGCGCTTTCCCTTGCGCTCTGCCGCCTGGGCCGCTGGTGCAGCGCGGCGAGCAGTAGTTCCCGCCGGCACTCGCGACTTACGGGTCGAGGACTCTGCCACCGCTTTGGAAGCGGGGGCCTTGGATTGTCTGAGGGTCGCGCGTTTGGCCACGTTCGGTTCCTCTTCTTGGAGGCTGGAAGGACGGAGCACGCGCCGCAGCGGCAGCGCGGCGAGCTCTCCTGCGGTGCGTTACCATGCGGCGCCGGGGCACCGTTGGCAAGCACAATCACGACTTCGAGCCCCTTCGGAGCTCCATCGAATGTCCGCCGAATTCCAAGCAGATGCCGTCTGTGACGGCGGCGACCTCGACTGCGGCAGCGGTCTGCTCCTGATCATCCGGGAGGCGATGCAGGGGCTCGCAGCGGGCGCGGTCCTGGAGGTGCGCAGCCGAGAGTCCAGCGTGGCCGTCGACTTGCCGGCCTGGTGCCGCCTCGTCGGGCACGAGTTCCTGGCCAGTGCGCCGGGTCAGCCCCCGGCGGCGAGCCACTTCGTGCGCAAGAAGCGGGCCCAGGACGACGCCCTACAGGCCGACCTGCAGCGCGCGCGGGAGCACGTCTGGTCCGTGCGAGCGCGCGCGAGAGAGGGGATGGGCGCCCGCGTCTTCGCCCGCAACCATGGCTTCGACGTGGGACAGCCCGCCAGCTTCGATACGGCGGACAGCGCCCCGAGCGCGATCGAGCACGTGCTCGGAGCGCTCGCCGGGTGCTTGGCGGTCGGCATGCGCTGGCGCGCCGTCAGGCGCGGCATCGAGGTCTTCGAGCTCGAGGTCGCGTTGCGCGCGAAGCTGGCCGACCCGCTGGTGTTCCTCGGGCTCTCCGAACCGTCCGACACGGCCTCGGCTGGCCTCGCCGCCGTCGAGGGGCGGCTCTTCATCGACGCCGAAGCCGACGATGCGACCCTCGATGCGCTGTGGCGAGAGACGCTCGCGCGCTCGCCGGTGGCCGCGAGCCTCCAGCGCCCCGTCCCCCTCACGATCGAACGCCGCTCTCACTGACCCCGACGATGCCGCGCCCCCTCCCCCGCTTCCCCGTCACCACCGTCGGCAGTTGGCCGCGCCCGAAAGAGCTCCTGCTCGCCATGAAGCGGCGGAGCCCGGAGCTCCCTGGGCTCATGGACGCGGCGGTCCTCGCCGCGCTCGCCGCGCAAGAGCGCGCGGGCGCCGACATCGTGACGGACGGCGAGCAGCGCCGCGACAACTTCACGTCGTTCCTCTCGGAGCGCGTCGAGGGCTTCGAGCGTATGTCGATGGCAGACCTGCTCGACCACGTGGAGGACAAAGCCGCCTTCGAAGCGCTGCTGCAGACCCTCGACGTGCCCGCCTATGCGATCCGCAACAACGTCGCAGTGGGTCGGCTGCGGGCGAAGCGTCCCTTGGTGCTGGACGACTACCTGTTCCTGCGCCAGCACACCGATCGAGCGATCAAAGTGACCCTACCGGGTCCCTACATCCTGGTGCGCTCGGCCTGGGTGGAGAAGCTCTCGCGCCGCGCGTTCCGGAGCCGCGACGAGCTGTGCGACGATGTGGTGGCGCTGCTGCGCGGCGAGCTGCAGGCGCTCGCCGAAGCCGGCGTCGACGTGGTGCAGTTCGACGAGCCGGTCCTCACCGAGCTCGTGTTCGCGGGCAAGTCCAGCACACATACGTTCATGTGTGCGGCCCTCGCCGCGAGCGCGAACCCGACGGGCGAGCTCGAGCTCGCTGTCGAATTGATGAACCGAGTGGTCGCTGGAATCACCGGTCCGATCCGCGGCGTGCACGTATGCCGCGGGAACTGGAGCCGCGACGAGAAGGTGCTGCTCAAGGGGAGCTACGACGATCTCCTGCCGCACCTCGCGCGGATGAAGGTCGATCAGTTCGTGCTGGAGTACGCGACACCGCGGGCCGGCGACGCCTCGCTGCTCGCAGGGCTCCCCGCGACCGCGTCGATCGGCTTCGGCGTCGTGAACCCGCGCACGGACGAGCTGGAGGACCCAGGCGCGATCGCCGCGCGCGTCGCGGGGCTCGCGGCCGTCCTGGGCCATGAGCGCATCCACCTGAATCCGGACTGCGGCTTCGGCACCTTCGCCGAGCGGCCGATGAACTCGGCGGAGCGCGCCGCGGAGAAGGTGCGGGTCCTGGCGGAGGCAGCCCAGCGGTTGCGCGGCGCGGACGGCTGACTCGGCGCGCCGCGCCCTGCGCGTCACTCGGTCAATTCAAGAACGGCACTTCGATCCCGTTGGTGGCGTTGAAGCCGAGCGGGCTCGCCGGGTCGCGGTGGACGAGCTGGAACAGCCAAGTCGTGCCGGCGAGGAAGGTCCCCGCGCCGGTCGAGCCGGCGGCCTGATTGAGGTCCACCCGCAAGCTGCCGTTGGCCTGGACCGTGCGGGGCGCGAAGCGCCCGACGACCGGACCCGCGAGGCACAGGGCACCGTCACCGAAGCGGAAAGGCGCGCCGAGCGCGCCGTACGCGTAGAAGGCCGTGACCCCGGGCGGCAGGTCGCGCGCCCAAAGCGTGAGGTCGTTGGCCGCCGGCCGACTCGAGCCCGTCGCGACGAGGGTCCCGGCGCGGCCGGTGGAGTTCGCCAGCGACGCGCAGGCCGCACGCGGTTCGTCGAAGAGGTCGAGCATCGCCGTCCAGCCTCCGGTGGAGTTGAAGACACCGACACCGAGCGCGACCGCGTGCGAGTCGCGCACGGCGACGCCATCGCTCCATGTCGGCCAACCTGCGCCGGAGATCACCTGCAGCGCGAGCGTGACAGTGCGCGTCCGAAGGTCGAAGGTCTGCACCCCGTTGCGGCTGACGAACACCGCGCGGGTGCCGTCCGGTGTGAAATCGACATCCTGCGGCGCGCCGAGGAGCTGGATGTTGCTCTCGAACACGGGGACAGCGCCGTCGATGCGGTAGATGCGCCCGATGGGCCCCGCGGGCCGCACGAACATCGCCGCGGCGTGGGTGTCCGTGGTCGCGATCGAGTCGAGGCCAGCGCCGAAGCCCGTGACGATGCTGGCCACATCGACCTCGCCGAGGGCGAGGGTCCCGCCGACGGCCAACGTGGAGAGGTCGAGCACCCCGAGGCGCTGCGAGGTGCGCGTGACGAGCCGCGCTCCGTCGCGGGTCAGCTCGAGGTCGTGCGGATCACCGAACTGGAGCTGCCCGGCGCGGGCGCCGACGAGGTTGTACGCCTCGAGGACCGCCCAGCCGACGGGGCTCGCGGAGCGCCCCCAGGTCAAGATCCAGGCGTCCGTCATCAGGATCGAGTCCATCGCCGAATCGGCGAACGGCGCCACGAACTGACCGGGCGCCTGCTTCCAGACGAGCCCCGTGTTGGTCCCGTCGAGCCGGTAGAGCGCGACCTCGCCGTCGCTGCGGACGGCGCACCACTGGCCGTCGGGGCTCGCCGCGAGGTCGTGCGGGTCGCCGCTGAGGCGCTCGCTGGGCACGGACTGGTAGACAACGCGCGGCGGCCCGCCGAGCGCGGGCGCGAGCTCGATGATCAGCACCGTCGTCTGCCCGTTGCGCTCCTCGAGCGCCACCGCGTGGTCCGCGGTCACGGCGATGGAGTCGACGGCGTTCGTCCCGAGTACGTTGGGGCTCGCCGCATCGAGCAGCAGCGCGCCCGTCGCGAGGTCGATGACCTGCACCGCCGCGCCGCCCCGGACACACGCGAAGCGGCCGAGCGGGTCGATGGCGACGTCGTGGCTGAACTCGCCCGGGAAGTGCTCGGCGAGCCGCGCCGTGCCCGGCACGGAGAGGTCCAGGACCTGGACGTCGGAGCCGACGACCACGGCGCGGGTGTCCGTCACCGCGACGGAGTCCGAGCTGGGTCCGCTCCCGATCGTCGCGTTGGTCTGGTAGCGCGCGACCTCGGCGCCGGTGTCGAGCGAGCGCACGACCGCGATGGTGTTGGCGGAGGTCATGCGGAGCACCGCCAGGCGACCGTCGGGGGTCAGCGCGACGTCGTCCATCCCGAGGCTGGTGAGCTCGGTCTCCTGGATGTGCTGAGAGAGCGCGGGTGCGCCCAGAACGAGGCCCGGGAGGGCGATTCGGAAGGTGTGCATCGAGACGATCGAAGGAGGGACTGCCAGGTCCGATGCGCTGGGTAGTCGGCCGACTGCCGGGCGGTCACACGCAGCGAAGAAGACCGCTCAGTCCAGACGCCGCCAAGGGGTCCGACGGTGCGGTGGGCCCCCCCGGCGACTGGCGCGCTCAACGGAACGGCGGTTCGTCGAAGGCGCGCAGCTTGCGGGAGTGGAGGCGCCCTTCGGTGTCGGCCGCGAGGCGCTCGAGCGCTTCGATGCCGATGCGGATGTGCTCGCCGATGGCGCGCTCGTAGAACCGGTTGGCCGCGCCGGGGAGCTTGATCTCGCCGTGCAGCGGCTTGTCGGAGACACACAGCAGGACGCCGTACGGCACGCGCAGGCGGTAGCCGTTCGCTGCGATCGTCGCGCTCTCCATGTCGATGGCGATCGCGCGGGACTTGTTGAAGCGGATGGCGGACTCCGTGAAGCGCAGCTCCCAATTGCGGTCATCGGTGGTCACCACGGTGCCCGTGCGCAGCCGCTGCTTGAGCCCAGCGCCGGACTCACCCGTCACGAAAGCCGTCGCCTCCTGGAGCGCGGTTTGGACCTCCGCCAATGCGGGGATGGGGATCTCGGGCGGCAGGACGGAGTCGAGGACGTGGTCCTCGCGCAGGTAAGCGTGCGCGAGGGCGTAGTCGCCGATCGACTGGGAGTGCCGCAGGCCGCCGCAGTGTCCGACCATGATCCAGCACTCTGGCCGCAGCACCGCCAGGTGATCCGTGATCGTCTTGGCGTTCGACGGGCCGACGCCGATGTTGACGAGCGTGATCCCGTTGTTGCCCGGCCGCATCAAGTGGTACGCCGGCATCTGGAAGCGCCGCCAGGGCGCCGCCTCGATGCGCGCGCGGCTCTGCGGGCTGCTGTCGGTGATCGTCAGGTCACCCGGCGCGCAGAGGGCCTGGTAGGGCCCTGACTCGCCGATGCGCGTCAGCGCATATTCACTGAAGGCGTCGACGTAGCGGTGGTAGTTCGTGAACAGGAGGTAGCGCTGGAAGCGCTCGACAGGCGTACCGCAGTAGTGCGCGAGGCGCTTCAGCGAGAAGTCCACCCGCGGCGCATCGAACATGGAGAGCGCGCGCACCGCTCCGCGGGGCTGCAGCTCGCCGTCTGCCAGTTCGTCGCCGATGTGCTCCAGGTCGGGCGCCGGGAACCAGCGCGCGATCTGAGCGACGGAGATGTCTTGCAGCCCCTTCCCGCGGGCTTGGTCCCAGACGTAGGTGTACGGGATCTCGGAGCGCGAGCGCGCGACCTCGAGCAGGACCTCGTAGTCGCGCATGAGCGGCTCGAGCTGATCCACGAGGTAACCGCGGAAGAAGTCGGGCTGCGTGAAGGTGGATGCGTAAGTCCCGGGCTGGGTCAGCTTGCCGAAGGCGCGGCTGAACGGCGGCGGCGGTCCGCTCGGGGTGTAGGTGAGGCGGAGCTCGGGGTAACAGAACGCACCTGCCGCTCGGACCTCCGGCTCGGGCGGTGTGCCGTCGGCGAGGAAGCGCGCAAGGGCCTCCGTGAGGGCGTCGACGGAGCTCTGGTACAGCGCGGCAAGCGCGTCCACGACGTCGTGCGGGGTGCGGAACATGGTGTGCCCCACGGTGTAACCGATCCGTCGTCGGGGGAGGTACTGCGGAGTCGCAGGACCCACGGCACAATGGGAGCATGGCATATGCAGTTTCCCTGACGGTCGGCATCTCGCTCGCAGCACTCCTCGCGGCGCCGACGCTCTCGCAAGTCCACCACCACCCCAGCGGCGAGCCCTGGAACCAGCGCGCCCACAACGGCCCCGACGCCGAGTGCCCGGGCTGGTACTACAACCTCGGCGTCACGGGGCTGCGCGTGGCGCTGGACGATGCGGCCCCCGAGGAGCTGATCGTGCGCCACGTGCTCACCGGCGCGCCCGCGGAGGGCCGCGTCGAGGTCGGCGACCGGATCGTCGCCGCTGGCGGGGCGCGGTTCGTCACCCCGCATCGCAACGGGTACGGCATGGACGTCTTCGGCCCGACCGGGCCGATCCTCGACTTCGCGGTGGCGCTCGACGCGGCCCTCGGCGCGCAGCCGCGCGTACTCCGCTTGACGGTGCGGCGCGGCGAGCGCGAGCGCGAGGTCGAAGTGCCGCTCGCCAAGGCCTCGGCGCGCCTCTCCGACAAGTTCCCGCTCGACCCCCGAGCGGACGGGCAGAAGCTCGAGCGCCTGTGCGCTTTCCTGCTGAAGGAGCAGCGCGAAGACGGCTCATGGGGCGATCCGATCAGCGACACGTTTGCGCCTCTGGCGCTCCTGTCGACCGGCGAGAAGGCGCATCGTGCGGCGGCGGTGAAGAACGCCGCCTGGCACGCCGAGTCGACGGCAGCGCAGGACGCACGCGACCTGATCAACTGGTATTACACCTCCGCTGGTATCGTCCTCGCCGAGGCTTACGCCGCGACGCAGGACAAGTCCTACCTCGAGGAGCTCGCCGAGGTCGTCGCATTCCTGCAGGGCTCCCAGTACATGTCGCTGGAGCAGCTCTCGCCGCGGGTGAAGGAGTCGCACCCGGATTCCTGGCCCAAGAACGCTCAGCAGCAGCACGGCGGGTTCGGCCACAACAAGGGCTTCGAGGGCTACGGCCCGATCGCGATGGTCACCGGTCAAGCGGCGGCGGTGTACGAGCTCGCGCGGCGCGCGGGCATCGCCGTACCGCAGGCGCGCATCGACGCGGCGCAGGCGTTCCTCGCCCGGGGAACGGGGCGCAACGGCTATGTTTGGTACGGCGATGATGTCGCCGACCACGAGGGATGGGCGGACATGGGCCGCACCGGGGCCTCTGCGCTCGCGGCGCGCCTCGGGGCCGACCGCAACAAGGCGCTGCGCGAGCGCGCGCGCAAGCACTGCGCGGTCATGTCGGAGAACCCGGAGAGCTTCCCGGACACCCACGGCTCGCCGCTGATGGGGATGGGCTACGCAGCGCTCGGCGCGCTGGTCGATGAAGCCGCGTTTGCGCGGATGCTGCGCGCCAATCGCTGGTGGTTCGTCCTGGCGGAGTGCCCCGACGGGACCTTTGCGTACCAGCCGAACCGGGACAATGCAGGCTACGGCGACAGCGCGCGACTCGAGGCCTCCGCGACTGCCGCGCTGATCCTGAGCCTCGCGCACAAGCGCCTGCT
>Ga0169931_10015909_pt1 | contig 10028 bp, 16 predicted proteins | sample Kivu_15m_20L_FD_129675 | JGI IMG/M metagenome (GOLD analysis project Ga0169931, IMG submission 129675) | Freshwater microbial communities from Lake Kivu, Western Province, Rwanda to study Microbial Dark Matter (Phase II) - Kivu_15m_20L... | ecosystem: Environmental > Aquatic > Freshwater > Lake... | reverse complement strand
CCTGGCTGGGCGACCATGTCAGCGGAGCCGATTGAAACGTACCCTGGCTGCTGGGCTGTCCGTAATTGGCCGGGGTAAACTGAGGTGTCGCTTGCGACGGTTGACCCTGGAACGGGGATTGAACTGGTGCGCTCAGCAGGTTCACTACCTTGTTGAACGCCGATTCCCAGGGGTTGTTCGCCGCCGAATCCGGTTGGGATTGGGGGGCGTACTGAGTAGGGGCTGATTGGTAGCTGGGGGCTGCCTGAGGTACCGCTTGGGGGTAGCTCGTACCCACCTGATACGGAGCCGGTGCTTGCGCTGGTGCTGCCGGTGCTGCCGCCACGTAATTGCTGGGGGCGACTGCCACTGGTGCTTGGCTCGTCTGTGGGATCGATTGGACGGTAGCGTCCTGCATAACTCATCTCCTTTTGTAATGCTTCTAAGGTGCGATACAGATATGGGGTCAAATCCAATCGCGGATCTGCAGCCATCGGTAAATCCGGTGATTGCGGATGAGGGGTCTGCATCATTCCCCCCACCAGGCGAGCGAAAGAAGAGTATGCACCCTGTAATTCGTTCACCATCCTGAACGGGAACCCCGATAGCATCGCGGCCCGCTCCTCATCCGTTTTTGACGGGAAGAGGTATTTCAGTGCTTCAATGCTATCAACACCTAATTCTTGCAGATTTCTTACAACAATGGAGTTGTTCAAGATATCTTGCGTGGAATCTTCGTACACAGGACCAAGCCAACGCCACTGGATAGTCACATCACCATCTGGGATTAATCCTGTGACGCCTGGTGGAATCTGCTGTGTTTGCAGAGAAGCCATCATCAAGCCTTTTACTTGCTCATTGAACATATTCATTGCCTGTTCATAAGCTGCTAAATCTTCATCAGTAGCCGTTTCCGGGAGATCCAGAGGTTTTTCTAAGCCTGCCGCAGCAGCCAACGTTTCTCGGAACAATTTTTCTTCTTGGAAAATAATTAGTTCTAAACAACGACAAATACCGTAGGTATAAATTGCATTTGCTTTTTTCTTTGCAGTGGCGGAAACACGTCCAAACAGAGATTTATATTCAGTTGCGGTAACGCCAGCAGAGATTGACAATTCGTCAACACCCCCCAGCGCCGTACGTATTTCTTCGCGATACTGACGTGCAAAACTATTCTGGTCGCCAGTAATTGCATCTGGAACAATATAACCAACGCGGTCGTTTGGCTCCAGGTTTGCGATTACACGTGGAACACGAAGCTGACCATCGGTGCCGCGATAAATAGGATCCGCTTTAAACCTGGATTGACTCAAGGCGCCTGCGCCAGTAAAGCCTGAGTTGGCGGCAATAGAAGGCCGCTGAACAACCGCTTCCCCACCAGACTCCATTAAGTCTGTCTTGGGGCGGGAAGAAAGCAGCGTGGGATTACCAAAGAATTGAATATTTTTACGCATAGTTCGAACCATGTCGTCATGCGTGCAAATATGATTCGCTAACGCGTCAAACTCGCCGGTTCCTTCGGTAGAAAAACCACGAACATTATTAAAAATTTCAACGCACGGAATAAAGCCAAGAGTATTTTTAAAGGTTTTGGTTTTTCCGGGAACCGCCTGGTAATTTGTTTCAAAAGAAATTTCGCCTTCAGAGTGCGTCTCTTCAATTGTTTTTCGTTTAATCGAAAGACGAATGTAGCGCTTAGCGCCGCCTTGTCCCATGCCAAGTGGACCGCTGACATTGCTCATTTCAATGTCTTGCTGGAAGCCTAACCCGCTGCGAACTTTGTAACTGTAAATGATTACAACTTCATCTAACTCGCCGTCAATGTTGTAGTAACTTCTGTATTCGTGTTTGCGGAAATAATAAAGACGGTAATTGGACTTGGTCGGGCGAATGTAAAAAAGTCCTTGACCATCACACAAGAAATAATCCCAGATTGAATCCAGGCGTATATCTAATGAATTGTATTTGATTACGCGATCAATAAAATCTTTGCGCTGGTTGCCAAAGTTGTCTTGCGCTGGAAAAAACTCAACACCCTGCCGAATGCCAAACATCCGCATTTGTGCAAGGTGGGCCGCAACAACACCAGTGTCAATTAACGCTCCGCCGTCTTTTTCAAGATACGAATCGATAATTTCTTTAAGCCGAGCCTTGGCATCACCTGCAGCCATTAACTATTTTCCCCTTTATCTTTATTGATCTTAGCAGTCTTATAGGCTTTGGAAGCCCTTGCAGCTTTACCCGCTTTCTTGGCAGTTTCTGTATTTGGAATAAATTGTTTGCCTTCTTTGCTTCCCTCTCTTTTTTTGCGATCTGTCTTTTCCCGTTCTTCTTTCGACAAAGAAGCCCAGGCTTTTTCCGGCAAATAACGCTTTGTGTATCCCTTTTGTATTGCTTTATCACCAGCCATTATTTTGACTCCTTATATTTCTTGGCTGCTGCTTTGGCTTTTTTACCTTTCTCATATTCGTCTTTGGTCATCCACTTTTCTTTCCCCCACTTCTCCAAGTCTTTTTGTTTTTCTCCTTTACCGCCCTTGTATCCACCGCCTGCTTTTTCATATTCTTGTGCTACAAGCTGAGCCTTGCGTGCGCTCCACTGGCCTGCTTTACCGCCACGAGTACCAGCCATTACGCGATCTTTGATGCGTTCTCGTAACTCTGGTTTTGTATATTTACTGTCTTCTTGTGCCATTACGAAACATACTTGTTGTGAAACCCAACAGGAACTTCTGCCTTACGCAAGTAATCTTGAAGATTGAAGTCAGGCGGGGGCGGCGTGCCAGGTTGCATTAATTTTGATTTTTGTTCTGGAGTTAAGGGAACATTAGGCGCGCCACCGTAGGGTTGTTGCGGTAATCCTTGAGGCTGTGCTTGACCAAGTTGGGGGCCTTCAAAAAATTGAGCATTCGCAACACCTGCCATATTACCAATGGCCCCTGGTAAATTGCTAGACCCACCCGCCTGGGCTGATTGAAGTCCAAATGCGCCTGGATATTGTTGACGAATTTCTTGAATGCGTTGTTGAATTTGTTGACCGCGTGGTGTTTGCTCCATGCCATAACGAAACAAACGATCTTGAATCTCTTGTTCCGATAAACGAGATCTAGGGCTTCCTGCTAAAAGATTGCCAGCTGCACCCGGCACATTTACTTCGCCACCGTAAAACATGTCAACATCTCTTTTTATTTATTCTACTCATCTATAACTTCGTATCCTGCCGGGTCGTTAACCTTAGTCAAAACAATCCCATTGGCACGAACATCCCAATCGAGAAGATCTCCTTCTTGCCATCCCAATTCTTCCAGTACTTCATCGGGGAAGACAATAAATTGATCACCGTTTTCGTCTTCTTCAACTTCAAGAATGTAACTCATTTTGACAAAAGCTTTTCCATAAGCTTATCAAGCTTATCGTTGATCTGCCTAAAATTTTCATGCATTTCTTGAATTTCTCTCAGGAAGTCGACTTTTAAAACGTAATCTAACGGCATGCGATTAATTTGGTCTTCCAAAAGATCAATCCTTCTTTTTTGGGAATCAACGTATTTAAAGGCTTGTTGAACTCGTTCGTTTTGCCTATCTAGTATTTTATTTGCAACCCAACTTCCACCTGTAATGGCAGATACAATTGAAGTGATTGCAATAGCGACGTACTCGGGACCCACAACGCAAAAGCTTTTTTATAATTCTAAATTCAGTAATCAATATGCAATTGGCCTTTTCTTGCTAAACCAGTAACAAGCCAGACGAGAGCGTCGACGCAATCGTCGTGTCCGCTAACTCCGAAGTTGGTCAGCTCTTCAAACATATTGGTAAAGTTGCGAAAACGATTAAAAATAATTTTTCGATCTTCAAACATTCCCATGATTCCTCTAAAGCGTGCCAGCTTATCTGCACGGAATCCTTTGACTGGATGCCAAATGAGGTTGTACAAACCTTCGTTATTTAAACAGACACGTTTAAAGTCTGCTTCCAAGGAAGCCTGGTACTGCACTGCTTCCGACCAAATATCACAAGTTGAATAAGTCGGAAAGTAATTACCGTTATCATCTTTACCAATAACAGACCAATCGTTTAGCAGCTCTTTTAAGGCGTCTAGTTTTTCAAGGTTACCCATAACGCGGAGCCTGCGGTAATCAATAATATGAATGCGATCTCCAATGCGTCCGCCTAGAACCATAACGGTGTAGTCATTTCTTTCTTTGGTACCAGCGGATAGGTCAACCCCCACACCAAGCGTGTCGAACTCCGTTGCAATTTCAGCTTTAACGATTAATTCTGGAGCGAGAGACAATTCGTTTTGACGAACGATTTGATTCATGTACTGGAATGAAAATGCAATTGGCGCCTGCCTTTTCTTTTCTTTTAAGTAATCCAAAGACCACATCTCAGGCCAATAGGATTCTTCATCCCCTGTTTTGGGATTAGAAAGAATTGCAGACAAAACAATTTGACTCCAATTATTTTGCTCATTAAATGTTGTTGAGTGAATATCATCGTGTCTGAAACGCGTACCAAGACAGATTGCTCGTGCCCCTTCAAACATCGTTGGCGCAATCACCGCATTCCAATTTTCCTGCATTTGTTTACGAATATCTGGATTGGCAATATCAGCAGCTGATTTAATCGCGTCATCAATCATTACTAAGTGAGAGCGTTTGGAGGTCACCGAGCCTTTGAGACCTGCGGCACAAAGAGTAAATTGTTCGTCACCAGTAGTATCAATGCCTGCAAACTTGTGATCAATGGACCAGTATTCGTTACTTGTCACATTTTTCATTAAGCGTACGCTGGGAAAAACTTCCTGGTACCGTTTGCTTTCAATGATGCGTTTAATGGTTGCTGATTTGGACCGTGCAATATCAACCGTATAAGACAAGTAAAGAATTTGTAACGGCAGTTTAGCTTGTGTATGAATACCAATTGCCCATGCCGTTAGAAGACCAAGGACTGTTGATTTAGCGGATCCACGGGGCGCTAAAAGATCAACATTCGGTCCGGCAATTTTAATTAAACAGCTACTGTCTTCGTGTGTAACAAAATGCCTGTGCCAATCCAAATGATGTTTGGCTGGTGGTTTATCTGCGACGTACTCACAAAAGAAACCAAAGTCTTCGCGTGCTCGTGCCAAGGACTCCGCATTACGCGGAACTCTAATCTGCTGTTGACGCGCAGCAGCGCGAGCATTGCGCCTGTAAGCAAGGTGCGTATAACTTGGCACGAAAATCTAATAACGTTCTAATTGAATGTTATCTTATTTTTCGTTTTTTTGTTCCTTGTATTTACGAGCCTTATCAAGAGCGGCCTTACGCTTCTCTTTATCAGACATTTCCGTACCGTCTTCTTTTTTGGCTTCTTTCTTTTTAAAGTGCTCCAGAAGCTCGGGGGGCATTTTATTTTTTGCCATTACGATGCAAGTTTATCAAGAGCAGTGGGCTGGGGTTGTGGACCTTTTGCTGGAATGCCTTGAGACTTCGCAGCATTAATGGCGCCCGAATATTTACCGGCCATTGCCTGACCTGGCGTTTTCTTCCCTGCTCCCATTGCAATTTGTTTTACTATACATATTTTATAACAAAGGTTATTCTTCTAGTTGCATTCTGGCCCAGACACTCATTGTTGCTTCTTCCAGGGGAATCTCAATAGGGTCGTCTTTGAAAATAAACATTAATTCACGAATTGCCCTATCCGCCCCAGCCATCAACAAGCCTTTGCGATCTTTCGTGTTTGTAAATTTTTCTACTTGATCAATATGGCCGCGAATTTCTTTTTGCATTGAAGCAATTCTTGCCACTCCAGCATCTCGTTTTACAACACCGTTTTCTACATCTTCACGCAACTTTCGTACATCCTCCTGCATTTCATTGATTTCATACAGGAGTTTCTTGCGATGGTCCGGTTTTTTATAGTGGTCTTTAACCCAGAGATCACACGCAGAAATGCTTCCCTTGTATCCAAGGAAACGCGAATATAAGTAAATCTCAATTACTGAGTAATTATCTGCGGCAAATGCGCAGAAAGATTCTTGAGTAGACGCATCGAGATTGTCTACCCAAGAATCAAAAAGCTCAATATCGATAAGCTCGTTGGGCCTGGGCGTAATCTCGGGCCTCGTCTTGCTGTCGGAAGCTCTGCTGTTGTTCGGCTGAAGTGCGCTGTTCTTCTGCGCCTTTACCGATAGTTTCACGTTCTTGTTCACCAGCACTCTCCATTTTTTTCTTAGAGAACTCGTATGCCACGCCAGCAGCTTCCTTGTACTTCTGGAGATCAAACCAATCGTCAACGCTATAGTCGCTGGTAGGTGTGGTGGCCATGGCGTATAAATACTACAAGAAAAAATCAGAAGTTGCTCATCATTGAAGCAAGGCCTTGTGCAAAGATGTCACGACGACCTTCTTTCGATTTTTCACCTTGCTGTTTAATCTTTGAAGCTTCCAGCTTGTCAAGAAGCTGTTGAAACTTATTAATGTCAAAATAGTCGGTTTGAGCGACAGTCATTTGTCTTTAAAAGAACTAAATTAATTATAACAAGTTAATTCTCAACTAAAGTTAAATGCACCAACAAGAGCCGTGTACAGACCGCCCTCTTGTTGAAGCTTAGCAACTTCCTTGGCGCCTTCATTTTTTAACTTCTGGGTTTCTTTATCGATTTCCCCCTGAAGATTTGTCAAGCCAGCACTATAAACAAATTTTTTGGTCTCTTTAATGGCATCGAGATTTGCCTCGATTTCACCAGCGGTGCCTGTAAATTCTGTTTGGAATTTTGGCACCTCAACGCCGGTTTGCGCTGCAAGATCACCAACGTATTTAGGAAGGAACGATTCTTGAAGTTTAAAGTTGTATTTTTTAACACCGGCCTCATCTTTCTTGGCCTTACCAAACATTGTTTCGTAATAGTTATCAAGATAGCTTTTGTTAAACTTTTCTTGATATTCGTCACTCAACTTGAGCGTTTCTTTCAAGTCGCCAACGGACTTGTAGTATCCAGATTGAAATCCCTTTTGTGCTTTAGCGAGTTGCTCCTCAGTTGGACCCTTGCCAAGCAACTCTTCATACGCGGTTTCGATTTGAGATTTTTGTTGGCCAGGTTGAATATCTTTCAGATAATAATCCGTAAGGCCCTGTAAAGCACCTGGTTGAGGACCAATATCATACTTGGACGCATAGTCTTGCAACTCTGCTTGAGCTTCTTGGTATGAAAGAAGCCCACTAGACAGTTGTTTTTTTAATGTTTCTTTAAAAGGATCAAAGCCAAGCGTGGCGGCTTGTTTTTTAGCTGCTTCTTGTTCTGCTTTAATCTTTTTTTCTTCGGCCGCAGCAAGGTCAGCTTTTTGAAGCTGCTCAAGCTGATACTTTTTCAGCGCGTCACCATACGGATCTTTTGGCTGTTTATATGAAACTGAAGTGCCGCCACCATACATTCCCATGTTATTCTCCTAATTTCTTTTGAAACAAAGAACGAATGAGGCTATTGATATCTTTCATTTTATTATGACCTTGCGTTAAAAGGGCGACTAAAGGCAAAACTTCGTTAATATAATCTCTCAAAACATGAGCATAAATTTGAGCAGTTTCATCGCCTTTGCTTAAAACATTACTAATGTCCCAAGCATTCCACATGACCACATGCTGCGAAAACAGAAACTCTTGATGAGCACGATAAAATTCATTAGCTGGTAAACGAACAAACAAAATTTCGATAAGTGTCAATAAGGACACCCTGGAAATTTCAATATCATTATCAAAAATATCATCGGCAATTCGGGCACATGTTGACAATAAATATAAATATTCAGAAGCTTCCGAATTTTTTCCGGCTGCTTCTTTAATAATAAAATCAATTTTTTTATCTTCTATTTCACGTTTCTCAATAGTACTCATCGTTTTTGCAGTAAAAATTCGGCTACTTTAATGGGAGAATAAGGAACTTGGCAATTATGATAATCGCTTAAACCTTCGTCACACAGTTTAACCCAACAGCTGTAGTCCAAAATTGAATTTAAATTTGGATTGCAATCCAGCACGTTAAATTCTAATGCTTTAGCTGCTTCTAAATGATACCAAACCGGATAACACATATAATGCCACACTGATTGAACGTAATGAATCCAAGTAGCATCTTGAGGGTCTGGATCTTCTAAAGAACACATATCAGAAATAAGAACTTTGCCGCCAGGCTTTAAAACGCGTTTTACTTCTTTAAGTGTTTGAACTAAGGGCCGATAACCAATACTTTGGTAAAAATAAATAAAGTCAAAAGTATCGTCGTCAAAAGGCATTTGATCATAAGAGCCTTCAACAAACGTAACATTATCAGGTTTAGTTTTTTCTCCTTCTTTAATCTGCTCAGTAGAAATATTCAGACAAGTAAATTCTGCTTCAGGGTGTTGAGAAGCAAAAAATTTTGCTACTGCTCCAACGCCACAGCCAGCGTCTAAAACTTTTTTAGAACCTTGTTGCCAATGACGCGCATGAAGAATCTCTAAATGTTTATCAAAGTCATTGGAATGCAACCCAGACTGAAAAACTTTATATCCAGCTTTTACGTATATATCTGTACAACCATTCCAATAAGTTTTTAAAGATTCAACATCTTTACATGCAGAATCATAAAAAACGCTATAAGCAACAAAATCCGAAAACATGGGTTTAAAAATTTTTGTTTAACAATAACACAAAACAAATTAACCTGCGAACATCTGATCAACACTAATAGGAGCAATCGGACCAAACAGGGCCCGACCGGCACCTATTTGTTGAACAAGCGCTGCTTTTAACTGTTCCCTATTGGCTTGCCGCATAGCCTCTTTACCGAGACCAGACGTTGCTTGTGACATTGTACGTTTCCAGTCTTCCATTCGACCTGCACGTTGCATGCCTGCAAGCTCGCCAAATTGAAACTTTTGAGCTTCTTTTTGTCGTTCTAATTGGCGAGGGGCAAACTGTTCCTGAAGAAACGGACCCATAAGTCCGTAGGCGGCTTCTAAAGATTTTTGATTTTGTGCAAGCTGAGCAGCAAAATTAGCACCTGCAACTTGCGACTGCAAAGCTTTATCTGCCGCACTTTGGCCCATTAAGCCGCCAAAAAGGCTAGCTCCGGCTCCAATTAAAGAACCAAAAAACGGATCAATTGCCATACTGCCTCCTGCTAGATTTCCAGTTCCCGGATTGAATGCCAAGTTGGTAAAACTTGATCCGCCTCCTGAAAAAGCACTTGAATAGTCCGGGAAGGCCATATCATTAGTTTACATTAAGAAAAGTAAGAAAACTCAGGGAGTGCGCCATAGGGTGCAAATCTCCCTTGAGCAACTGCATCAACACCTCTCAAAGCTGCAGCAGTACCAAGCTCTCCGCCCCTTAAGCGCATTTGGTTAGCCAAACCAAAAGCCTGAGAAATGGTTTCAGGAATTTGACGTGCAAGCAAATAGGGATAGGCTTTTTCCATTTGCTTTCCTTGGAATTTAAGTTGGTCTTCCATCAACGCTTGCCGATGTTCTGGAGTCATTTGACGTTCATATATATCTAATAACCTGTTTTCGAAACCAGTTTCATTAGCTTGATACGGAAAATTTTGAAAACTTTTAGAGCCTTTTTGCCCAAAGTCAATTAAATCAGGACTTAAAAAATTACTATATTTACCAGCTAAATTCATGATTATCCTCGGTATTGGAAAGCAGAGGCGGCGTAAGGGTTGGCTGCCGTCATCATGGTACGAGTAGTTTCACCTGCCTGGGCTTGAGCGCCACTCGCTAATTGCGCCATATACAATTGACGATTTAATGCGCCAGTAAGTTGAGCGTTCTGTTGATTGAGTTGCATTTGACGTTGCGTTTCGGCAGCGCGCCATTGATTAGAAAGCGGCAACAGTTGACGATTAATATCTACTTGGCTTTGACCAGTGATGCGAAGAAACTCTTCAAGCCTTTTTGCCTCAGCATCAGAAAAACCAATGCCAGTGCCAGGACTAATTCCTGGGATTAAGCCAGGGGATTCACCACGGGCCATCTCACGTTGTGCTGCACCTCCTGTCAGAGCTTGAGCTGCGTTT
>Ga0169931_10015907_pt1 | contig 10029 bp, 12 predicted proteins | sample Kivu_15m_20L_FD_129675 | JGI IMG/M metagenome (GOLD analysis project Ga0169931, IMG submission 129675) | Freshwater microbial communities from Lake Kivu, Western Province, Rwanda to study Microbial Dark Matter (Phase II) - Kivu_15m_20L... | ecosystem: Environmental > Aquatic > Freshwater > Lake... | reverse complement strand
TCGGGGCCCGGCGGCATCGCCTCGCGGCGACCTCCAAAACTTACAACACCGTCGGCTCTCGCCTTTCAGTTCGTAAGCCCTGCCAGCTCCCGCCGGCAGTCCAAAATCGTACCACAGGACTTTTGCCAAGCAACCCGGCGGCAGTGCACACGCCGTCACAACACCCGACGGCCCTTGTTCCCGGCATCAGGCTGGAGCTGAACACCGCGGCGCGCCAAGGCCTCTGGCCCAGCAACGATGAGCCGATCGTCCAGTCAGGGAGGTTTGCGCCAGCGGCCCAGCAGCCGCGAAGACGTCGTGGTGGCCAGTGCCTGGGACTATTTCGAACGCACCCTGGTCACGGCCCGCGGCGAACTGGTCGGCGCGGTGGCCGCCTTGGAACACCCCCGGCGGAGCGGCGAGGCCAATTACGGCGAAGTGTTCCTGCGGGACAACGTGCCCGTCATGCTGCTGTTGCTGCTGCAGGGACGCACCAGCACCGTGCGCCATTTCCTGAGTGTGTGCCTGGATCTGCAGAGCAGCACCTACCAGACCCGGGGTGTGTTTCCGACGAGCTTCGTCGAGACCGACGGCGAGCTGATCGCCGATTACGGCCAGCGTTCGATCGGACGGATCACGTCAGTCGACGCCAGCCTCTGGTGGCCGGTGTTGTGCTGGCTGTACGTGCAACGCAGCAACGACCGGCAGTTTGCCGCCAGCCAGCAGGTGCAACGGGGCATCCAATTGCTGCTGGATCTGGTGCTGCATCCGACCTTTGAGGGCATCCCGGTGCTGTCGGTGCCGGATTGCGCCTTCATGATCGACCGTCCGATGGACGTCTGGGGTGCGCCGCTTGAGGTGGAGGTCCTGCTCTATGGCTGCCTGCGCTGCTGCTGCCAGCTGATGGCCATCGCCCAGGAGCACCACGTCAGCCGACTGCTGGAGCAACGGCTGGTGCTGACCCGCCGATGGCTGCATGACCTGCGCGCCTTTCTGCTGAAGCACTACTGGGTCACCAGCAAGACCGTGCAGGTGCTGCGGCGCCGGCCCACCGAGCAATACGGCGAACACCAGCACGAAAACGAGTTCAATGTGCAACCCCAGGTGATCCCCCCGCGGCTGCAGGACTGGTTGCAGCAGCGCGGTGGTTACCTGATCGGCAACATGCGCACCGGCCGTCCGGACTTTCGCTTTTACAGCCTGGGCAATTCACTGGCCAGTCTGTTCGGTCTGCTGGCTGCGCCGCAGCAACGGGCCCTGTTTCGACTGGTGCTGCACAACCGCGACCACCTGATGGCCCAGATGCCGATGCGGATCTGCCATCCGCCGCTGGACCGCGAGGAATGGCGTAAAAAGACGGGGTCTGATCCGAAGAACTGGCCCTGGAGCTACCACAACGGGGGGCACTGGCCCAGCCTGTTGTGGAGTTTCGGTGGCGCCGTGCTGCTGCATCGCCAACACAACCACCAGGCTGATGCCCTCCTGACCGACCAGCTGCAGGGGTTGCTCGAAGCGTGTTACCGCTGTCAGCTCAACACCCTGCCCAGGCAGCAGTGGGCCGAATATTTCGACGGACCCACCGGATGCTGGGTCGGGCAGCAGGCCCGCACCTACCAGACCTGGACGATCGCCGGCTTTCTGCTGATGCACCATCTGTTGCGGGTCAATCCGGGGGATGTCGCCTTGTTGGACATCAACGCAACAGGACCCATGCCAACAAAAAAGCCGCGGTTGGAACCGCGGCCGTGATCAGCGTTGATGAATGGGCCGACGCTTCAGAACAGGCCCAGGGTCAGGGACTTGTCGATCGGCAGTGCTGCGCCGATGCCGAGATAGATAGTGAACACGGTTCCGAACAGGAACACGGCCATGGCCACCGGACGGCGGAAGGGGTTCTGGAACTTGTTGAAGCTCTCGATGAAGGGCACCAGCATCAGCCCCAGGGGAATCATGGTCTGCAGGGCGATGCCCAGCAGCTTGTTCGGAACCACCCGCAGAATCTGGAAGACCGGGTAGAGGTACCACTCGGGGAGAATCTCGAGCGGGGTGGCGAACGGATCAGCCTTGTCGGCCAGCATGGCCGGGTCGAGGACTGCCAGGCCAACGATGCAGGCAAAGGTCCCCAGGATTACAACCGGGAACATGTAGAGCAGGTCGTTGGGCCAGGCGGGCTCACCGTAATAGTTGTGACCCATGCCCTTGGCCAGCTTGGCCCGCAGCTTGGGATCGGTGAGGTCAGGCTTCTTGAGGATGTGCATGGCGGTGAGGCCGTTGGGTAAAGGCTAGAAGCGGAAGGCTGGGGGTCGGGACGCCCCCGGGGAGAGCGTCACAAACACCATGGGGATCACAAGGGACCGGAGATGCCCTGCTTGCGGATCATCAGGAAGTGCATGAGCATGAACACCGCCAGCAGCCAGGGCAGCACAAACGTGTGCAGGCTGTAGAAGCGGGTGAGGGTGGCCTGGCCGACGCTTTCGCCGCCGCGCAGCAGCTCAACCATGAAATTGCCGACCACGGGCACTGCCGCAGGCACGCCGCTGACGATCTTCACGGCCCAATAACCGACCTGATCCCAGGGCAGGGAGTAGCCGGTCACGCCGAAGCTGACGGTGATCACGGCCATGGTCACGCCGGTGACCCAGGTGAGCTCGCGGGGACGCTTGAAGCCGCCGGTCAGGTAGACGCGGAAGACGTGCAGGATCAGCATCAGCACCATCATCGAGGCGCTCCAGCGGTGGATCGAGCGGATCAACCAGCCAAAGCTGACGTCGGTCATCAGGTGCTCGACCGAGGCGTAGGCCTCGACGACCGTCGGCTTGTAATAGAAGGTCATCGCGAAGCCGGTCGCGAACTGAATCAGGAAGCAGACCAGGGTGATGCCACCCAAGCAATAGAAGATGTTGACGTGCGGGGGCACGTACTTGGCCGAGATGTCATCGGCGATCGCCTGAATCTCAAGGCGCTCCTCGAACCAGTTGTAGACGGGGTTGGATCCCCCGGGAGTTCCGGCTGGAGTGTTGGCCATGCAACTGGCTTGATGGGTTGCGAGAGTCTACGCAACGCAACGAACCGGCCGTGAGCCCCAGTCCCTTTGCAACAACGCAGCGGTGTCGCGGCCTGGCCCTGACCCTGGCCCTGCTGCTGTTGCTGGTCGGCCCCGCACGCGGGGCGCTGGCCCTGAGCGATGCCCAGCAGTTGGTGGTCGAGGCCTGGCGCCTGGTCAACCAGAGCTACGTCGACCCGGAGCGGTTCGAGCAGGTGCACTGGAAACGGCTGCGCCAGAAAGCTCTGGAGCAGCCGATTGACAGCTCGGCTGCGGCCTACGGGGCGATCGAGACGATGCTGGCCCCCCTGGGGGATCCCTACACCCGCCTGCTGCGGCCTGCCGATTACAGCGACCTGCAGTCGAACACCCAGGGCACCGTCAGCGGTGTGGGGCTGCAGCTGGGGTTGCGCAGTCCCGACCAGCAGGTGGTGGTGATCGCACCGCTTGATGGCTCCCCCGCTGCCGAAGCGGGCATCACCAGCGGCAGCGAGGTGCTGGCGGTCAACGGCCGCCCCAGCGAGGCGCTGGGCCTGGAAGGGACCGCCAGCGGCTTGCGGGGCCCCAGCGGCAGCGAGGTGCTGGTCAAAGTCGCGGATCCCAGCGGCCGGGTGCTCGAGCTGAGCCTCGAGCGCCGCCAGGTGGACCTGCGCCCGGTGCGCAGCAAGCGCCTGCGCAGCGGCAGCCACACCCTGGGCTATCTGCGCATCACGCAATTCGCCGACCCCGTGCCCCTGCAGGTTCACCAGGCCCTGGACGAACTGAACGAGAAGGGCATCGAGGCCCTGATCCTCGATCTGCGCAACAACTCGGGCGGCCTGGTGAGCGCGGGTCTGGCGGTGGCCGACCAACTGCTGGCGGGCGCCCCGATTGTCGAGACCCAGGCCCGCGATGGCATCGGCTCACCGGTGGTGGCAGGGCCCGCCCAGGTCTATGGGGGGCCGATGCTGACCCTGGTCAACGGCGGCACCGCCAGCGCCAGCGAAATTCTGGCGGGGGCCCTGCAGGACGATCGGCGCAGTGCCCTGCTGGGCAGCCGCACCTTTGGCAAGGGGGTGATCCAGAGCCTGATCCCCCTGGGCGATGGCAGCGGCCTGGCCGTGACGGTGGCCCGTTACCTGACCCCAGCTGGTCGCGACATCCAGAACCAGGGCATCGTCCCTGACACGACCCTGAGCGGCGCCGAGCCGCTCAACCCCGGGGGTGAAGACGACGGCTGGCTCGAGCAGGCCGAGCGGCTGTTGGTGCAGCAGCTCGACCAGGACTCCGGCACCGAAGGCTGATGGCCAGCCGCACCTACCACGACCCGCTGCACGGCGCGATCCGGCTTGAACACAGCGACCCGGCCGAAGCCCTGGCGATCGCCCTGATCGACACGGCACCGTTTCAGCGGCTGCGCCGGATTCGTCAGCTGGGGCCGGCCTTTCTGACCTTTCATGGCGCTGAGTCGAGTCGCTTCACCCATTCGCTGGGGGTGCTGCACCTGGCCCGGCTGGCCCTGCAGCAGCTCGAACGGCAGCAGAGCGACCTGGCCGAACAGCGGGGTCTGCTGCTGGCAGCGGCGCTGCTGCATGACGTGGGCCACGGCCCGCTGAGCCACAGCGGTGAAGAGATGTATGGCCTGCACCACGAGGCCTGGTCAGCCCGGCTGGTGCGCGAGCATCCCGAACTTCACGGGCTGCTCGAGGCCCACCACAGCGGCCTGGCCGAGCAGGTGGCCCAGCTGCTGGGACGGGGGCAGTGCGCCCAGGCAGCGATTGGCGCCCTGGTGAGCAGCCAGCTGGACTGCGACCGGCTCGACTACCTGCTGCGTGACAGCTACAGCACGGGGGCCAGCTATGGCCAGCTGGACCTGCAGCGCATCCTGGCGGCCCTGACCCTGGCGCCCGACGGCAGCCTGGCGGTGCACCCCAAGGGGCTGATGGCCGTGGAGCACTACCTGGTGGTGCGCAACCTGATGTACCGCAGCGTCTACAACCACCGGCTCAATGTGGTCTGCAACTGGTTGCTGAACCAGACCATCGCCACCGCCCGCCGACTGGGCCCCGGCGCCATCTGGTGCGATGCGGTCCTGCAGCGCTGGCTATGGGACAGCGACCAGCTTGATCTGGGGACCTTTCTGGCCAACGACGACCTGCGCACCGGGTATCACCTGCAGCGTTGGGCCGAGGAGGCCCCCGAGGAGCTGGCCGAACCCTGCCGCCGCCTGCTGCAGCGCCAGCTGCTCAAAGCCACCGACGTGAGCGCCCTGGCACCGGCCGCACGGCTGGAACTGCTGGCCCAGGCCCGGCGGCTCGCTGAGGCTGCCGGCATGGTCAGCGAACGCTGCTGCGGCCTGCAGCAACGCCAGAGCCGCGGTTACCACCCTTACAAAGGTGGGCTGCGGCTGTGGGATGGCACCCACCTGCAGGCTCTCGAGCAGCGCTCGGCCCTGGTGCAGAGCCTGTGCGTCAGCCACGAACTGGCCTGGCTGATCCATCCGGCCGAGGTCGGGCCGGAGCTGCGGCAGCGGTTGCGGCTGCTCCTGCAGCAAACCTAGGGTGGGGCCGATGGCTCAGATCAGCCTGCGCGAGGGGCCCGAGCAGCCCCGCCCCCTGGAGCAGCTTCAGCGGCTGCTGGCCGACGCCCGGTTGCAGCACACCCTGCCGGCTCCCGGGCCGGTCAGCCTGAACTGCGGCACCTGGACCCTTGGCATCAGCGAGCTCAGGGCCCTGCAGCAGGCCCTGGCCGACGCCCGGCTGACCCTGCAGCACTTGATCAGCGGCGTGGCCAGCACACGGGTGGCGGCCGCCGCCCTGGGACTGGGCTGGGACGCACCCGCGGCCGACACGCCCGATGGGGCACCCCAGAGCACCGACGAACCGCCGCACCCGGCGCTGCGGATCCACCAGGGCACCCTGCGCGCGGGCGACCATCTGCACAGCGACGGCTCACTGCTGGTGCTGGGGGATGTGAACCCTGGGGCGCGGGTCGAGGCCCAGGGCCATGTGCTGGTGTGGGGCACCCTGCGGGGGGTGGCCCATGCCGGCTGCGACGGCGACCACCACGCCCGCATCACCGCGCTGCAGCTTCGACCGGTGCAGCTGCGCATCGCCAACGCCGTGGCCCGCGGCCCAGACGAGTTGCCCGTGGCAGGTGTGGCCGAACAGGCACGACTGGTCGGCGGCCAGATCAGCATCGAACCGGCCTCGCCCCAATGGCCCCTGGGACCAGCCGGCCATGGCCGCGCTGCTGAGCTCAGCGGTTGATGATCCCGAAGGCACCCAGCAAGCCGGCGATCGCCATGAACAACAACGGCGAGATGCGGGTGCGCAGCATCAGCACGCACACCACCAGCGACACCAGCACCCCCGGCAGGCTGAGGTGCCCGTCGCGACCGGTGTCGGCGGTCCGCAGAATCTTGAGCCCCACGGCAAACAGGATGCCCAGGGTGATCGGCCCCATGCCCCGCTCAAACGCGTGGCGCCAGGGCGAGTGCTCGAGGTGCCGCCAGCTGAGGCAGGCCATCACCATCAGCAGGGTCGACGGCAACAGAATCGCGAGTTCGGCGCCATAGCCGCTGAGCAGGGCCCAAAACGGACCTTCGGGCCAGCCGGCCCCGAGGCCCAGCAACCCGACAATCATCGAGCTGGGGCCGGGCGCCGCCTCGGCCAGGGCGTAAAGGTCCGCGAACTGGCTGTTGGTCAGCCAGCAGAACTTGTCGACGCTCAGGTGGTGGTACTCGGCCAGCAGGGTGTTGCCCCCGCCCAGGGAGAACAACGACAGCGACAGAAACTGCCAGATCACCCGGGCCAGGTTGCCCAGATCGCTCAGGTGCATCGGACGGCAGGCGGCCGCCAACAGCAGCGTCATCAACGGCTGGCCTCACCACGGGGCCAGTACCAGGCCATGGCGATTGGCCCGCTGACCAGCACCACCGGCACCAGGCGCAGGTGGCCAAAGGCCAGCCCCACAAACACCAGGGCCGCCAGCAGCAGCGCCACCGGATCCTTCCAGTATTCATGGAGGATCTTGAAGCCCATCGACAGGGCCATGCCGGCGGCGGCGGCGACCACACCTGCCAGCACCCGGTCGACAGCCGGCAGCGCGTGCACGCTGAAGTACAGCACCCCCAGCGCCATCAGCAGGGTGAAGGGCACCAGCAACATGCCGGCCAGGGCGGCCAGCGCCCCGGGCAACCCGCGAAAGCTGGTGCCGATGTACACGGCCATGTTGATCTGGTTGGGCCCCGGGAACAGACGTGCCACGGTGAGGCCGGTGAGGAACTCCTCATCGGTCATCCAGCGCTTCTGCTCGACGACGATGCGCTGACTCCAGGCCGACAGGCCACCACCGAAGGCGGACAGGGCCACCTGCAACATGCCGACAAACAGTTGACGCAGATCCGGGGCCGGGGCCCGTCGAGCAGGCTCAGTCATGGACGAAATGGGGATCGGGCGGCAGTTCGCCCTCCTCGTGGAAGGACGGATCGAGCGGATCGGGGGCGTGGTACTTCTTGGCCGCCTTCCAATCGGCCTCAAAGCAAGCGGCCAGGCGCTGCACCACGTCGGGAGCATCCGATTCGATCCCCAGCTCGCGGCGCAGATCAAAAGCGCTGCGGTCGATGTTCATCGAGCCGGTCTGGGCATAGGTGCCATCGACCAGAATCAATTTGGCGTGCAGTTTGAGGGACTTCTGCCGCCGGACCTTGACGCCAAAACGCTCCATGATCCGCAGCGAGGCAAAGGTGTCGTAGACGTCCCAGTCCGACAGGCCGTGCTTGCCACCGCAGAGCAGGCGCACCTTCACACCGCGGTCGCGGGCGGCAATGATGCGCTCGAGCATCACCGCATCGACAAATTTGGGGTGCTGAATCCAGAGGGTGCGCTGGGCCAGGTCGATGATGCGCGCCATCTGACCGCGGCTGTGGGCACTGCTCCAGACCAGCCCGACATGCAGATCGGGCACGAAGAACTGGCGGTTCCAGTCGGCCTCGAAGCCAGCGATCACCTGGGCCACCACCGGCTGTGACTCGGTATAGATGCCGTAGTCACGGGTTTCGGTGAAGTACTTGTCTGACAGGTTGAAGGTGGCGATCAGGGCCGCCCGGTCGTCGATGACGAGCGACTTTTCGTGGGTGACCGGAAACGCCTCGCTGGTCCAGGCCACATCAATGCCCCAACCCGCCAGCAGGGCAAAGGCCTCGTCGTTCCAACGGTCGCCGCCCGAGGTGTGGGGGTTGAGCATCACCCGCACCCGCACCCCGCGCTGCTGGGCCCGCAACAGGGCCTGCTCGATCGCCTCGCTCTGCAATTTGAACTGCTTGAGCCGCAGCTCGGTGCTGGCCTGGTCGATCAGGGCGACAACGGCCTGGGCGCCGTCGTCAGGCATCACCAACAGCCGCTGGTGGCGATGGCGATGGTCGGCAGCTGGATCGTCACTGACCGTCGGTGTCGTTGCAACGTCGAAACGGGTCTCCACCAGGGCCATGCTGCTGTCGCTGCATTTTGCAGCCAGAGGCTGAAAATGGCCTTAACCTCGTCGTGCCTGAAAGCACGTCGTGGCCGCCGAGACCCGTTACATCCTGATCTGCTCGGGCAAAGGGGGCGTTGGCAAGACCACCCTCACCGCCAACCTGGGCATCGCCCTGGCCCGCCAGGGGGTGCGCACCGCTGTTCTGGACGCCGACTTCGGCCTGCGCAACCTGGATCTGTTGCTGGGCCTTGAGAACCGGATCGTCTACACCGCCCAGGAGGTGCTGGCCGAGACCTGCCGCCTCGAGCAGGCGCTGGTGAAGCACAAGCAAGAGCCCAACCTGGCGCTGCTGCCCGCCGGCAACCCGCGCATGCTCGAGTGGCTCAAGCCCGACGACATGAAGGCGATCGCCGCGATGTTGGGCGACCACTTTGATGTCGTGCTGATCGACTGCCCCGCCGGCATCGAAGACGGCTTCAAGAATGCCGTGGCCGCTGCCCGCGAGGCGATCATCGTCACCACACCCGAGGTCTCGGCTGTGCGCGATGCCGACCGGGTGATCGGCCTGCTCAACAGCGAAGGGATCACCCCGATTCAGCTGGTGCTGAACCGGGTGCGCCCCAAGATGATGGCCAACCAGGAGATGCTGGCCGTCAGCGATGTCACCGACATCCTGGCGTTGCCATTGCTGGGACTGGTGCTGGAGGACGAACAGGTGATCGTCTCCACCAACCGCGGTGAACCGCTGACGCTCAATGGCAGCAACTCACCGGCCGCACAGGCTTATCACAATGTGGCCCGTCGGTTGCGGGGTGAGGACGTGCCGATCGTCGACCCCAGCCAGGAGCGCCAGGGCCTGCGGGCCAAGCTCAGCCGTTTGATGAACACCAAGATTTTCTGATGTCGATCACCCTGCGCGACGCGATCAACCGGCTTCTGGGGCGCCAACCCGCCAGTGCCAGCACCGCCAAGCAACGGCTGCAGCTGGTGCTGGCCCACGACCGCAGTGACCTCAACCCTGAGCTGCTGCAACAGATGCGCAGGGAGATTCTCGAGGTGGTCAGCCGCTATGTCGAGCTCGATCTCGACGAGGGTGATGTGAGCCTGGCCACCGAAGACCGGGTGACGGCCCTGGTTGCCAACCTGCCGATCAAGCGCGCCCGCGACGTGGTGCTGCCGGCCTGAGCAGCCGCGGGTGGGAATGCTTCAGGCATCCCGACCTGACGTGCACCATGGCCCTGCTTGACCACCTGTGCCGCATCAGCCCCGCCGAACAGCGGGTGCTGGCCTTGCTGCTCGAAGGCCGCAGCAACCGCGCGATCGCGGCCCAGCTGCAGCTGAGCCCGCGCACGGTCGAAAGCCACATCGCGACCATGTTCGAAAAAACCGGCTGCCACAACCGCAGCCAACTGCTGCTGTGGGGGCAGGTGAACGGCTGAGGACGCCAAGCGAAGCCATGCGAACCGTGGCAGCATGAAACCTGAAGCCGTTGGTTGCCAAACGACGTGGTGCAGTGGGAATACCAGGTGATTCGCCTCAACGTGGAGCCGCCC
>Ga0169931_10015905_pt1 | contig 10030 bp, 8 predicted proteins | sample Kivu_15m_20L_FD_129675 | JGI IMG/M metagenome (GOLD analysis project Ga0169931, IMG submission 129675) | Freshwater microbial communities from Lake Kivu, Western Province, Rwanda to study Microbial Dark Matter (Phase II) - Kivu_15m_20L... | ecosystem: Environmental > Aquatic > Freshwater > Lake ... | reverse complement strand
GTTTGTCTTTGTAGACATTTGTTTCCTTTCGTTAGTCGTTACCAGGAATTTCCTAGTAGCGGCTTCGAGATGAGTCGCACGTGCTGACGCATCTCTTTCCCCCCGTGATATCCGGATCACAGGAGAAACCTGTTTTTTAAGAGTCATTTATTTGACCCCTTTAGCGCTGATATTGACAGCCTGAGCAAGGATTGAGCTCTTGCTAGAGTGCAAAATTATACGGGTAGTTATCTCATTTGGAATCGCATCGACATCTAACCCACCAGTAGCAGCCACAAATAGGGGTGAATCTATAGTTGAATCTATATATAGGGTGGCTGTTAATAGGTAATTTCCGCTGGAAAGGCGGGTAATAGTTGAGGCGGACCCACTTTGGGTCAATGGGAACCAAGAGCCAGCAACAGTTATTGATGGGCTTGCATAGTATGAAGTTCCAGAGCCATCAACTGTGACAGATTGTGACATTAGCAGATTCACAACATCATCACCGTAAGATTGAAGATACGACACTAAAACATAACCATCTGGATTAGTAACGGTTGATTGTGAAGATAATCCAAATGAGCCAACATCGCCAGCAGAGTCTGAGACTGTAAATCCTGAAGGTAATCCATCTTTTGAAAGTCCAGCAAACAAGGATTTAGATGTTTGGAAGTTAATAACTGAGTTATCTTGAATTACTTTTTGTGTTGAAAGATTTTCTTCTATCAAAGACGGTGATGAATTGTTATTAACTTCTGAGTTAACTGGGGAGGGCAATTCTTGCTTAGTAGTTGCAGTAATGGTTGGTGTATTGAACTCTGAACCTGTTACAGAATTAAACCCTAAGAATGCAACCATCACAATAAGTAGTGAAAGAGCAACCTTTGAAGACTTCTTTGCAATCTCGGCTGCTTTCTTATATGTTCCAGAAAGAGCATCCAGTGCAGTAGAGCCAGTTTTCTCATCCACAACCCATTCAGCAAGGACGCGAACAAAAGAAGCGCGAGCACGTTGTACAACGTGACGAACATTTTTCTCGCTCGTTCCAATTGCTTTAGCAATCTCTTTAGTAGTGCGACCTTCAACCTCCCACATAACAAGTGCTGTTCGTTGTGTTTCTGAAAGGCGGGAAAGAGCTTCGCGAATTATTGAAGCATCCTCAGCAGCCGCAATTGTGGCATCCATTGGAATGTGATTCTCTGCTGCGATTTCAGCAAGCCGTTCTTGAGATGTATCTGAATCAATTGTAACCAAGTTGGGACGTGATCCAGTAGCACGAATTACGTTTAGGCACAGATTGTTAACTGTGGTGCGTAGGTATGCCATGGCACGGTCTGCGGTATCTAACTCTGGGGCTGCCAAGATAAATTTAAGGAAGGCATCTTGGACAACCTCGGCTGCATCAGCATCGCTTCGAAGAATTCGGCGTGCTTGAGCGATAAGTGATGAGCGATTTTGGGTATAAAGAGCGGATAAATCAGAAACAGACCACGCAGCAACAGTTGCCGGGGCCTGAGCCTTCTTACGAAGTGACACTTTGATTTCCCACCTTCGATGAGCCAACGTCTTGACCCCTCTATCTAGTTAAGACACTTAAACCATAGAAATGTAGTTCAAAAATATGTGACTTACATCACATAAATGCCCGGTTCGAACTGCTCTTGCCTAGATGCGATTCAATTTCCTGAAGATCTGAAAAATTAACTGTGCTGGTGATTGTTTGGGATAATTTGGAGCCTGAAAGCCAGGAGCTGTGTCTGAAAGATGATTGTTGATAATACAAAAATCGTATTAATTCCATATTGTGCATAACCTTTTGCTTAAAAGTTTTTAACGCCAAATGAAACTGATGAGAAGTGTTTAAGGCATTTAACTTTGAATAGTTCATTAGGTAAACTCCAATTACATACCTAAAAATTCCCAACTCTGAATTACCTTTCTGATACAGAGTATTTTTTAGCTCTACATCAAGTTTATTTGAAATATCCTGAAATACCTTCGAAGAATAATTTTGGTGCGCCCAAGTTAGGGTCGTAATTCCCTTAGTACCCCAAACTGGGGAATTTTCGATACTTCTTAACCAATAAAGAATAGGCAGAACCTTGACTTTACCTTGATATGAATTTGCTATTACGAAACCTAATTCCCAACTATCTACTGTAGGAATTTGTGAAAATATTTTGGCAACTTGAACGCTAATCTTAAAAACTTCAGATCTAATCATACCAAACAAAGAAACTGCTTTGTATGGTACTAGGTGATTTTTAATTCTTTCTAAATTACTTTCTGAAGATAAATTAACTTGATCGTAATCAGAATAAATCAAACTATAGAAATTCGAATTATAAACCCTGGAAAATACTGCAGAACTACCTTTAACACAAGATATACTTTTGTGATTATCCAAATAGTCAATCATGTACTCCAAAGCACTTGGTAAGAAAAACTCATCATCATTTACGAGCATCGTATACGAAGTACTGCTTAAATTAGAGCCAGCCAAAATCCTATCAATCCAGCTTGTTTGAGTATGAATATAAGTTACATTTGTTGCTAGGTACTCAATGTATTTAGATTCTATTGGCTCATTTGATCCATCCATGACTATTAAATTAACATTTGTGTTTGACCAAAAATCTATAGATCGTTTTGCATAAAATGAACGATTAAACGTTGGCATTATCAGTGTCAGCCGACTCAAGTCTAAGAATTTTTTCAAATTACTACCATTACCAAATTAGATAGATTCGGTTTAACAATTAACAATTTGATGTGCAACTTCTCTAGCTTTTTTAGCACAATCATGAGTCCAATAATAGTTCCATTGTGCGAATCTTCCAACTAGGAATAAGTCATTGGTTGGGGAATTAGATTGATTCATTTCAACAAAATTTGCATTGAATTCATTAGCCTGTCGAGGCAGCCCAAATTTTTCAAGAAATTCATAGATAACTGCCAAAGATGCATTGCGCTTTAAATCAAAAATCACGTTGGCTGTTTTAGTGTAATAAGTGCTAACTTCAATTTCTGTAGTTTTTGGGATAACTCCAATTTTATGTAATTCTTTAACCACTTTTTCAGCTATGTGTTTGTGAGAATATGAAAATGGATTTTTCTCACTTTCATAGACCTCTACTTGCAAACTCGTGTAACGCTCATTTTTCTCACTATCGTCCATATTATTTGTCAAGCTAGTGTTCAGATTTGAATAATTCGTTATTCGCGTGCTGAGCAGATCTAAATCATGTACATATACCCAATGAAAAAATGGTTTTACAATTCCCTTAAATCTGATATTTACCACAAGCATGCTAGTAGCTTTCAAGGACATTGTAGCTTGCCTTACATTATCGGGGACATAAAAACACAATTCAATAAAAGTGGTCAGTGGTAGGGTATTAATCAAGGTGTCGTATTCATAATTACCATTTGTAGTTTGTACAATTTTTTCTTTTAAATTAATCCCTAAAACTCTAACACTCGTTTTAATTCGTGATTTACCAATGAAATGTTCGAAGTAATTTAAATATCCATTTTGCTTTGGATATCTGAAATTTCTTATGTAATGCAAATTTTGCCTATTTTCTAGTCCAGCTAATATTTGGCCAATACTTGGTTTGAACATCCTGGATTCGATCCAGTCAACTGACATTGTTGACAGGTCAGTTTTCCAGTATTTTTCGTTGTAACGTAAAGGAAACTGATTTGCAAAAGCATTTCCATAATTGTTGAGAAGCCATTCTTTAAAGTTGGAAGATTTTACAAGGATGTTTTCATTTTGGGCAGGAGATTTGGTCAGGGATTCTTTTAAAATCTCTACTTGATTTTTTGGTAAATCAATTAAATTTGCATATATAGGTTGATTAACCCAGCTTCCATCAGCATAGTTCAATACAGTTGCAGGATTTTGTGTATCGTGTGAAAAATCAAAAAAGGGTTCAACTTCCTCCTCTTTGCCAAAAAATACATGGGGACCCTCGTCCCAAAAAAAATTATTCTCGAACCAAGAACGGGCATGGCCACCAAGATATGAATGTTGCTCGAAACCAATAACAGAAATATCATCTCGGTAAGGCAAAAAAAAGTCAGTGGCTAGACCACTAACCCCTCCACCCAAAACAAGGACTTTTTTCATTTTTGCGCTTTAATTCGATATCGAATTGAACTCTCGATTAACTCTTGTATACCCTGTGTTTGCTCCGAATGACTTGTTGGTTTTAAGCCATAACGAAAAAACTTAATATTTCCTGGATCTTGCATAAAACTCTGTCTAACATCTATCTTGCGAGAATACCTGATTTTTAACAATTTCACCTTCCAAAATTGAACAGTGCGTTGATAGAGACATTGTACTCGCTTCCATAAGCAAAAACTACCTGGTGCAAACTAGATTAAAGAGAGAGTTATTTTCATTTTTACTTTAAAAGCTTTAGTAATTTTGGCTTAATACTTATAGAAAAGAACTTTCATTAAATTCTTCGAAACTGTACGTACTAACAGATTTACTAAGTAAGAACAAAGCCATCTGCTGCATACCAAATACCAACAATAATCAGTGTGATATTGTTCTCCAGGCTTTAGAGTCTATCTGTTCCTAACACTTGTATTGAAAAATCTATTCAACAAAAAACTCGCCCAGTATAATGAATTTTATCCTGAAAGAAGTCGATCAAGATCTACGTTGCATGCTTCAAATTCTGAAATCTGTTTTAATTCTACAAGCTCCCACCATTGTAACGTGCTAATCACTGCACTTTCTTGTGTCCAATTTGGAGTCCAGTTCAGAATAGATTTTGCTCGTTTAGAATCTAAGTTTAAAAACTTTTTTTCTGCAAATTTAGACTTACCTGCAAATGTTACTTTCGTCGGTTGCGGCCAATTCGCCCTAGCAACCTCTATAACATCGCTCACCGTTAAACTCTCTACTTGAGGCCCAAAATTATAAGAATCCGGTCCATTATGCGTGTGCTTATGTTGAGCCGCCAATAAGTAGCCATATAACGGATCTAGTACATGCTGCCAGGGGCGGGTACTTTCTGGATTTTTAATAATTACCTCTTTTTTTTCGAGAAATCCTTCAATGATGTCAGTCATTAATCTTCCTGGTGCATTGTCGCCCCCACCTATTACGTTTCCCGATCGCACTGTCACTATTCTTAATCTATTACTGTTTTGTTCAATGACATTTCTCCATGCAGCAGCAACAAGTTCTGCTCCCACTTTGCTCGTGCTATATGGATCAGAGCTCCATAAAACATCCTCTTCCTTAAATTTAATCTGTGTTTCATGATTTGCATAAACCTTGTCAGAAGTTACGACCACTACAACTTTTACAAAACTTGTATTGGCAGCAGCTTCTAATATATTTGCTGTACCCATGACGTTAACTTCAAATGTTTCTAAAGGCTCTTTGTAACTTTCAACTACTAGCGGTTGTGCAGCTAAATGAAAAATTACTGATGGCTTTGTGGAATTCAGAAATCGCTTAAATTGTAGTATGTCTCGTATGTCGCCACAGTCCTCGTGAATTTGGTTGAACCTCTGCAGCCTTTCATAAAGACTGCCCCTGGTTGCAGGTTTTGAGTAACCGAGGACCTCTACACCAAATCTCTCTAGTAAAAGAGTCAGCCAAGTCCCTTTAAACCCTGTATGGCCTGTAACTAGTATTGGACCATCAAATTTCAGATTTAAGTCGCTAACAGACGATTGCACAGTTACGAAATATACAGGGTATACAGTAGTTTCAGGCTGTGGACAAGAAAAAATCTGAGGTCAAAAATGAGCAATCTGATTTTTTAACTAATCAGCTTGTTGAAATTGCGCTTGATACGCGGCACAAGATTGCGCCCTTTATTGCGGGGCATTCTAAAATCCCTGTATCGGGAAAAGTTTTTGGGGCCGCTGAAATTTCTGCAGCGGTCAATGCCTGCTTAGAGTTTTGGCTTACTGCTGGTCACTACACAGAGAAGTTTGAAAAAAGCCTTGCAAAATACATCGGAATGAGATCTTCGCTAATGGTCAACTCGGGTTCTTCCGCAAATCTATTAGCAATTTCGTCGTTGACTAGTGCAAAATTAAGAGATAGGAAGCTTGGAAAAGGCGATGAGGTTATTACTGTAGCGGCAGGATTTCCTACAACTGTTGCACCTATAATTCAAAATGGGTTAGTACCTGTCTATATAGATGTAAATTTAGGAACTTATGTAGCGATTGATAATATGATCGAAGAGTCTATTTCCAAAAAAACTAAGGCAATTATGATGGCTCACACCCTAGGAAATCCGTTTAATTTAGAATTAGTGAGCAGCTTGGCTAAGAAATATAACCTTTGGGTCATTGAAGATAATTGCGATGCCCTTGGAGGAACATACAATAATCAAATTCTTGGAAGTTTTGGTGATTTGTCAACTTTGAGTTTTTATCCAGCCCATCATATAACTACCGGCGAAGGTGGGGCTGTACTTACAAAAAAAGCAGTTCTCAAGCCAATTATCGAGTCCTTTCGTGATTGGGGACGAGATTGTTGGTGTAAACCAGGCTGTGATAACACTTGTTCCAAAAGGTTTGGGTGGACATTAGGTGAACTTCCTGAAGGCTATGATCACAAGTACACGTATTCCCATTTAGGGTACAACTTAAAATCTGGTGACATTCAAGCTGCAATTGGCCTTGCTCAATTAGAACGTCTTCCATTTTTTATCGAAAAAAGACGGAAAAATTGGAGTTTTTTGTGGGATGGTCTTAAAGATTTAGAAGAATTTCTGATTCTCCCTGAATCAACTCCAAATAGCAATCCCTCTTGGTTTGGTTTTGCAATCACTGTTCGACCAAGTTCGCCGATTAATCGAAATACATTGGTCAAGTATTTGAATTCGAAGAATATTGGAACCAGACTACTCTTTGGCGGCAACTTACTAAAGCAACCTGCATTTCAAGACACTCCGCGTCGTATTGCTGGTAATTTAGTTAACACGGATCTAGTTATGAATAACACTTTTTGGATTGGGGTTTGGCCTGGTCTTGAAGAAAAAGCCTTGTCTTATGTTGTGGATTCTGTAAGGCAAGTCTATTGTAATGCTTAATAAAGTGATAATTCTTGCCGGAGGGCTTGGAACAAGATTGAGTGAAGAAACTTCCACAAGACCCAAACCTATGGTAGAGATTGCAGGCATTCCATTACTTCTTCATATAATGAGAATTTTCCAAGCTCAGATAAACTGTGAATTCTTAGTTGCCACTGGGTACAAATCAGAGATGATAAGTAAATACTTAGGTGGAAAAGAATTTTCAAGAGAACAGATAAAGGCAAGGGCCATTTATACAGGAGATGATACAGCCACTGCCGGTCGAATCAAAAAAATTATGGAGTTCTATCCAAATGAACCATTTCTTATGACGTACGGAGATGGAGTAGCAAACATTAATTTATGTAGCTTGCTCGAATTCCACAAGAAACATAAAAAAGTGGCAACCGTAACTGCTGTGAGGCCCGCAGCTAGATATGGTAGGTTAGAAATTTCACAGGGGCTTGTGACTAGCTTTGCCGAAAAGCCACAAGCCGAGGAGGGTTGGATTAACGGAGGATTCTTTGTATTGGAGCCAGAAGTTAAGGACTACATCGATGGACCTATGGAGATGTTTGAGCAGGAGCCTATGTCCCGCATAACGGCTAAGTCCCAACTGATGGGATTCAAGCATTATGGTTTTTGGCAGCCAATGGATACCTTGCGTGAAAAAATAGAATTAGAAAAACTTGCTTCGCTAGGAAAAGTTCCTTGGATGGTGTTCGACCTCTGAGATATGTTGTATTAGGGCATACGGGGTTCATTGGCTCTGTTTTATACTCACGTTTAATTGAAAAAAATTTTGACGTAATTGGGGTAAATTCCAGCGTCGTTTCAATTTATAGTGCCAGTGGCATCAAGTCGCTGAGCCGCTTTGGGGTTGGGCTTTATGAGAGCATTAATGAATACATTAACGAAGACACTGTTGTATTTAACTGTGTCTGGGGAAAACTCACTCTTCAAGAGAGAGATTCTATAATTCATTATGAAAACGCCAAATATGAAATAGCACTCTTAAAAGAAATTAAAAATGTTAAGTTAAAGTCGTATATTTCTTTTGGCTCGATACTTGAATTATACGAACCAAACAGTGATTTGGAGAAGGTATCAAAGTATGTTCAAAGTAAGAGAGAAGTTCATCAATACTTAGAATCGACAGAAATTCCTTACGTTTGGATTAGGGTAGCAAACGTCTTTGGACTAAATGACTCAAAAACTAGAGTTATTACTCAATTACTTAAAAACAATGCTGCTGGTACAAAAACAGTGCTAAATCATCCTCACAAAGTTCTCAATATTTATCACGTAGAAAAACTCATCGCCGCCGTACTAGCCCTAGTCTCAAAGCCCATACTGGGTACTTTCACTGCCGTATCCGAAACTTGGTTGACGGTTTCAGAAATAAAAAAATCAATAGAAAGCAATCGTGAGCCAAAATACATTTCCAAGAACTCACTGCTTGATCTACTAGATTCAAAAACCATACTGCAAATAGAGTCTTCAAGTTTTCAGAATTTTGTTAAAGAATTCAACCGGGTGCATGTTAATGGTACAAAGGCAATCCGCAGGAAATGATTCAAAACCGGTTATCTGATTTGAGTGGGCCCTGTCGGGATCGAACCGACGACCCACGGATTAAAAGTCCGTTGCTCTACCGACTGAGCTAAAGGCCCTAAGTTAAACACGATGAAATATTGAGGATTTGTCACAGTCTAGTACCACTTACAAAAGCTCTCGACCAAATGCGGCCTTACTCAACCTTTCTCGGATCACATTAGCCAGCCCATCCCCTTCTGGTTGACAAACGGCCACATGTTTTAATCCTAGTTGATCAGCTGCTCTAAGTGATTTATAAAAAATTTTTGCAAACTCTTCAATAGTTTCAGGAGCCGCTAGCCTAATAACACCTACTGGGGTAGGCACACTATTCAACGCAATAAAACCTTGCCCTGGTAATGCAAATTTACCAACGATAACTTTTGCTCTGGGTGAGTAATGAGATACGTATTGCCCAGAAACTTTAACTTTGTGTTTATTGCAATCAAAACATACAGATATCCCCGTAGCATTTCGAATCATACTTTCGGTAATTGCTCCGGATCTAAGAATTGAAGGATGGTTACTGGTACAATCAATGATAGTGGATTCAAGGCCAATTTCACATTGACCTGCATTTAAAATCAAATCATCATAATCTAGAGAAATACCCAACTCTTCTACCACTGCCTCACAATTAGTTGGAGAGACTGCCCCAAACTTATTTGCACTAGGTGCTGCCAGTCCTTTGCCACCCAATAACTCAAATTCTATAAGTAAGGAATATGCGAGTGGTTGATTAGGGACTCTAAGCCCAATACTTTTTTGCCCTCCAGTAATAAAATCTTTAGCCAACCCTCCTCTCTCGAGAATCAATGTCATTGGCCCTGGCCAAAATTCCCTAGCAAGTTTTGTCGCGTAATCAGGAATTCCAATTGCCCACTTGCTCATTTGATTTACTGATGAAATATGAACTATCAGCGGATGATCGGCTGGTCTGCCTTTAACAGAATAAATTCGGCTTACCGCCTTTTCATTTTCTGCGTCAGCGCCTAACCCATAGACAGTTTCAGTCGGAAATGCCACAAGATTTCCATCCTTTAAAGCTTTTGCAGCGAATTTGATTTCATTTTGTGTGGGATTACTGAATACTTTCATGCGTAAATCATGCCACTTACCTAGTTTTGATCAGCCACTTTTCACCGCTACCCTTCTCCTTCAGGTCCCCATCGTCTAGTGGCCTAGGACGTCGCCCTTTCACGGCGTTAACACGGGTTCAAATCCCGTTGGGGACGCATTGGAGTTGGAAGAAAATTCAACTCCAAAAGGTAAGGCCCAGTAGCGCAGTTGGTTAGCGCGCCGCCCTGTCACGGCGGAGGTCGCGGGTTCAAGTCCCGTCTGGGTCGCGGCTGAGTAGCTCAGTTGGTATGAGCGAACGACTGAAAATC
>Ga0169931_10015904_pt1 | contig 10030 bp, 12 predicted proteins | sample Kivu_15m_20L_FD_129675 | JGI IMG/M metagenome (GOLD analysis project Ga0169931, IMG submission 129675) | Freshwater microbial communities from Lake Kivu, Western Province, Rwanda to study Microbial Dark Matter (Phase II) - Kivu_15m_20L... | ecosystem: Environmental > Aquatic > Freshwater > Lake... | reverse complement strand
TAAATTAAAAGAACAAAAAGATGAAGTTGACATAAGAAAAGCTACAATACAAGCAGCAAGAGATATCGGAGTTGCATACGGAAAGAATCAGCCTAAAACTGTAACCTACGTCAAATATAGAGGGTGGTGGTAAGATATAGTATTTCAATCTTCATTTTGTGGCGGAGCAACTTCTCCGCCTTTTTTTATTTAATCTAAATTTTTATCATGCAAAGTATAATAAAATCAATAAGTGTGACTTTTTTATCAAGTCTTATTTTTTTGTCATGTAATACAAAAAAGCAAGTTGATGAAAATACTTCAACTACGACGAAAGGCTCTTCTGTTGAAAATGTAATAGAAAACGCAGAAGAACTACCTATTATTATAGCTAGTGCTCCTCAAAATAAATTTACAGATTGGGGAAACGAACCAATTGAACCTGTTGATGGACCTCCAGAGTCTTGGACCTGGCCCCATTTGATGTGTGATGGCCCCCAAGCAGAGTCTGTTAAAGTTTCTTCTTTTTTGCCGGCTCAGGGTAAATATAATTATGTAGCCGCTAATTTATGTGACGATGACCCCAGAACAGCTTGGGTCGAAGGTAAAGATGATTATGGTGTAGGAGAAAGTTTTGAAATGACAGGTTGGATTCCTATGGGATCTGGTGAAATTGGTATTTTAAATGGTTATCAAATTAATCGCTCTTCTTGGGAAAATAATAGTCGTGTTAAAAAATTAAAAGTATCTATCAATGAAAAAGATGTATGTATATTAGAACTCAATGATGTAATGGGTATACAAACATTTAATTTGCCGGTAAATGCCCTTAAAATGTTACAAGGGGAAACAAAAGTTGTACATTCAAATTCGGAAGTTCCAAAAGGAGTCTCTTCCATTAATGATGGTAATGGAAACATACAGTATACAGTTGGTGGTGGCGGAAATCTAAAATTTACAATTATGGATGTATTTCCTGGAAAAAAATGGAAGGATACCGCTATCACAGGAATTTTTAGTTGTGGGGGTTAATTTAGTCTCAATCTATTTTTATAAAATGAACAAATGAATCTAAAATATCATTTTAAAAAAGTATATTGATAATATTTATATACTTATATTAGTTGATAATATAGCACAATTGGTTATATTATATTGGTATTAGATGTTTATATTTTCTTATCCAAACTAATGAAATATGGGATTTTTTTCAGCATTACTTGGAAACGCAGGTGCAGTTACACAAGAAGAATTAGTTAAAAAATATGGCTAGCTTCTAATCGATTCTGAAGAAATTGAATTAGGATTTAAGCTAATCAGAGATACTTTTATTTTTACTAACAAGAGATTGATTCTGGTTGATATTCAAGGATTGACAGGTAGTAAGGTTGAGTATAAATCAATTACGTACAAGAGTATTACAAGATTCAGTATAGAAACTGCAGGAACTTTCGACCTGGACGCAGAATTAAAAATCTGGATTTCAGGAGAAGCTTTACCAAGCATAAAAAAACAGTTTAATAAATCTGTTAATGTCTATGAGGTACAGAAGGTTTTGGCACAGCACGTATTGTAAATTAATAATAATATAGTTATGGAAATTTTAGTTGGCGTTTTAGTGGTAGCTTTTTTGGTTGGTCTTATTTCAAGACGTAAAGGTGATGGTTTATTAGATACACTCAGTACAGGTTGTGGTAACACTTTTGGTTGTATAATTACCATTATCATAATTGTAGTTATAGCCGTTTTCGCAGCTTATAATGCTTAAGAGAAAATGAAAAGCTTAGTAATAATAATGGCAATTTTGTTTGCGGGAACAACATCTTTCTCCCAATCTACCATTGACCTCACAGGTAAAAAATTTGAACAAATAGATGAAATACCCAACAGTAGTACCTATCTGTATTTCAAATCCAATACAGAAGCAACCTACATAATTACAGGATCATTGATGAGTGGAAAAACTTTTCTTGATGAATGTAGTTGTAAAGCAACTGTTCAGGGAAATAAAATCGGCATTAACTGTATCTGTGATGACAGAGAAATCTATCCGGATCCCATCAAAGACAGTTTTGTTTACGATGCTGCCTCTGGATCTTTAAAAAGTACAACTTACAGCGACAGAAATCGAAATCCTTTTATTTGGAAGTCCAAAAACTAAAATCACATGAAAAATCTATTCTTTTTTATCCTATTGTTTAGCTCTTTAAGTATTGGGGCACAGACTTTTAACGAAGAGTCTAATGTAGTCTCTTACATGGATGGAAAGTCCTTCTATAATAGTGACAATGGACTTACCATTGAGTATGGTTATATATCTTCCTACAACACCTACGGAATTAAAGTAACAAACAAGTACGGCGAGCGATTTTATTTTATTAATGTAGAAATTACCACCTCCTATGATGGCAGCTATGCAGACCTCTATGGGATGAGTGCGGAAACAGGATCTAATTTTGGATTTCGATTGTATAATGGAAAATTAATAGTGGGCTATGGTGAGAGCGGAGCCCAGACCTTTTACAGGAAATAGAAGGGGTTTTTGTTAAGAATATAAACCTTTGCCCTTCATCTGTGCATAGGCTTGTGAAGCCCGTACAGAGAGAAATTGAATTTGTTGATTTTCAACGATCATAGCGCTGAGCCAACCCCCAAATACACAGGCCGTGTCTATGCCAAAGGCATGAGGGAAAATTCGCGGATTCTCCTGCAAAAAAGGTTGATGCCCAAAGATCAATTTACCAAATCGACCATCATAGGTTTCTGCCCAAAATCTATCAGCTTCTTTTTCTTCTCCCAGACCAACAAATTTTCCTTCCGGATTGAGAAAGCGGGTTTTTGTAATGAGATCTAACCCTTTGTAATTTTTGGGATTGTGTAAGGCGTACTGATAATCAAATGGAAATGGAAAAGCAATCTGATGACTGATGCCGCCATGAATGGCACAAAGGTCCGCCTCTGGAAAATGTATTGAGTAATAAGCTTCCCTCATGCCTGCCAATTCCTCAGTGTTCAATTGGGAATAAAGTAAAGGAAATTCCTCTGTTCCTTTCATTTCTTTTTCCTTCCCACTACCAGTTTCTATATGATTGACATAGCGTAAAAATTTCTCCTCGTGATTTCCCAGCACGAATTTTATATTACAAATTGAGCCCAATTCAAAAAATCGCTTAACAACTGCAGTGGAATCAGGACCTTTGTCAATCAAGTCACCAATAAAGACCAAAGTATCTGATTTACCCGGTGAAAGTCTTTCTAAAAGTTGGTCTAGCTCATGAATGCAACCATGAACGTCTCCTATAAAAATGAGCCTGCTTTTTACCATGACATTATTTTTATCAAAGAGAGATTTTAAACGAATACAGAAAAAGTAATTTCCTACACATACTCCCAGGCTGTTTTGTATCCTTGACATTGTTCGCAATAGGTTAACAGCTTTTCATAAAAAGGATGCGCCCCTAAAGTAGCACTGTCGCCAATAATTATCAGCTTTTTCTTCGCCCGGGTCATCGCCACATTCATTCTTCGGCTGTCCTTCAAAAAACCAATTTCACCCGAATCATTACTTCGCACCAAACTGATGTAGATAACATCACGCTCCTGTCCCTGAAAGGAATCTATGGTATCAACCGTAATATCTGCATCGGGAAAATGATCAAAGTCCGACTTTATTTGCTCTTGCATATAAATAACCTGCTCCTTATATGGCGAAATGATGCCAATTTGCAAACCGCTAACAGCCGAACTGTAATACAACAGTTGATCTAAATGCATCCTGAGAATGGCATATTCATCCGGATTGTAATAACTTTTTGTTTCCGTATTAATGCTTTCTTCATAACCACAACCCGCCGTATCTATAAAACTAATAGGTTCACTATCATACCCTTCATTCGTTCCAATCGTCCATTCAGAGACAAAGGAGGCTGCTTTCAATTCATTCTGATAAAATATAGTATTGGAAAAGCCCATGATTTTTTCATTCATTCTATATTGAACCTTTAATAAATCTACCCTCGGTTGTCTTTCGATCATTTTTTCCAAAAGAGTTTTACTGTATCCTCCCTGTTGGGCCTGCATGCTTTTTACTGTCGGAGGCAATTGAAAAGGATCTCCTGCAAATATGACCCGTTGTGCCTTGCCGATGGCAATCCAACAGGCTGGTTCTAATGCTTGTGCGGCCTCGTCAATCACTACCGTTTTAAAGGTTTTCTTTTCAATGTATTTGTTCATGGCACTGACCAATGTACAACAGATAACATCTGCCTCCGTTAAAATCTTCTCAATTACATAATCTTCCAGCATTTTTGCATGATGTATCAAACTACGCGCCTCATTTTTTAATGACTTTTTCTCCTCCCTCTCACTGGGACCAAAAGTTCTGTAGTGCCGGTCAGCCTGTTTATACAATTGAGAGGCTTCAATTTTCATTTTTTTTATCTCTTTTGTTTCGGGTCGACCTTCAAGAATGCCTTCAACAGTGTGTTGTAATAAGTCTTCATCTACTCTGGAAAGATTTCCAATTCTTACCACTGAAACACCTGCCTGATGGAGTTTTTCTGTCAGAAAATCAACAGCCGTATTGGAGGGGGCGCAAACCAGAACGGGGCTTTCCTTTTTTACGATGAGCTTGATTGCCTCCACCAAGGTAGTTGTTTTTCCAGTACCAGGCGGACCATGTATGATGGCTACATCGACGGCAGCTATGATATTTTCAATCGCCTTGTTTTGAGAATCATTCAAATGGGCCTGCTCTCTGATTGGATAGTATTCGTTCCATTGGGCAGCTTTGTATCCCAGGAGAATTTCCCTCAATTCCGCGCTTCGGTTTTTTTCCGCCTGCATGACTTGCTTGACCGCCTTTACCATTTCAAGATGTCCTCTTTCGTCAAAGGCTAGTTGAACACCAATTCGACCCTTTTGCAGCCAATAGGGAATTTCTGTACCATACAAAATGATCTTCATCTTGTTTCTGTCTACAAAATGAATGACACCCAACTCGGGTCTCTGTTGCTCCTGTCCACTCTGTTCGGAAAACAAGCTGACAACCGCACCCGCTCTGAATTTATGTGCCATTTGAACTTGTTGGGTTCTCTCTATCAAAACAAAAGGATGGTCGCCCAGACTCCAGCCCAATTGCTCAATCTGCAGCGGAAACCAACAGGCTCCCTTTTTTATCCGTTCAGAAATAGGGAGTTGTGCTAAAATCTCTTTATACTGACGAATTTCCTCCTCTTTTTCCAATTCCATCAACTGGAGTAATTGCTTTAATTCTTCTACGGCTGTCATGTCTTTTCTTTGCTCTGAAGATACACATTATCGATTTATTCCTATGGAATTGGAACGGATTTTACTTTTAGTTGTATATTTAAAAAATTTTAATCACGAATGTAATCAAGGGATTTCCCATGGCTAAAATTTCAGCTTTTAAACCCGCTCTTCCCCACTTGAATAACATCAGTTCTTTTGATGATTTTTTTGGCACGGCTAAAAAAAAATTTCCCAACTACCTGAAGGAGGGTTTTTACAAGAAACAGGAAAAAGAATCGATTTTTGTTTACCGCATCTTAAAGCCCAATCGAAGCCATACGGGAATTATCGCCTGTGCCAGCCTGCTAGATTTTATTGAGGGTAAAATTAAAAAGCATGAAAATACCCTGGCAGCCAAGGAGATTCAAATGGAAGAAATCTTCAGAGAGCGCAATGCAGTGATAAAGCCCGTCCTGCTAACTTACCCAAATGTTTTGGAAATTGATGCCTGGATGAATCGAATCACAGCCTCACAGCCTTTTAGCTTTAGAATTCCTTTTGAAGATGAAGAACACTTGTTTTGGGAGATTCAGGATCAGGAATTGATTCAATATGTTAGCCATCTTTTTGCCAAGAAAGTAAAATCAACGTATATTTGCGATGGTCATCACAGAACAGCAACAGCAGAAAAACTCTTTGAGTTATACGGTAACAAAAAGGAAGAGTCAAATCCCTATAATTATTTATTGGCTGGATTTTTTGCCGCTAGCGAAGTGGTGATAAATAATTTCAATAGAGCTCTTACCTCTTTGCACGGATTGTCTGCTGAAATTTTTCTCAGTAAGTTAAAAAAATATTTTTTAGTTAGCCCTCAAACCCAAGCCTATCGACCTGTGAAAACCCACGAAATGGGAATGCAGTTGCAACAGAATTGGTATAAACTCGAACTAAAAAAAGAATGCCTACCCCAAACAGAATCCATATCTGATCGATTGGATGTAAGTATTTTTAATACCTTTATTTTACAGAATATCTTGGGAATATCTGACGTGAGAGCTGACGAAACAATCAAATATATTGAAGGGACAAAAGGAGTGGCCAGTTTGGAAAAAAAAGGGGAGGCTGATAAATATGGCGCTTCTTTCATACTTTATCCTCTTGCCCTGGAAGACATGATTCAGATTTCTGATCAGATGGGAACCTTGCCCCCCAAGTCAACTTTTATTGAACCAAGAATGAGAAATGGGTTTGTGGCCCAATTATATCAATTATAAATCAAATTCAAATGAAATTTGGAACCAAAGTAATTCATGCAGGTGTCTCACCTGATCCGCTCACAGGTGCTGTAATGACGCCGATTTATCAAACTTCAACCTATGCTCAGGATGGCCCTGGAAATCACAAAGGATACGAATATGCAAGGACACAAAATCCAACAAGAGATGCCCTGCAAAAAAATTTAGCAGCATTGGAAAATGGGAATTATGCCATCTGCTTTAGTTCTGGAATGGCTGCAACCACCACAGTGATGCAATTATTACAACCCAAAGATGAAGTGATTTCAACCAATGACTTATATGGCGGCTCCTATCGCGTTTTTACCAAAGTTTTCGAAAAATATGGACTTGGCTATCATTTTGTTTCTATGGATCATATCAACGAAATAGAATCAAAAATAAATGAAAACACAAAAATGATTTGGGTGGAAACCCCAACCAACCCAATGTTAAATATCATCGATATCGCCGCCGTATGCGAACTTGCCAAAAAATATAAGCTTTTGGTATGCGTTGATAATACTTTTGCTTCTCCTTATCTTCAAAATCCACTCGATTTAGGTGCAGATATAGTCTTGCATTCTGCAACCAAATATTTGGGCGGTCACTCCGATGTTGTACATGGAGCTGTTATTGTAAAAGATAAGGCCCTCGCAGATTCCTTATACTTTTTACAAAATGCGGTGGGTGCCGTTCCCGGACCTCAAGATTGTTTCTTGCTTTTAAGAGGCATAAAAACCCTTCATCTCAGAGTTGAAAGAGCTTGCCAGAATGCAAGAAAAATTGCTGATTTTCTTCAATCACATCCCAAAGTGGACCGTATTTACTATCCAGGTTTTCCAACTCATAAAGGACATCAAATTGCAGCGAAACAAATGAGAGATTTTGGCGCAATGATTTCATTCAGCCTGAAAGATGATACCTTGGAAGCAGCTTCCGAGCTGTTAAAAAAAGTACATTATTTTACCTGCGCAGAATCACTTGGCGGGGTGGAATCTCTCATTGGACACCCTGCTACAATGACACATGCATCCATACCAAGAGAACAAAGAATGGCAAATGGTTTAACGGATTCGCTCATTAGAATCAGTGTCGGAATAGAGGATGTGGAAGATTTAATTGCAGACCTGAAATTCGCATTAGATTAACTCAAGGATAATGTATTTTTCCGAAATCATAGGTCAAGCGGATCTAATAAGCAAATTAACCCTGTCTACTCGGCAAGGCCTGGTAGCACATGCACAACTTATTATTGGAACCGAAGGATCTCAGGCCCTGGCATTCGCTCTGGCTTATGCACAATATTTGCAATGCGAAAGCCCGGAAGCCCTGGATTCATGTGGTCAGTGCAGAGCTTGTAAAAAGGCAGAAAAGTATATCCATCCAGATATTCATTTTTCATACCCAACGATAGGTACAGGAAAGATTAGCACAGATTTTATACAGGAATGGAGGAAATTATTGCTCGATTCAGGAGCCTGTTTCAACATGTTTTTTTGGTTGAGTCGAATGGGTGCGGAAAACCAGCAAGGGAATATTAACAAAAATGAGTGCCATGATATCATCAGAAAATTTTACCTGACTAAAGTGGAGGGTAAAAGAAAAATTCTCATTATGTGGCTCCCGGAATTTTTGGAAAAGGAAGGTAATCGACTGTTAAAATTAATCGAAGAGCCTGAGCCTGATACTGTTTTTTTGTTGGTAACCGAACGTCCTGAAAAGGTCTTGAATACTATTTTGTCACGTTGCCAACAAGTAAAATTAAAAACAACTGATGATCAAACCATAGCCGATTTTTTACAAAATAAATTTCAACTGTCAAGAGAAAAAGCCTTGCCCCTAGCATATCTTGCTCAAAATAATCTGTTGAAAGCCATACAGTTGTTAGACCTGAATCAAAACAATGATACGAATGTCCAATTATTTGGAGATTGGATGAGAGCGGTCTATGTGGCAAAAGATACAATCTTCCAGTATGTTGAATTTTTAAGTTCAGGCAAAAATCTAACAGATGATAAAAAATCCATTTCACCCTTTGGAAGAAAAGAACAGATCTCGCTTTTACAGTATGCCTTATTTTTTTTTAGCGAAATGCATCGGCTGAATTATCTGGGAATAGACAATTCTAAATTGAATGCTGTTGAATTGAAAACAGCGCAAGGCTTAAATAAAATCATTCAAGCTGAAGATTTTGTTCAAATTACCCAGTGGGTGAATGAAGCCATATATAAGATAGAGAGAAATGCAAACCCCAAACCCATGTGGATGAGCCTGTCTTTAAAAATTAACAAAATATTAAAAAAGGTATAAATTGTAATTTGACAATACAAAAACCTAATATTCGTTTAAATGATAAAATATTGTTCTTTGTTTTGGTTAAATTGACTAAAAATAAACATTTAATTTTGTTCAATTTATTTTATTTGATGTTGGGCTATATGCTTTTTTGAAACTTTTCATATTTTTGTGCGTAGAATTCATCATCGTTTCACGTAAAACAAACCTATGAGAAGAACCTTTACACCTCAACTTGTTTTTTTTACATTTTTTATCCTTTTACAACCATTTTCACTTTTATCTCAGTCTAAAAAGGCTGTAGAAAAAGAGAACACCATTTTAACAGTTGACTTTTACGGCAATGAGGATCTGAAAAAATGGAACCAACCTGATGCAAAAAAGCCTGAACATCAAATGGTATCATTCAATCCAACAGGTAAATTAGAATTAAATTCTATTATTCTGGTTGATGATCAATCAAAAAAGGAAACGAAACTCTCAAAAGAAAATAATCAGTGGATTGATCCACAAAATCTTTTGATCTATACCCAAAATCAACAAACGCAGGAATGGTCTGTTGTTGGATTTCAAGTTCATGAAAATAACATCCTGTTGAATTGTAATACTTGTGATCATAACAAGTTTCGTTTGGTAGCTTCTACCCAACATCAATGGATTTTAGAGACGGAAAATCCAGATGAAGGAGAAAAACAAATTTTTAGATTGATTTTTTCAAAATAATCTCAACAAACTATGAATTTCAATAGAATTTTATTGGGCTTCTTTTGCTCAATACTTTATACAAGTGCTTTTGCTCAAAATGCTAATATTAGTTATGAGGTTCGTGTTTCCAGTATTCAAGGTACGGAGGGTAGTTCCACAAGTAGTGCCTCATGTTGGGAATTTGGAGACGATGAATACACAGCTAACATAAGAATAGACGGCCCAGCAGTAGGTACAAATTTCTGTATGACCTGTAATGCAGGAGCTGGTTGCACATTCGGTGGCGGTACTGTCTTGGCCCCTTTTTTTTGTTAAAATTTATAATTAACATTAAAAATATTTTTATTAAATGATTTTATGTTGTATATTAACTTGTTATTAATAAATATTTAAATAGTTTATTGCTTATGAGAATGAACCTTTACACTAAAAATTATTTATTTGGGACTATGTTATTGATGAGTTTTCTACTCATCCAGAATACAAGTTTGGTAGCCCAAGTAAATGCGCTGGATGTTGATGAT
>Ga0169931_10015903_pt1 | contig 10031 bp, 6 predicted proteins | sample Kivu_15m_20L_FD_129675 | JGI IMG/M metagenome (GOLD analysis project Ga0169931, IMG submission 129675) | Freshwater microbial communities from Lake Kivu, Western Province, Rwanda to study Microbial Dark Matter (Phase II) - Kivu_15m_20L... | ecosystem: Environmental > Aquatic > Freshwater > Lake ... | reverse complement strand
TGGGCGATCTCGGCCGTCGGTCGAATACATCGAAACTGCTCGCTGCGAACAATCGCGAGCAAGGCATCCGACCAGCGACCACCGCTGGCCATGATCTTGGTCACGTCATCGACCAGCGTGCGGTCCGAGGTCATCACCGCGCGGCCCAGCGCATAACCGGTTAATTTGCGGGCGAGCGCGCGCAACAAGTCCTCGCGGCGCGGTCCACCGACGTAGCTTCGTAAACCCGCGATGTCCTCGAGCCCCGTGCCGTCGCGGAGCGTTCCAGTGGTGTCCCCCGGCTTCAGCTCGCTCATGGGCCGCAGTCGGCCGATCGCATCGAATCGCTCAAGCGCCATTCCATAGGGGTCGATGCGAGCGTGGCAACCGGCACACTGAGGGTCCCGACGATGAAGCTCGGTGATCTCGCGAACACTGAGTCCAGCGGGCGGTGTGTCCGGAAGTGGCGGGACATCAGGTGGGACTTTTGGTAGTCGTTCGCCAAGCATCTGCACGAGCCAAGCCCCGCGCTTGATGGGGCTGGTCCGCGCGGCGGCCGAGTGCTTCGCGATCACTGCGCCGAAACCGAGAAAACCGCCACGACCGTAGGCCGAGACATTTTCAATTCGACGCCACTCCGGTCCCGCGACTCCGGGAATACCATAATGCTGGGCGAGGACATCGTTGATGACCACTGCATCGGAGGCGATCACATCGGCAATCGGTCGATCATGGATCAACAGGTCCTCGAAGAACCGCACGGGCTCCTCAGCCAGGGCGTCTCGCAGCGCTGGCGTGAATTCGGGAAAATGCTGCAGGTTCCGACCATGATTCGTCGCAAAGTCCCGCACGCCGAGCCAGCGTGCACCGAACTCCTCAGCCATCCCCCGCACTCGACCGTCCTTCAGCATGCGGCGCAGTTGCTGCTCGAGTACCGCGGGATCGTGAAGCACAGCTGACTTTTCACGCAGTTCGTCGTCCGGGATCGAGTCCCAGAGCAGGAAGCTCAGCCGGCTCGCCAGCTCGTCGCCCGAGACCGGTTGCCAGCGCGCCCCGAGGGCAGGCTGTTCGACCCGATACAGGAACCATGGCGACGAGAGAACTCGCGCCAGTGCGGCGCGAAACGACGGAGCATGCTTGACCCCCTCGGCACGGTCGGCGCGGTACGACGCGAGAATCGCCTCGCGCTCCCCCTGCTCCAGCGGACGGCGCCAGGCTCGCGCGGCGAAGCTCAGCAGCGATTCGAGCTGTCTCGGTTCCGCAGCAACTTGCGCCGCGAGGAATGCCTGCTCTTCCTCTCGGATCTGTCGCTCGAATTCCTGAATATAGAAAAACATGATCCGCGCGCCATCGTTCGGCTTGCGATAGTACTGTACGAGTCCCTCATAGGCGATCGGCGTTGCGAGCGCTTGCTCGCTTACAAATTCCAGTTCGCTCCAGAGCCGATCGATCTCGGCCCGGCCAGCCTCGTCAAGCAACAGTCGGCGCAGCGGTGCATCCTCGCGGCGGTACAGGAACACACTTCCCTGCGCATCTCGCGGAATGACCGGTTGAAAGAGGACTGCAGGTGGAAACAACGCACGAAACTCAGCGGCTGGTCTTGCGAGTTGATCGGCAACGCGCGGATGCACAATCTGTGCGGTCAGCGGGTCGCCCAGAGTCGCTGTGGCAACAGGTTCTGCCAAATTCCCTCCGCCACCCGTGGCGGCGATCAGAAAGGCTTGAACCGAAGCGGTCACCGGACTGGCATCGTCCAGATACACATCGGCGCGAAGAAACCGCGGCAGGATCAGTTCCTTCTGCAATTCCACGGGGAGCTTGTTGAAATCGATGATCACCTCGGCGCCGGCAGCCGTGACGAGCGCCGTCTTTGGCACCGAACGCCCCAGCGGATGCTGGCCGAATTGCAGACCAGAGGCTTGCTCGAGAGCCGCCCTCAGCTCGGGATGTTCCGCGAATACAAGCGGTGGGCCATCGCCACCTTCCAGCCGCATTCGATCCCAGACGACGAACGTGTCAGGCTGCGCTGGCAATGCGACCATGCGGAACAGGTACTCACGGGCGGCTCCTTGAACTCGCTCGCGGGCGACAATCCGGCGGAGCTCTTCCCACGCGGGAAAGCCATTGCCGACTGCCATCGCCGCATTCCTCCCGTAGTTGTTTTGAAACAACTGGTCCTGCATTGACTTGATCGCAGCCAAGACAGACGCCGGGTCCAAAGTGGCTTCTCGCCACTTCGCGCGGACCACGGCCAGCATGTCGGGCGGGAGTCCGGCATCCGGCAGACTCGTCGGTGGGTTGGCAAGCGCCGTAAGTGCCGAACCCAGATCCGGCGCCGCGAGATGCGAGAGTTCGAATGTCACTCCGTCAAGACCAGCCGGATGTGCATCGGCGATGCGGCCCGAAACAACAAAATCGCCCGCGATCGGGCTGGTCCATGCGATCGACACCGGACGTTTTTGTCCCGGATGCACAAACAACGATTGCGCGGGCAATGTCGTCCAGACCTGGATCGGCTCTGCCGCGGAGTTCACAAAGACGGAGGGTTCGGAGCCAAGGCTCCATGACTTCAATTCCGACCGTCCTCCGTTGCTATCGCGCCTTTCGGCAAGAAATATCGGCGTGGAAGAGGTTGTATCGAGGAAGCTCCAGCGTGCTTCATGCTTGCCCACAGCTGGGTTCCCATTGAGGAGTTCGGGAACCAAGTCCGTGACGCTCCAGGTTCGCTGTTCGCCCGATGTCTCACGGATGATCCATTCAACGCGCGTGCTGTCCGCTCCGTGATTATCGTTGGGAAGCACAGACAGAAGCAGAAGTTCGCCCCGTTGCAGGGAAACCTGCTGCTCGAAAGAAACCTCTCCTCCCTCTGCAACTTTGGACTCGGCGAGGAGACGCTTTGCGGAGCCCCACTGGGAATCGATGGTATTTTTGGCAGTTTGGAATTCCGCCTGTCGGCGCTGCTTTTCCTCTTCAATCGAAGCCGCTTTCGCGAGCCACTGCTTGGTCTGGGCATCGACCTCGGCAGTCGCATTCGACGGGCCGCTCAGCCCCTTCCAGAGCGCTGCGAGATAAGTGGCATTGAGCTGCTCTTCGGCGGCGACACGAGCGATCGCAGTGGGGCCATCGCGGGTCAGTCGGTCACGATGCTTGAGGGTTGCTGCGAGATGGGCTGCGAGCGGTGGTTCTCCGCTGGGTCCGGCGAAGCGAGCATGGAAGTCGCGAAGCGGTTGAAGCGCTTCCTCAGTCCAGTCCGGGCGTTCGGTCGACCGGGAGAAGCGAAAGCCCGTCGGTAGAAGCACAGCCCGCGAGGCAACGTCCCGGGCCGTCTGGTGATAGCGTTCGACCAGTTCGGGAGTCACCGGCATTGCCTCACCGACGTTGGCGAAGCCTTCACCACCGACGCTATCGGTGGGAAATTCGCGAACCCGTGTCGGCTGCATGTCGATGCCTGTGAGATCACGGATCGCGTTATCGTACGCCGTGTTGCTCAAACGACGCAGCGTCACCGGGCCAGGGTCCCCAGCGCGGGCGGCCGCTTCCGCATCGAGCGCCGCTGTGATCCAGCTCAGCAGCTGCTCTCGTTCGGACTCACTTGGCTGCGGAGCTTCCTCGGGAGGCATGTCACCCAACCGCAACCGTTCGGCGATATCGCCCAGCACTTTCGGTTTGGCCAGGATCGCTTCAGCAGAGTCGAAACCGGTTAGATCGAGATCATTGTCCTGAGGTTCTTTGCCATGGCAATCGCCGCACGTCTTGACCAGCAGCGATTGGATTTGTTTGGTAAAAGTTTGCGCCAGGTCATCTTCACCGCGAGCCGTTGCTGACGAGAACATCAAGCATACGAGTAAATGAGCGGTGGAAAGTAAATGAGCGGTGGACAGGCATTTCGCGAGCAATCGTTGCCGGGAATCATCCCTGGCTTTTGGCGCGAGTGACATCAGAGACGCTCCTTGTGGCTTTCGATCCCTCGAGTATCTTTCGAACTTACCCCCCGGTCAAGCGATTGAGCCGCGCCCCGCTCCCTTTTCCTTCCCAGCAAACATCCTGAGCCGAAGCGTGCATAAAATTACTTGCTGATCGGAATCGCGAGCATGTCTTCATGCGGCTCGATACTCGCACGATGCTCGTCGAGCTTCCGTAGGAGCCTTTGCACCACGTCCGGATGTTGGTCCGCGACGTTGTATTTTTCCGAAATATCACGTTCTAAATGATACAGTTCTGGCGACGCCAGCTCGACGGCCTTACTGTAATGAATCGGCTCGCGAGCTTTGACATGCAGCTTCCAAGGCCCGACGCGCACGGCATGCAATTGGGCGTTCGTCCAGAAAAACATCTCTCGGCGAGGACTCGTGCCTCCGCGAAGCAATACCTCCGAAAGGTCGAAGCTATCGAGCGTCCGATCCTTGGGTAATTCAGCCCCCGAGATCGTGGCAACCGTCGCCATCAAGTCGAGCGTCGAGCCTAGTTCGTGGATCGTACGAGGCTCAATGGTGCCGGGCCACCAAAAGATCGTGGGTACACGCTGTCCACCCTCAAACGTGGTTCCCTTGCCGGCGCGAAGCGGCCCGGCAGAGCCTCCATGTGTTTCAAACGACAACCACGGGCCATTATCCGAAGAAAAAACCACCATGGTTTTGCCATCGAGCTCCAGCTCCCGCAGCGTTTCCAGAATCCGACCCACGCTCGCGTCGAGCTCCTCGACGACATCGCCGTACAATCCTCGTGGCGATTTGCCGCGATACCTGTCCGAAGCAAACAAAGGAATATGGGGCATTGAATGAGGTAGGTAGAGAAAGAATGGATGATCCTTATTGTCCTGGATAAACTTGACTGCCTCTTCGGTATATCGCAGTGTCAAGGTATTTTGATCCGCCGGTCGTTCGATGATCTCTGCATCGCGCATCAGCGGTACGTTGTAGTGTTCGATGCTCGGATAATAATCTGGATCTTTGCGGGCTTCCGCCTGATAGCCGGGACCACCCGTCTTGTCCATGTCGTTCGAATACGGTATCCCGAAGTAGCGCTCGAAACCTTGCTCGGTAGGCAAGTATTCCGGCAGATGCCCCAAGTGCCACTTGCCGACGATTCCCGTTCGGTATCCCCTTTGCTGCAGCATCTCCGCCAGCGTGATTTCCGCCTGAGGCAATCCGCCACCGGAGTTCGGAAAAAGGACCGCTTGCTTCGCGCTGGTCATTCCACTGCGAATCGGATAGCGCCCAGTCAAAAGCCCCGCGCGGCTCGGCGTGCAGACCGGTGCAGCAACGTAAAATTGCGTCCATTTCTGCCCCTCTTGAGCCATCCGATCCAGGTTCGGGGTGCGGATCGTTGGGTTTCCAAAGCATCCCAAATCCCCCCACCCCAAATCGTCACAGAAGATCACGATCATGTTCGGCTTGGAGATGTCCGGCTTCGAAGGACTTGGCCTGGCTGATGTCTCGGTCCTCTCGTCCGCGCATTCCGCGCGGGGGACATGCAGTACCAACACCGAGCTGACGGCAAGCAGAATAACGAACAATCGCATTGGAATGGCCTTGGAGTCCAGGTTCCGGAGATGGGCAGCCTCTCAAGCCGCCCATTATCGCCGATGGATCAAACACTGTCATGCGCTTGCTCCTTGATTTATCATTTAAAAGAGTGCGGGGTGATTGGCACGGAGCGTAGGATCGATCATCGCCGGGGTACGAGTGTCGCAAGATCGAGATGATCATTCTTGTTGTTCGGAGCCATGGCGTTGCAGTTGGTCTGCGGATCGCTCTGGGTGAGGTCGATCGGTGAAGCTCCGAAGGCTGAGCCTCCACGGTTTCGGTGGCATCGCGCTTTACGCGGCTACGGAACGCTACGGAACGGACTGGTCGACGTAAGTAGGGAAAAAGGACTTCAGCACAAGCATCTCCTGTCGATTTGAAGCGCAGAGATAGAAACTGGCGAAGGAACAAAATGAACAGCATGGTATGCAGATTGGTGGTGGTTGCTTGGCTTGCAATCATCCCGCACCTTTTCCCCTCACCTGGACATGCGGAGCCGCTTCCGGAGGATTTAGTCCTTTCGGCTCAAGGAGGAACGGAGTACGTCATCGTACCGCCGGAGCTTGCTTCGGTAGTCGATGAATATAGCCTCAACGTCCTTTCCGCTGGCCTCAAGGCGAAGACGGGCATCGATTTTCCCGTCATCTCATCACGAGAGTTGTCAAACCAGCAAAGAAAACGAATCTACGTCGGTATCAGTAGCGATGTTATTGAAGACCTTGGGAGGGATCCGAGCAGCGACATGGCGGATCAGGAAATCGCCGTCCAGAGTGTCGGCGAAAATGTCTACATCTATGAAAAAGGTCTCCACGGTAATCTCTACGCCGTCGTCGACTTTCTCGACCACACACTCGATCGCCGCTGGTGCGTGGATGAGCATTACGAGAGGCCGTCGTACAACCGTGTGGAGACGTTAGTCATCAAACCCTTCGCGAGAAGCCGGCGGGCGTGGATGGGATTGGCTCAAGGATCGAGGATACTTCAAGAGCAATCCCGAGTTTTACGGGACGAATACGAGCGGAAACAGAGTCCCCGAGCAGCTTTGTTATTCAAATTCCGAACTTCGTGCCGAATTGACGAAAAACATCCTCAAACACATCAGTCTTATTCGAAGCGAAAAGGTAGACAACCGACAGATCATGATTGCGCTCGACCAGGAGGATCCAGCGACGGGTAAATTCTGCTTTTGCGATGCATGTACCTCACTTGAGCAACGCTACCAAAGCCCCGCCGGAGCCTACTTTGATTACTTGATCGAGTTCAGTTCCGCTCTAAAAACGTCTCAGCCGGACGTATGGATCAAGACCATAGGCTATCGCGAGATGCAAACTCAAATCCCTCCAACCATGCCGGCTGGGGTTCAGTTCCCCAGCAACGTCGTCGTGGTCTACTGTACGGTTGAGGATGTCATCAACAAATCCTGGCAGGACGCTGAGAACGTCGAGACCTACAAAGATCTTCTCGGCTGGACCAAGTTGACGCCGCATGTTTGGATCTGGAATTATTATCTTTACAGCGCAAGGCTGTTGATGCCGTTCGGTAATTTGGAGCGAATGGCCCTCCAGATGCGGATGGCCAAAGCTGCAGGAGCTGAGGGGGTTCAATTTGAGCTTTACCCCGAAGATGGGCTCACTCCTTTGTTGCAGTACGTCTATCTGCAACTAGCTCAGGATGTCCAGTCCGACCTGAAGGAACATGTGAAGCGATTTTGTGATGTCCAGTACGGTCCCGCAGCCGCACTCGCCGAGAAGTACATCTGGGAGATTGAGGCGGCTTCGAGAACCGGAAAAAAGGATATGGCAATCATCCATGCGACTGTCGATTTTGAGGGACCGTTTTCTTATCTGACTCTGGATAACATCGCGCGCTGGCAAGGGTATTTCGAGCAAATGAATCGGGTCGCAAATGGCGATGCACGGACGATGAAAAACGTAAATTTGCTTCACAAAAGTCTCGATATGGCGACACTTGGCCGCTGGCACGCACTGCGCAGCGCATATCCCGAAACCTTCACCGATTACACCGTCGTCAAGGCTCGAATCGGACGAGTGAACATTCTCCGCGCTGGGACATTGTCGGATTGGGAACTGAAAATCCAAGCGGGCGATGTCCACAAGCCATTACCGCCGCCGCTGAATGGTTATCCGAAAGAGTCTGTTTTTGAATTGCTTCCTGTTAATACAGCAAACAACTCGAGACCAAAAACAGTGCTTGATAAAGACGCTGCATTCGGATACGCAGTCACAATCAACAATCCGGATATGCCGTTCCATTTTGGGTTTCATGAAAACGATACAAGAACGCCCGGCGCCGTTTTCACGCTCACAAAAGACGACATTACGCTCAATCAGTGGGATATCTATCGCCTTAGTGAAATCAGGGTTACACCGCGGTGCATGATCTGGTTCTCGAGCAAAAGCTGGGAAACAAATCTAGAGCTTGGGGGTTTGTTCAGGCCCGATTCGGAAAACTTTTTCGAAGCCTACGCGTCGTTAAAATTCGCGGGTGCTGAATATGGAGGAGAAGGTGAAAGTCTTGTCCTGTGCGATCGAATCATACTTATCAAAAAAAGGAGAAAATGAGTATTTTCCATTTCGGCCTCCTGCGGCGGGACGCTGCGGAGGGAATTTATTCGATGGGGTATTTCGCCGTGGCTTGGGTAGCGTAAGACACGAAGGATGAACCATCATTGCTAGGAAATGAATGTGACACGATCGAGATTTTTGATGTTCGGAGCCATCGTTTTGCTGTTGGTCTGCACCTTGTTCTGGTGGAGATCGATCGGTGAGGCTTCGCAGGTCCTACCTCCACAGCACTCGCGGCTGGTAATCAAGACAGCCCAAGGGGACCGTGAATGTGTGATTCATCTACCTTCGGTGGATGAACCATCCAAGCCGCTCCCGCTGGTTACCATGCTTCATGGGTTCGGCGGCACAGCGCAGAATGCGGCTCACGAAACGGGTTGGTCCGCGAAAGCGGATCGAGAAGGCTTTATCATCGCCTCTCCTGAGGAGACTCGTCCCGACCAAAAGAGCCCGGCGAGTTTCCGCAAAAACCCGTAGGCTTGGAACGATGGTTCAGGTCGCTTTCATGCAGCAGAACAGAAGATCGTTTTGCTCAAAGATATCGTGTCGATTCTGAACGTATTTTTGTGACGGGTTTTTCCAACGGAGGGTGGATATCCGAAGCTCGCTTGGGGTGGCAAGGAGCAAGGAGGGAAGGCGAAGCCTGCAGTACGATCCTTCATCGTCCGGTGGGCTCGCGCGCTGCATTGCCCAGAGTCACCGAATCGTGACGAAACCAATCATGGCGTCCGCACGCAAGTGTATGGCGATCGAAATGACCGAGCACACCTTGTGTGGATAACTGTCGAGGGGCTTGGTCATCATTGGTCTGGTGGTGAGAGCCAGGCGCCGAGTTTTCTTGTCGGTCGCAGGACAAATAAATCGCCGGGCCAGGTCGGCTCAGCGGAGAAAATCGTGAAAGCGGCTTAAGCAGAAACGACTCCAATTCTCGCCTGGGGCATTTAAACATTTGTTACCCTGATGTCCTCTGCCGTGCGTGTCCCGCAAATGAGTTATTGGGTCAATAACCGGCAAAATAATAAGCGATAAAATTGCCGAAACATTATTGACAGGGATTGTTGTAGCGATTCAAATGATCAGTCGTGGAGGGTTGCAGTGGGTAAATTTCTTGCTTCCACCGTTATTATTGCCCAATAAGCTTGGCTTAATGGGTATGAATAGTTGTTCGCCGGTTGTTCGCATCCATTACCAACCAACGAGAGACTCAAATGCCAGATTCATTTGCCGATCTTCGTGCGGCTATCGTTACTGACATCAAGCGACATGTGTCTGGACTGCGGGTCGCCGGAGTTGAATTCTACGGATATGCCGTACTTCCACCTGATTACTACACCCAATTCGATCCCACAACGATTGCTGTCGCATTCAATTGTGAATCCGATATCGACGCAAGCAATCATGGGCAGCCATACTACCGATATTCGGTCGACGAATGGCAAAACTATGTTCACGATGGATTTGACACTGTCAATGGTGAACTGAGATCGCTACTGGCAGCGAATCGCGAGTCGGCGGACGACTCAATCGACGATGACTTTGTCGAATCGATTTGTCAAACCGTTCTGGATGCCATGAAGTCCCTGCGGGCTGATGGTACTTTCAACGATGTGCCATACGTGGTTGTGTGGCTGTCTGATTCCGATGGCGACATTTTGAATCGATCGGCGAAGCTGCTAAACTCCTCCGAAACGTATTCCGATTTCGCGACTGAATTCGGCGAATAACACCACATACATCGTCGAACCAAGCGTTGAACGCGAGCGGGCGAAAACCCGTTTTTTGAAGCCAAAGTCTAACGCGCCCGCCGCGTTAACGCAGCCGTTATCCGTTCATGCCGTTCGACGATGGAGGCGTTGCCAGTTGTCGCCATCGCTTCTTGACATGCTCAATCCTGACTGATTGCTTTAGGTTGTGTGCCGGAGTCTCACCGGGTCAACTGTGG
>Ga0169931_10015902_pt1 | contig 10031 bp, 11 predicted proteins | sample Kivu_15m_20L_FD_129675 | JGI IMG/M metagenome (GOLD analysis project Ga0169931, IMG submission 129675) | Freshwater microbial communities from Lake Kivu, Western Province, Rwanda to study Microbial Dark Matter (Phase II) - Kivu_15m_20L... | ecosystem: Environmental > Aquatic > Freshwater > Lake... | reverse complement strand
GGTTATTGCGACGGACGGTCAAGGTTCTTGGTACAGTAGATGACCTGTACGGAGATGTAGTTGGGCGAGATGATGTTCGACGGTAGGGCTGTATAGACTCTAGTGAAGTATCGTCGTCGGTCTCGTAATGGAGCATGATTGTTCTTCTTCTGAGAATTATGACAACAAGAAAAGAATGTGAGGTGACTCGATGTCATGTGTTTTACACGATACGATTCAGTACGAAAAAATACATACGAGGAACAGCGTACGTGTAAATGTTACCGTTATAGGCCATTAAAAAAGTGTGAAAAAGTAGTCTGGTCCCCGGGACAAAATCTGAGTTTCCGTAGCAGCCCATTTACAATACCGCGATACAATACACACGCTGTCGTGTGTATACAGTTAATTTTTTTACACACTGATAAATGTCCGTAAGGATAAGGAGCAGCAGCAGCGTGATGATTGTTTCCTGGTCCAGTACGATGATTGTTCGTAGAAGTGAATTGATTCTGATGATTTGCATGGTCTTGACCAGCATAACCAGGAGCAGGTGCATTTCGACGACGGCTTGGGGGCGATACAATCAGACGAGATTGTTTCAATACATCCCGAGTGAATACAGATTCCTTGCTTCTGAGCTTAACGCAATATACCATCTTTACTAAATGAGAAACGCTTCCATCCTGGAAAATCATCAGCCCTTCTTCCAGAACCTGATATGGGACCACCTCCTCCAACAAAAAACACAACATAACCATCCTCAAGTACGACTCCAAAGCGTACGCCAACTTCAACAAGCTTGAGAAGGAGTTGGAAGAGGCTGTCGGCTACGAGTTCGGAAATCGTTTCAATTTTGCCGAGACGGGATCATATCCTACCATCCCTGTCCCTATCCCTAGAACACTACAGACACTGATTCAAGAGGAAAAGGATGCCATCCCGAGTACCTTATCAGTAGGGGAGAGAAATAGGGCGATGAAGGCAATCGACGATAAGTGAGGTGCAATTTCTGATGAACAGACGGCCATCATGGAGGAAGGCTGAGCTGAAGTCTCATTCAACTGAGAAACTGAAGCGAAAGCAAGATAAGATTAAATTGTATTGGTTGATTCGAAGTTTATTGTCCCCAGAATCGCTGGACGCCGTGAAGCAACATATGTTACAGCGATGGGTGACGTTGGAGGCAACAAAGGATCCACTCGACTTATGGACTGCAATTAAAGCTACCCATACAACGTATTCGACGGGCATTAAAGAGATCGATGAGGCGAGAGCTCGAAAGGCCTATGAAAATCTACGTCAGTGGAACGGGGAAACCCTGACTTCGTTCAAAGATCGTATGGAAGTATATTTAAGGTCTATGGAAAGCTTGGGCTTGTCTGATCCTTCGGGAGGTCAGCAAGCTGCAGATTTTCTAGATTAATTAAATGAAACCTATGAATCTAGACGTAACACTGTATTAGATTATTCTAGGATGGGATTCGCATTCCCCAAAACCCTTTTCGAAGTGTATAAAATCATCTCTGAGCTTACTGCCCCTACCTCCATCAATGTAGCTAGTTCAAGCGTCTTCAACATCAACTCTGATAAAGGTGGAGACTAAGGAAATAATAAAGGTGTTGAAAAGGGCAACCATAACAGCAACAAAAACAATAATCCCGACAGTGAAATGAAAGGGAAGTGTTTTCTGTGTGGCGAATCGGGTCACAAGTGTTACAACTGCCCCAATAGGAAGCAAGCGAGCGATGGAAATACAAAACAATCAGCTGCTTCTGCCCCTGCAAGTGTCCCTGCAACTCAAGACAATAAGAATGGTCAAAAGAAATCGTCCAAGCTGAACTTTACACAGCAGGAAATCCTCGAGTTCTTCGGATTTACCACAACCTGCTTCAAGGTCGATGATGATGGGACTGACATGCTGGAGAGTGTACTATTAGACAATCAAGCTCAGGCGTCTATTTTTGGGAACGCGAAGCTTTTGGAAGATATTGTCGATAGTGAAATGCCCCACAGATTCAATGGAATGGGTGGAGGCTCGGTAATTGCTACTCAGACAGGGTCGTTCTGTGGGATACCAAATATTCATTATTCGCCTAGCAGCAACGTGAATATTCTATCTTGGTCCCAAACAGTACAATCTGGTGCTATGGTCTCTTATGACGTAGAACATAACCAGTTTAAAATGTCCATTAAAAACGAAACCTTTGTCTTTAACCACGTTAATGGCCTCTATGCCTTAACCTTTAGTAGCGAAGTCTATATGACTCGAGATGAGCAATCGCAGGCAAGGATGAGAGTCGAGCTTCAAAGGCGCCTAGCCTACCCAGCACGTTCTGGAGTCCAGCATTTTTTAAAATCTGGAGCGATGAGCGACGTAACTATCGGCTCGAAAGCGATAGAGTTAATTGATGAGTCCATTGAGCATATGCAAGGCAAATGGACGAGGAAGAGCCCAAATTATGGATTCGAAGTGGCAGGTCGTACAAATGTGGAAAAGAAAACAAATGTACATGCAGACCTCATGTTTGTAAAGCCTACAATCATGAAGAGAGGGTCTACAGTTCCAGAAAAAATTAATTTCATTATCTCTGTGTCAGATTTTGGATTAACCATCATCAAAGCCATCAAATCCAAAGGTCTAGGTGAAGTCAGCAACGGGGTTGCAGACATATTAAGAATCTACCGTCACCATGGTTGGAAGTTGGAATCGTTTCGTAGTGACGGCGAATATAACTTCGAGAACTCACTCGAGTTATTGGTTGATGCCCCACCTCACATTCCAAGAGCTGTAGAAATAGACTTATCTTAAATTCTTGAACATACCTCAGGATCCTCTGATACTCCTGCACCTAATAATATCCTTGCTGTAGCCCCTGATGCTGACCCTTTGGACCCGCATAGCACCGAGAGATTTCACTCTATGTTCGCGAAGCTTGTTTACGTTTCCAAAAGTACTCGTCCCGAGATTATGTTCTCAGTAAATTTCCTTTGTACCCGCGTTCAAGCACCGACCCTAGAAGATGCAGTGAAATTGAGCCGATTGTTGAAGTATTTGAATGAGACAATGGATGACGAGTTGATTGTAGGGATCAACGAGGATAATGATGGCCTCAAGATGGAGGCGTACATTGATGCGGCTTATGGGGTGCATATGGATGCAAAATCACATAGTGGAATAATGGTGACCCTTGGGAAAGGTACTATTCTGGGAATATCATGTAAGCAGAAGTGCATCTCGAAATCGAGCACGGAAGCTGAATTGATCGCGGTCACTGATCTTGTGGGACAAGCTATGGAGTTAAAGAATATAGCGGAGGAGATTGTGGGTAGAAAAGTGAAACTTATTATTTACCAGGACAATCAGGCTACCATTAAATTATTGAAGAATGGAGTAGCTGGAGGTCGCTCCAAGCATATTAAAATTAGGTTCGCGTGGTTTAAAGAATTTTTGGAAACCGGCGATTTCCTCTTGGAATATAAACCTACAGACGAAATGATTGTAGATGGGATGACGAAGGCCAAGCAAGGTTCTGATATCGAATATTTCAAAAATGGAACTGGAATTCAAACAGCCACGAAGGAGCGTCTCTCGGAGGACGAAGATTTATCCCTATCATCAGGCAGTGCCAAGTTATCCAGTAAAAACAAGAAGAGAAAAACTCCCAAGGTCGTAAAGAATAATGCGAACTAGAAGACGGAAACGAAACTAAAACCTGTGAGCGTTAATGACGGAGATGGAATTGTAGTGGAAGTAATCGTAATGGATGATGATAAGAAGCGAAGAGGAGGAAACTACTCGGAACATGAAGATGCGGAGATTTCCAAAGCATGGTTGTCGGTGTCACAAGACAGTCTTAAAGGCAGTGATCAGAAGGATTTTTTTGGTGGAACATATACGAACATCTACAAACATCTTTCCCTTAAATCAAAGAGAAGCATAGGACGGTGGAGTCGGTAAAAGCCAGATGGCATCAACTCATTCACAAATACTGCAAACTCATGAGCGCCTGTTGCGTACATTTTATTACGATATAATTGAGGGTAATAAAGTGCATGGATATAATTGAGGACAATAAAATGCTTGGTGAAAAAGTTACATTGTTTCAGGATATGGAAGATGAGGATAGAAGAGAAGCCATTCGTATTATGAGAGAGACTTCAGCAAGGATGAGAAATACGCCCATGCCTATGATTGATCCGGATCTAATTGCCGATAGCTTGGATGACATAAGCCATGCGGGTGAACATATTAACTTAAGGAACGAATTAATGGATCAATTATGGAATATGAAGGGAAACATGGCGCATTAAATATCAAAATAGAGAGAGCCAAAATTACATGTCAACGATACGAGGCTCATCGTTTTCTTCTGCTGGAAGAAACAAATCTTCTTGAGACTCATTTTCATTTTCATGAAGATTATCATTTTTTCAAAAAGATTATCGTCTGTTAAAGAGAATTGTTCTGTTTCGTCTTCTCCCATATTTTTGAGTGAGTACTCAAGAAACTCGAATTCAAATAATCATTTTTTTCTTGATCACGTCAACAACGTTCTCATTTGTTTTCGACGACGGCTTCTGTACTTCGATGACATCAGCTGAAATCGGTTTAGCTCTCTTAGCCCATCCCATCCACTGAGACATCCAAACTTTCTCCATCTCAATTCCTGACAAAGTCATCGTTATGTTTGTATGCTGTTGTATTATTGTCCTGTCTGCCTGCATTATTATTTGTGTGGCACGTGAGCGAGTATGTATGTATGTATTGTACTGAAACAGCTGGAGCAGATGTTGAAACATGTTTGTTGAGGATCGATCCAAATTGGATCTATCTTTTCACCCATGGGTCTAAATGATGATTATATATTCTTGCTTCTCCTGTTTTAAATTTTTCCTATAAGCAAACTGGTAGATGTGGATCACCTTTCTATTTATTATTTGCAATATTACGTCGTTCTTGCCTTCTTCGGTGCAGACCTTTGAAGAGTTAGGCGACTTTAAAGCCTTGGGCAGTGGTTAGATCTTTAGTACATTTTCAATAACCATTAATCTATGAGAATTATTATTTATTATTTGCAATCTTACTTTATTTCGTCACTTGTAGTAGATACACTGCAGGGACGGCCAAACTTGCACACGATTGAGTTTCCATTTATGATGTAGAACTGGCACACGTTTCCGTACAAGCGTACAAAGTTACAGTACGGTATCCGTTGAAACGGATAAAGGCCAACATGCTGGAAACGTGGCATTTCCTGTCTTCTTCCCCATCATCATCATAGGTTGGTTGTTCCAGTAGGAAAAAGCGCCTCCTGAAGTCCCAATAAACCAGTTTATTCGTTGATCCACTGACAAAGATAAATCAAAAAGATAGTATTTCATCGTCATCACCATGTTGTCAATTGGTTTTCATCAAGCAATGCTTTTTCTTCGAACACTACTTGTCGCGTATAGTGTATTATTATTCGTTACGATGACCGTGACACAGGCTCAATATTCACCCAACACTTGTATCAAAGATCCCCGATTCATTCTTTTAGCTGAGGCTGCAACCAAGGATAAATCTGTCAATCGATACTACTACATTTGTTCCAATACCATCATGAATATCAAACCCTATAATTGGGTAACACAGACGTACACCAACAGTAGTAGCACATTCGTTCGACCTTTGATTTTTATTTATCCCAATGCACATATCATATGTGGTCCAGATGGTAATCCAAGTAATAATTGCATTATGCGAGGTGGGACATTTCAATTGGAAGTTTCAGATGCTACCTATTTTAGTCTTTCCACTCAAAAAATAACCAATGTTAGTGTCGAAGGTGTAACCTTTACCAATCTAGTAGGAACACAACAAAGTGCATCTGCGAACATTTATATCTTTGGTACACCCTTGGGTGCTGATTTACTTGTAAAAAATTGTATCTTTCAAAACAATTTCGTTATTGCCAATATTAAATTTGAAGATAATTATTTATCGAGTGTTACAGTGGAGAACTCTGTTTTTTCCAAGAATACAATTGTTCCTACGACAAGTCAAAATTCTGGTCTTATATTTTCTGACTTGGGTGGATCCATCACAATTACCAATACTCTCTTTACAGACAATGCTGTGAATACATCGTATCCTCATGATTGGTATCGATTGAATGCAGTTGTCAATTCTATTGACATTTCTGGTTGGAGTAACATAACCAGTAAGGTCAGTGTACAAAATTCTTGCTTTATACGAAATACGGGAATTTCCTATGCACTTGTATTAGGAGGAATGTATGGTGATGGTACTCTGTCACAGACTGGTAATGTTGCTACGGGTAATACCTTTTTACAAACTGGAAGCATGGCTTGTTCTGGTATTGGAGCCTTGTATATGGATCCCGACTATTATTACGGTGGATATTACAATTTTACACTTGGAAAATGTTTGCAAACCTTTTTATCCTCGTCATGTAAATTATCTACCTCGACTACTACATTGGTTACTTCATCCTCGTCACCTTTCTACATGGAGCGCTATGCCTCAATGGGTATCAAAATAGGAGTGGTATCCTTGTTCCTTATAATGATGTAGTCTTGAAAAATCATTTATAATAGACTTAAGTCATCACTTATTCAAATTGATACAAGTAATTATATTGTAATTACAAAAACACATGAAATTTTTTTAATACGTATGATTTTACTGTCGTTGTATCAACAGTGCCTTAGAATACACAGAAGAATTGGGTAGAACAAAGAATTTGCCATGGGATGACGAATTCGAGAATGTATAATTTGCCATGGGATGACGAATTCGAGACTATTTTTGTCGATGCCGAAATCTGAAGCAGGTGGATCTCGATGCGCAGCCAAAGCTGATGAATGCTTGATGAAATACATGGGGTGGAACAGGTGAAATGGGCAGCTTAGCACCGACTGAAAGCAAGGCTGGTATATAGCTCATGGCGTAGTGATAAGGATCAAGCATTGCTGAAAGCGAAGCAAACTCTTGATCTCTACTTGGAAAAATCGAAAGGAAGAGTTAGACTTTATATCTAGAGGAAGATACCCAATCCTCCATTGTGATACGAATTTAGTAGGATGTACAAGTGATTGCAGCGTATGATGGTTTATAGTTATCAATCAATGGCTAAAGTCTATCATCGAAGGGCGCTCATCCTGTCTCTTATCCTTATCGAGTCCGCCGGTCCGCCGTCCCCCGCCAGCATGGATTTGCCGCCTCTGTACATACGACTGTGATACTACAGTACATGGTAGTCCCACTACGAGGAAGTATCAAACACGAATAGAATGTACGAAAAAAATCACTGCTTGTACAGTACTTACAGTAGGCTACTGTCGACGCAGAGAGCACTACCATAGTACAGTGGTAGCACTACGTACACGGGGATGGCCAAAATTAAATTGGACAATGACATTATTTTACGCGGTTTCTTATTTCGTATCCATCTCTTTACAATCAATTCCAAATCTCCAAGAAACAGTACGAAGAAAGATGTTTTCATCGTATTCTTCATCCGAGTATTTTCATCTCATTACAGTAGTCCTACTCTTCTTCCTATCGCCTCTTGTTCAAGGTCAATATTCGTCCACGACTTGTATCGAAGATCCACAAAAGATACTCGATGCCGAATTACTTGTAACCAACACATCCGTAGATCGTTTCTATTGGCTTTGTGCTGAAACAGCCTTATGGATTAAACCATACGATTGGGCAACCAAAAGTTATACCAATGCTGCCGGATTTGTCCGACCATTGATATTTATTTATCCCAATGCACACATCCTATGTGGATCCGATGGTAATCCAAGTAATAATTGTGTCATGCAGGGTGGGACCTTACAATTAGAAGTTGTCGATGCAGGTTTTTATGGTCTTTCCACCCAAAAAATTACAAATGTTAGTGTTCGTGGTGTAACGTTTACCAATCTTGGAGCATCAGGAATGATTCCTGATTCAGCTAATATTTATATTTTCGGTACATCGAAAGGTGCTAGTGTCTTGGTTCAAGATTGTATCTTTCAGGTACTGTATTGCATATACACATAGCCTTGTAGTTTTTGTTCGTTTACAGGAATATACAACCTTTCTTTCTCTCTTTCTTAGAATAATAAAGCAATTGCGAATATCAAGTTTGAGGATAATTATTATTCTACTGCAACTGTAGTGGGTAGCATTTTTAAAAACAATACCTTGGTCAATTCTACTGTGTCACGTAATTCTGGATTGATTTCTACAGATATTGGAGGAACCATTTTTGTGAACAGATCTCTCTTTATTGATAATATAGTGAATACGAGTCATGCAGATTCACAATGGGATGGATTACATGCAGTGATTAATGCAAATGACGTGAGTGGTCAAAGTGACATTATAACTAATATTAATGTGGTCGATTCTTGTTTTGTGAGAAACAAGGGTATTAGTTTTAGCTTAGTCTTTGGTGCGGTATGGGGTGATGGAGTATTGAATTCAAGAAACAACTATGCAAGTGGTAATGTATACTTATATCCCACGTATTCCGATTGTGGTATTGGTCAATTGTACATGAATGATTATTACAATTACTTTGGATATTACAATTTGAGTACTGGACTTTGTCAGAGGAAATTTGTTGCATCTTCATGCACATCGTTTTCTTGGGCAACGATCAAGGGTACAACTACTACTACCACTACTGGATCACAACCAAAATCTCAAGGATCGAGTAGTCATGTGAATGTCCGTGCGGCGATATTAGTGCCTCTTTTCCTTGTTGCAATAGGTGTTGCAGCGTACTATCTTTGGAAGAAAAGAGCTCTAAAAAGAAGAACCCCAGTGCGACTTTAACTATAAATAATTAAAAAGGTTTTATTTTTATAGTCGTTATGGAGCAGAATTCTTTGGATCCTCTCTTGACTTTTTTCTTTTGGATAACTTGACTTGAATGTGTTTCTTTAAAGTGGAACGTAATTCAGCCTCGGTGGTAAGTTCCTCGGTGGAGATTCCTTCAACCTCTAAAATATCCCGTAGTTTGTCAAACGTCAGTAACTCTATCGGATCATTCATCACTGAAGGGTTTTCAATTATACGCTTACTTCTTTCGTTTCTTGTTGTGGTTGGACTTTTCATACTCATCATAGTATCATCAATCGCGGCAGTGGTGATCTCATCTCTTCCTACTTGTTTGCCTAAAAAGTCGAAGGGGATGCTGTCACCACTATTTACATCGACCACAAATTCACTTCCATCATTTTGTCTTGTAACTTCTTTCGCGTATCCTACTTTGCACAGTTCATCAAGACTACTACGAGTCATATTTAAGCCACTTGTAAACATATTCTTATCGACTTTCGACATATCAATGTTATCGATATCAACACCTAATGAAGCTGCATATTCTCGTACATTCAAGACTTCTGGTTCCTTATATTTTTTAGAAATCACCTCCTTTTCGTCATCTCGATATACCCCTCCCCAATCATACTCAACAACATCAAATTGATCAGATGCTGATGATGATGGTATGAGTTTTTCGATATGTACAACAATAAATTTCTGGGAATGATGGTCAGTTGTATGCATACTATCTGTAGACTCACTCTCTGAGAAAGACCAAAATGTTCCATCGATATCTATTCGTCCTTTCAGCTCACGGCTACTATCAACCAATTCAATAGGATCACTATTTGTCCGTATCGAAAGGTGTATCGATTGTAGACTCGCTTTAAATAGAACATCACTTTGTTTAGTTTCCAGAGGTATTGGGATCTTTAATTCTATTTCAAATTGATCTTCCCTCCAACTGTAATCTTTCGCTATACCAACACCACCAAACAGTGAGTCAATATCCCATCGATGCTTGCCATGTCTCGTTGAAAAAAGACCTTTATGACCGACAAGAGCATTAGGGAAACATTCCGAGAAATCAAATAAGAAGTGTGGTAATAATGCAATCAGAATATGAATCTTCTTGTATGTAATCATTCTACTGTTTGTATAGTTATGGATAATTGTATCTTCCGAGGTATATCTTGAAAAAATGCTGATAAATACCGGTACT
>Ga0169931_10015901_pt1 | contig 10032 bp, 9 predicted proteins | sample Kivu_15m_20L_FD_129675 | JGI IMG/M metagenome (GOLD analysis project Ga0169931, IMG submission 129675) | Freshwater microbial communities from Lake Kivu, Western Province, Rwanda to study Microbial Dark Matter (Phase II) - Kivu_15m_20L... | ecosystem: Environmental > Aquatic > Freshwater > Lake ... | reverse complement strand
GCGAGTGTCGCGCCCTCGCGGGCAAGTTTGGGCAGGGCGGTCGCGACCACTTCGCCGATGGGGTGATGGTAGTAATCGGTCGCCCAACGCAGCAGTTCGAGCAGCGGCGTATCGAAGGTGGGTTCGGGGTCAATAACACCCGAAATGCGTTTCAATTTAGCTGGATCAACGTCAGATTGACTTTCTAAGGAAACAATAATCCCAACCAGTCGCTGGCGCCCGAAGGGTACCGTCACTCGCATGCCCACCGTTGGCATGGGGCCATCTTCGGGGGGCAGATAGTCGAAGCTGCGACGCAAGGGCGTGTCGATCGTCACACGACAAAAAGTGGCGGGGGTGCCTGCCGGATTTTCCACAGAGGGTGTGGATAACGTTGTGGATAGCCTGCTTTTCAAGCGCAAAATCTCGGTATTTTTCGCGGTTTTTCGTTCCGCTGATCAATAATTAACCAATTCAACGAATAATCAATCAAATCAATGACTTGAAAATATGGAGGCGGGTAACGCACCCTTCTTATGACGCTTTCATGAAACCGTTTCTACGCCTCGCCTCGCAAGTGCCTGATTTGCCATGACCTGCAGACCTGAACGCGGTGGACCGATCGGTCGCAGTCATGGCGGCGGTACGCCCTCAGCGCGCGCGGCTCCAGTTGGTCAGCGAGACCCCGGCCAGGGCAACCAGCCCGCCAACGACCATCGATGCCAGCAGGGTCTCATCGAGTAGCAAGGTGCCGAGCAGCACCCCGAATACCGGCACCAAGTTGTTGAACACCGCGGTCCGCGCCGCGCCAAGCTGCTGCAGTCCCTGCGCGTACCAGACAAAACCCAAAGCCGTGCCGCCGGCGCCAAGATAGACGATCGCGGCCCAAGCCGCGACCGAGACCTCGCTCGCTTGCCACTGGGACCATTCGAAGGGCATACCGAGCGAGAGCATCGATGCGCCCCAGAAAGTAGTCACGGTGGTCAGCGCGAGCGGCGAGACCGGCGATTCGCCATCGAGCGCGAACCGACCCAACACCGAATAGAGCGCCCAGCAGGCTGCGCCACCCAGCATCAATAATTCGCCCCGTCCCACCCGTTGCAGCAGCAAGGTCGGATTGCCTTTGGCGAGCACGATCACCACACCGGTGAGCGCAGTAAAGATGCCGAGCCAGCGAAAAGCCGGCAGACGTTCACCAAATATGAGTGCCATGGTGACTGCGGTCAAAATCGGATTGAGCGCGACGACGAGCGCGGTGCGCCCCGCGGGGATCAGCTCCAGTGCGCCCAAAAAAAGCAGGTTGTAGGTAACGAGTCCGCTGAGCGCGAGCAGTGCGGAATAGACGAGATCGCGTCGCCGCAGGCGTGGCAGACCGCGCTCACTCAACAATAACAGCGGCAGCAAGATCACGAACGCAGTCCAGAACCGTAGCGCCGAAATCGTGAAGTGCGGCAGCTCGGGTGCGGCGATGCGGCCAGCAATGAAAGTGCCGCCCCACAGCGCGGCGACGCCTGTCAAACGCAGGTAAAGACTGACGGGCGCTGCGGTCACGATGGCGAGATCACGAGGTCGCGGTCACGCGCGCCGTTCGCGCCACGCCACGTAAATGCCGGCCGCGATGACCAGCGACGCACCGCCGAGCACGGTGCTGTTTGGCCACAATGACCACGCGATCCAGTCGATGGCGATCCCCCAGAGCATGGCCGTGTATTCGACGGGTGCCACGACCGCAGCCGGTGCCTGACGAAATGCCTCGGTGATGTAGTGCTGCCCCGCTGCGCCGAAGCCGCCCGCCGCCACGATCAGCCACCAGTCGCTGTCGCGAATCGGGATCCAGTTCGGCAGGGCCATGGCACCGGCAACGACCGCAATGATCAATAAAAACGTGAACACGATCGAGGGCGATTTCTCGGTGCGAGTCAGGATCCGCGCCGTGATCGCCGCTAACGCATAGCAAAGCGCCGACAAGGCCGCGGTCAGCCCGGCGAGTAGCGGTAGTCCGCCGGGCCGTGGCTGCAGGATGATCAGCACGCCAGCCAAGCCCACCGCGATCGCCAGCCAGCGACCAGCGTCGACCTTTTCTTTGAGGAGCAGAGCCGCCAGCACGGCGATCAGCAGCGGTGCCGACATGTATAGCGAATACACGGAGGCCAGCGAGGCATCACGTAATGCCGTGATGAAGGTCACGAGCATCAGGATGCCGAGCACGCCGCGAATCAAGTGCAGGCCGATGCGCTGCGGTCGCAACTCCGTGAGTCGGCCCTGATACCAGAGCGGCACAAGCAAAAAGGGCAAAGAGGCGAGGGCGCGGATCGCCGTCACCTGCATGGGTGGATAGTGCGCTGCAAACAATTTGAGCAGCGCGTCCATGAATGAGAAGGCGGCGACGGCGACGAACATCGCCGTCACCCCTCGGGCGGATTCGGTCATCGTCTAGCGGCTTCGGTCATCGCGAACGACCGCGCCGCCCTTCATGACGAAGCCTACACGCTCGAGTGCGCGAATATCATTGAGCGGATCTTCGTTGGTTGCGATGAGGTCGGCATAGGCGCCGACTTTGAGTGTGCCGATCTGTTCGGCGAGACCGATCGCGTCAGCGCCATTGACGGTCGCGGCCTGTATGGCCTGCATGGGCGTCATGCCATAGCGCACCATGACCGAGAGTTGGCGCGCATTGTCGCCATGCGGATAAATGCCTGCGTCGGTGCCGAAAGTCATGCGAATGCCGGCCTTGAGCGCGCGTTCGAAATTGCGGCGCTGGATCTCGCCGATCATGGCGTCTTTGCGGATGAACTCCGGCAGTTCGCCGCGGCGCTTGGATTCGCTTTGGGTGTAGTCGGTGTTGTAGATATCCATCGAGAAATACACTTTGTATTTCTTTGCGAGTTCGATGCCTTCGTCATCGATCAGGCTCGCATGCTCGATGCTGTCGACGCCCGCGCGCAGCGCCACCTTGATGCCGCTCGCGCCATGCGCATGCACCGCCACCTTCCGACCGTGCATGTGTGCTTCGTCGACGAGTGCCGCAACTTCTTCGGGCGTGAACTGCTGCATGCCGGGCTGCGTACCCTTCGAAAACACGCCACCCGTGCCGCAATATTTGATGACATCGGCGCCGTAGCGGACGTTCTGTCGTACCGCCTTGCGAACTTCGTCCGGGCCATCCGCCGTGCCCAGCGAGGTTTGACGAAACTCCGGCGCCAGCAAATTGCTGCCGCAGTGTCCGCCGGTAATACCAATGCCGGGGCCCGACACCACAAGACGCGGACCCGGTACATCGCCCGCATTGATCGCATCGCGCAGTGCGACATCGGCATAACCGTCGGCACCGAGATTACGCACGGTGGTGATACCGGCTTCGAGGGTGCGCCGCGCATTGCCGGCGCCGATCAGCGCGAGCCGCGGAATCGACAGGCCGAGTCGCTCGTAGCGCAGGATGGTTGGGTCGGAGGTGAGGTGGGTGTGGGTGTCGATCATGCCCGGCATCACCGTGGCCGAAGAAAGATCGATCACGCGCGCGCAGTCTCGTACTGCGGCGTCGTTGTCGGCGCTGACACCGAGAATTCGCTCGCCGCCGATCCGCACGACCTGCCGTCGCAGCACCGTACCGCGGTCCGGATCGATGAGCCGCCCGGCCTTGATAGCGACGGTGCAACCAGCAGGTTCTGTGCCGGCGTCCTGCGCGCGCGTTGGTGTTGCGGCGGCGCCAAAGAAGAGACCCAGCGTCGCGGCGATCGTCAAAGAGATCGTCGGGCACGACGGCGCGCGGCGGTGGAATCGAGCGAGGATTCGAATGTTTTTCATTACTTTTTCCCGGGCAGTGTCAAAAACTGCAAGCCCTGAAATTAGGCAAATTCACCCATTTTGTAGGTAAGAAAAAGCTATCATTATGATCAATTATTTAGTGGACTCAGAGGACCATCATCGCACCATAATCCGGCTTTGGGGGTTGGCAGGCACCCCTCAAAATCATGAGACCACGAATGATGAATAAAAACGACATGAACGGGTCGAAGGCTGTATTGCTGCCGCGACCAACCGCCCCTGAATCTATCGCCAGTTTGGCCTTCCTACCGGCTTTGGTGCTGGCCGCTGGCCATGAATCCGCCTCCATCTCGGAGCTCGTCATGGTCTATCGCCAAAGCGGGCTGGGCGGTGAGCGAGCCTGCCGCAAGCTGATTCACCGTCTCGAGCGCCGGCACCTGCTGCAAATCGATTCCGGCTCGCGCGAAGATCGCCGCGAAAAATCGGTCCGCCTCACCGGGCAGTCACACGCGGTGCTGGTTTCGGTTCATGTGTACCTCGGGGCGCTGGGGCTCTCCTCTCAGCGGCTCTCCTCTCAGGGGTCGTCGACTGAATAACCGCGCGCCTGCATCCGCGCGATCACGCCGTTGCGTCCGAAGAGCTCGCTGATGGGTACGACGGCCAAGGCGATGTCATGTGTCTCGACCGACTTGATCGCAAGCTTGAACCACTCGTCTTCGAACTGCTGACGGATCGCCGCGATCTTCGGGCTTTGCTGCAGCGCCGACCAACAGGCTTCCTGCTGATCGCTCGTGGCGCGTGAACGCAAGGCGTCGACGTCACCCACCGCCCAAGCTTCGGCACGTCGCCGCGCGTTTTCGAGATCGCTTTCCATCCGTCCCAGCGTCGAGCGCATGCACGCCACTTCGGCATCACGCGAGATCAAGCCGACCTCGGCGAGCGCCCCCTTCGGGTCATCGATGAAGATCTTCGGCAGCACGATCGGTGCCTTGCTCGACTTGGCGAGCTTTTCGACTTTGCGGCTGACATCGTTGCGGCCGGTAAGACCGCTGCGCGACAGCGCTTCGCTCCAGAGTTCGCCGGCTGCAAGCAGGGGTCGACGCTTCAGCATGTCGCGCTCGCGCGGGGCATATTTTTGACGCAGACCCTCGAAGCGCTGGTAGAGATCGGCGGGCAAGACCTGCTCCAGCGTTTGTTTGTCATCGTTACCGCGCAGCTTGCGGTACTGCATGTACAGCTGCACGGCTTTGATTGGTCCGATGTCGGCATCGACGTCGCTGCGCGCCGGAATCACCTGCTTCGCGCGTGACAGCACGCTTTCGACTTCACGCGAGCGCCATTCCATTTTCTTTGGCAGCGGACTCAGCGTACCGAGGATATAGAGCGTGTTGTCGCCGTTGCGGACCTTCCAGAGACCGGGGCCCGCTGCCTCGCCGACGATCGTGACTTCCTCGATTGACGGCTCGATTTCGGGCGACGGTTCGGTTGCAGGCTCGATCGCTGAGACCACACTCGGGGCTTCTGTCTGCGCCCAAACGGGGCTGGCGGTGATCGCCAGCAACGTGACCGCCACCACGCTGACTGCGAGCCGCGATGCTGCGGCGTGATGCCCTGGGCGGTTATTCCGCCGCCTGTCCTTGGATCGAAGCAACACGATTATCTCCCGGCATGTATGGGGCCATCCGCAGCGCCCGGTGCGAGGACGTTGAATCTTGTAACAAAGTTCCCGTAGATTATGACGTGATGGTGACATCCGATCATGACGACTTCGCGATCGTGGCACGTCCTGCCGAAGGGGTCTCCCTGCACCAGCACGTGTTGCGCACCGACATTGCTGGCATGCCGCTGGAATGGATCGACTATCGCGAAGCGGCGCGGCTTTATCATCAGCAGCAGATCGCCTACACCTGCGGCACGCCGCTGTTTCAACTCTACGGTGGTACCAATGCCCTGACCGGTCGGCGTACCGTGCTCGAGGTCAACTCGATCATCGCGACCGTTGGCCAGAGCGGCAACCCCGGTCATCTGCGCAACGATTACATCCCGCCGCTCAACAACCAGACGCTATTCCGGCGCGACGCATTTCTTTGTCTTTATTGTGGTCAGCGCTTCGCCAATCGTGATCTGTCACGCGATCACGTGCGGCCGTTCAGCCAAGGTGGTCGCGACGTCTGGACCAATGTGGTGACGGCCTGTCGGCGCTGCAACAACTACAAGGCTTGGCGCACCCCCGAGCAGGCCAAGATGCAGCTGCTCGCGGTGCCATTCACGCCCACCTACGCCGAGTACATTTTTTTGAAGGGCAGACGGGTGCTGTTCGACCAGATGGAATATCTGCTCGCCCATTTCCCGCGCAGCAGCCCGCTGCACGCACGCATCAAACATTTGATGTCCTGAAGCGACCTCAGCGCCCGGTTTGAGCGGTCATCGCCGACTGCTGTGAGCTGACCCAACGCGCAGTACGAACTTCGGTGCCCTGCTGCCACGCGACTTGCACGCTGCCATCCGGCCGTCCCGCGATGGCCGGAAGTTGGGCAGGCGCGCCCGGCGGTGCCGGCAGTTCGCTCACCGGTCCGAAGCTCGCACCCATGTCTGTGGAGGCGCGGGTGAATACCCGGCGGACGCCGTCGGCCATCTTGGCGTGCCAGAAAAGATGCAGTGTCTTGCCGGCCAGCGTCAGCACCGGGGCATCCGAGGTCGCGGCACCCTCATGGGCGAGCATGGGTTTGGACCAGCTCTTGCCACCATCGGTGGAGCGGACCATATAGGCCCCTGGCGGTTGCTCGCCCGCGGTGTAATAGGCTGCAGTGATCACGCCGCCAGCGGCCACCACGCTCGTCGGCTTGAGCGGACAGCCTTCAATTTCCCAACGGCTGCCGACCACGCGCTGTCGCGGGCCAAAGCTGCGACCACCGTCAGTCGACACCATCACCACGCTGTCGCGGAATTTGCCCTCGACCTGCCGCGAACCGACATACAGCTGATCTTTGTTGTCGATGAAAGCGGTGAGCTGACAGCAGGGGCAGACATCGGCCGGCAGGATCTCGCGATCGCGTTCGAAGCTCAGGCCGTCGTTGCGCGAGACCGCCATGAATACCTTGCCGGAATCGCCTTCTTTGGCCATGTCGCGCGTGTCGATCCACATGGCGTAAACGCTGCCTTTGCGATCGACGGCAAGCGTGCCGAAGACGTGTGCATGGGTGAGGCCGCCATGCACCAGATCACTGGCATCGGTCTTGCCCATTTCATTGAGGCGCTGCGCCTTCGCGAAGCTGCGCCCGCCATCGGTGGAACGGGTGTAAAGCGCGACCGCTTCAGGCTTGCCGTTGGTCGGGTTGAGGTCGTTGCCCGGGTAAAAGACGTGCAGGGTACCGTTCGCACCGGCGACGATGCGCGGCTTGCTGACCGAGAAGCCCCAGACATCGCCGGGCTTTTCATTGATCTGCACGGGCTGCGTGAACGTTTTGCCGCCATCGTTCGAGCGTGCGTACAGCAGGTTGGTTGCGGCGACGTGTGAGTGACCGTATTTCGAGTGGTCGGCCGAGTGCGCCGCCGTGTTCTCGTCGATCCAGATCATGTGCACGCTACCGTCGGCACCGAGCGTGATCTCGGGACTTTGCGCCTTGTGTTCCGGGCTGCTGACCCTCGTGCCCTGCATGGACATGCTGCCGTGCATGGATATGCTGCCGTGCATGGAGTGGTCTTGGGCGTACAGCGATGACGGCTGCAGCACGACGACGGCGAGCAGCGAGAGGGCGAGTTTCGCCTTGGTCATTTTTTGTTCCTCTGACTGAAGAGACCCCGTGCCCGGACGATACCCCAAGGTTCGCGGCCGCTACAATGCGCCGTGGTTTATCTCATCGACGCCTCCGTGTACGTGTTCCGGGCCTATTACGCCATGCCGCCCGACATGCTCGACCGCGATGGCCACCCCGCCCATGCCGTATTCGGATTCGCCCGTTTTCTGGGGGACCTGATCGAGCGCGCCCGACCGCGCTACCTGGCGGTCGCCTTCGACGAGAGTCTCGCGAGCTCCTTTCGCAATCGAATCGACCCGGCCTACAAGGCAAATCGCGAGCCCGCGCCGGCCGATCTCAAGCTGCAGTTCGAGCGCTGCCGCGAGTTTTGTCGGCATGTCGGCGTCGCCGATTTTGGCAGCGGCGAGTACGAGGCCGACGACATCATCGGCACGCTGCATGCGCGCTCGCGGGCGGCGGGTATGCCCACCACGCTCGTCACCCGTGACAAGGATCTCGCGCAGCTCGTTCGCGAGGGCGACGTCTATTGGGATTACACCGCGAATCAGCGGCTCGCCTATCACGACATCGAGGAGTATTTCGGTGTGGTGCCCGAACGCTATGCCGACTATCTGGCGCTGACCGGCGATGCCGTCGACAATATCCGCGGCGTGCCGGGGGTGGGACCCAAAACCGCGGCGGCTCTTCTCAAAGATTTCGTCTCGCTCGAGGAGCTGTACGACAATCTCGATGCGGTGGCGAGCCTGCCGATCCGCGGCGCGGCAAAACTGCCGGAGAAGCTCGCTCGGCACCGTGACGATGCGTTTCTTGCCCGTCGCCTCACCGAGATCGTCCGTGACATGCCGCTCGAGGTGGCTCGCGAGGGGCTGCGGCCGCGTGCGCCCGATATGGCAGCACTCAACGATTTTTTTGATCGCCACAACTTCGGACAGATGTTGCGCAAGCAGAGCGAGCGGCTGGCAGCCATTTCGAGGGATGCCAGTGTCTGAGGCAGCCGAGCGCTTTGATTGGCGCTGGTTGCTGCCGCAGCGCTGGCCCTTGTGGCTCGCGCTTTGGCTCATGCGTCGCTTGGCGGCGCGCGACTATCCATCCTTGCTTGCCTTCGGCACACGTCTCGGCGATTTCGCAAGGAGATTGCCGCTGCCGCAACGTCGCGTCGTCAGTCGCAACCTGTCGCTGTGTTTTCCACAGATGACAGCCTCTGAACGCCAGTCTTTGCTGGAGCAGCACTTCCGCGAATCGGGAATCACGCTGCCCGAGACCGCACTCGCCTGGTTCGCGCCGCCGAGCAAGTTGCTGCAGCTGGTGCGCTTCGAGGGCATGGAAATCTTCGATCGACTGGCGGCGTCAGGTCGGGGCGTCATCTTGCTCGCAGCCCATTTCACCACGCTCGAGATCGGTGCGCGCTTCATTACCGCAGCACGCGAAGTGCACGCGGTATACAAGCCCTCCAAAGATCCGCTGCTCAGCTGGTTTTTTCGCAAATACCGCGGGGCCGTGGCGGCGAGCATGATTGCAAGCGATGACATTCGTGCGATGGTGCGCGTCCTGAAAGTGGGCGGAGCGGTATGGTATGCACCGGATCAAGCCTTTCGTGCCAAGGGTGCAGAGATGGTGCCGTTCTTCGGTATCCCCGTCGCCACCAATACCGCCACCTCGCGCCTCGCACGCATGACGGGTGCTGCGGTGTTGCCCTATTTCGTCGAGAGATTGCCGGGTACGACAGGCTATGTGGTACGCATCGGCGAACCGCTGGAAGATTTTCCCGGTACCGACAGCATCGCCGATACGCTGCGTCATCACGCACTGATCGAGAGCGAAGCACGACGCATACCGGCGCAATATCTTTGGTTGCACAAGCGCTTCAAGGGCTTGGGCGAGAGTTATCCGGACTACTATTCGCGACGTCATGTCGAACTTGGGTTGCAGGGCACGAGTCATGAGCAAAAACATTGAGTCAGTACTGACGGAATCACGGGTTTTCGAGCCGCCAGCGCAGTTCGTGACCGAGGCGCGACTCAAGGCTCATGACCTCGAAGCCTTGCATCAACGTGCTGCAGCAGATCCGCAAAACTTTTGGGCGGAACTCGCGCGCGCCGAAATCGCTTGGCACAAGCCGTTCACGGTCACGCTTGACGATTCATCGGCACCGAACTTTCGTTGGTTTACCGACGGCGCGCTCAATGTGTCGTACAACTGCCTTGATGTGCAGCTCGCCAAAAACGCCGATCAGCTTGCGATCATCTTTGAGGGTGAGCCTGGCGATGTTCGCAAGCTCACTTACCGTGAATTGCATGCCGAGGTCTGCCGTTTCGCCAATGCATTGAAGGCGCGTGGCATTCGCTCCGGCGATCGGGTGGTGATCTACATGCCGCTGGTGCCCGAGGCGGTGGTCGCCATGCAGGCATGTGCGCGAATCGGCGCCATCCATTCGGTTGTCTTCGGTGGGTTCTCGGCGCTGTCGCTGAAAGATCGCATTGAAGACGCGGGTGCGCGTTGCGTGATCACGGCCGACGGTGGGCGTCGTGGT
>Ga0169931_10015900_pt1 | contig 10032 bp, 5 predicted proteins | sample Kivu_15m_20L_FD_129675 | JGI IMG/M metagenome (GOLD analysis project Ga0169931, IMG submission 129675) | Freshwater microbial communities from Lake Kivu, Western Province, Rwanda to study Microbial Dark Matter (Phase II) - Kivu_15m_20L... | ecosystem: Environmental > Aquatic > Freshwater > Lake ... | reverse complement strand
TCTCTCTCTCTCTCTCTCTCTCTTTCTCTCTCTCTCTCTCTCTCTCTCTCTCTCTCTCTCTCTCCTGCGACGGGTTCAGCGCTTCGTCTTCCCGCGCCCCCCCCCCCCCCCCCCCCCCCTCGCCTCCCCCCCCCCCCCCCCCCCCCCCCCCTCTCCCTAAACGACGCAATCTTTTCATCGTGTATTATTATATTGACCCTTGGAGATGAGGCGATACCAAAAGTCATAAGATGTTTGATCTGAAGATAGAGAAATAGAAGAAAGAATCATATGAGCATCATCAGTTTTCATATCAAATGATGGAGAGATAAAGGTTGGTGATAGCCTCGTTGGTTGTGGACTCTTCGAGAACATGGATGTACCAGTACTGTTCCATGGTATGAGTGTTGCGCGCGTTTTATCCATCCAAAACTCTAAAAAGTGAGACAAAGACACATTCTCTTCATTATCATCCACTCCCTTCTTCTGTTTAATTCGATTTGTAGTCATGTGACTTTCACCCTTGGATCCCAAATCCTTTACCAAGGTCATGTTCATGAGTCTAGCATACGAAGTTACATTTCCTGATATAGATTCCTTCCAATTTCTCATCATGGATTTCGACACAACAGGTGTTTGTAGTAGTTCTTCCATGTCACGTTCCAACTGTGCAGCGATACGTGCAATATCCCGCTCGGCCTTACGTTTACGCCGTTGTATATTGTATCGAGTATTATTATCCGTTCCCAACATGGTACTATTGGTACCCATGGATCCTTTGTTTAAGAATAGCCTATCAATTGCATCATTGGTAATACAACTGCGTTCTAATATTCGTAAACAGACGAGAGCTGTAATTTCGTCACGCATGACATTTAACTTGTCCATATCTTCTGGATTGTTTTTACTTAATTCTGCAATAATCTTTGATTCATATTTATACCAAACTTGTTCCCAACTCATACCCTCAACATTCCACTTGCCATATGTCCTCCATGAACGAAATCCATCATAAACCATGGAAAAAATACGTCCAGGAACGACACATCGTTCTCTAGCATACTTTTTGGCTGCGAGACGGGCTTCATAGGCAAGTGGAGCCAAGTCTTTAGGACTGCATAAACCCATTTCATATAAACCTAATAGTGCTCGGGGTAGCAACGTTTTGTAAAGCTTCCGCGTTGTTTCAGGATCAAAATCTCCCCAAAATTTATTCCGGTTCGTCCCAAAGGTGGATCGTAGATTAGATATATTTGTATACCGTGTAGCCCATTCTTCCTTGGCCCGATCATATTCTTCTTTTGTGAGTGGTATATGTCGAACACGAGAATGTGGTATGGTAGATGATGATGAGGATGACGACGACTTGATTTTAGACTTTTTACTACTCAACGTATCATCATCCTGTCTTTGAAATACTCTCTTGGTAGGAGAAGTCCTATTGTCTAAAGATTGAGATTGTGTGAAACTTGTTGTTGTAAAATTCCTCTTGGCTGATGAATCAGTGGAGTGTATCTTTACTTTATGTAAATGTTGTGTTTGTAATAAAGCGGATGTTGTCGGTGGTACCGGTTTTATTATAGATGACAAGGATGATAAGGGGAGAGTATATTTTTCTATGGTGTTGGTATTTTCTTCCGTATCCTCTTCATAATTTTCATTGACTCGAGATTCCCTTGTATGAATCCAAGACCATAAAGGAAAGGTAGATGGCAATGTTTTCGATGAAGTATTTGTCGTAGAATAAGGAATCCCTAAAGCTACAGCTGCTCGACGTGTCCTTCGTCTCCAGCGTTCTGAATGAGAGCTCCGTCCATTTAATATTCGTTTAAGCAGAGCATCATTATAATGTGTTCGTTTTCCCCGATGCATGGATGATTCCTGCTGTGTATCAAAGGTAAGTCGATCTACAGAAGCCGTGGGTTGCAAATGTAATGAAGACGATGACGAAGAAGCAGTATCAGCAGAGGGATACGATGAGGACGAAACGATCAGGTCTTGTGAGCTGCTGCTTCTTCTCTTTGCATCATCGTCATTATCACAATCATCTCCCGTATTCATGTCAGTGTCTGATATCCTAAGCTGAGTTTGACAAGTGTTTGCATTGTCCTCACAAATGGAGGATGGATACTGTGAATGTGCAACCAAAGGATACATAATCTCTGCATGATCATCCCTCTGTGAAGAAGACTGCGAACGACGACGAAAGTGAAAGCAGCAGCAGCAGCAGGATGATGATGAGGATGCATCGTCCTGTCTTTTACGGATTAAGGAAAGGCGTGGCCGTGTTCCAACGCTGACAAAGCCATGGAGCATGTGTCTGCCATCTGGACGATAACGAAGCCTGTGACGGTGGTCACGACATGTCGACCATGAAGTTGATGAGTGCGATCGCTGACTGTGAGTGTTTAGGACGGCCGTTTGGGAGAGAGTATATGACGTAGCCACTCCATTCGCAATAATCCACGAGGATGTCAACGCTAAAAGAAGTACTTTCGCAGGAGAGACAGGGGTTTTAGAAATGGTCATGAGTTGACCAGTCTCCCTTGGAGTCATTGTCAGATTACCCCAAATGTAAATGGATTGGATTGGATTGGATTCGTCGATGCTTTCTTTGTTTGAAGTATGGTATGTCCACGGAGGGCAAAATGGTCTTCTTTCAATCAATCACAGATTCTCGTGCTCCTTACAAGAGGCCCATCGTCGTTACTGATTATCGTCAATTCAATGCAATTTAGTTTAAAGCGATTTGGCTTTATGCTGCTGTTTACGGATCCCTGGATTATTCGCCACCTGAGAGTGAAATATTATATATGTACTATAAACAATATGCCTGACCTGATGATGATGATGATGGGAACTGACTTATTCGTAAGCTTTGTAGTGTACCTACTGTTATTACTGGACTGTACGCGTAGATAGATGTTCCTAGAGATTCAAGCTGTGTCATCTGCTGATCGGACGACCCCTGACCCCTGACCCCTGACAAGATCTACGTAAGTCAAATAGCAAATAGCCCATTCTACATACTGTGGAAGTACCGCACGAGCTGAGACAGATGTCCAAAAAAAGCACACAAATCGATGACGCTTTGCTTACATCAGGCTAATTTTTAAAAATGTGTCCTCTCATACTGCTGCACTCCACTCTCCACTGATCTGCTTAATTCCTATTAAAGTACTGTCTGTACATGATTGAAGCATCGAATCAACAACAAGCAATAAATGATAAGGCTATCCATCTTGTTCAAGCCAATACATGCAACTGATTCTTGGTTCATTTCAATGTAGTCTATGTAATAATACTCATACTGTTAATACTTATTTGTTAGCCATCCGTATAATTTCTACTGGACTGATGATACAGTCATCTTTTGAATAGCTGCCATCAAGGCTTCCTGAAGTGCATCTGCTTCCGTCACAGTTTTTACCTTGAATAAATATAATACGGGGTGAACAACTACCGGCGCTGGAGATGGTTGTTGTGTGCTATCACTACTGGTTCCGACCTCTTGTAGTTTGGGCTCCAATGCCACTAGTTGTACAAACTTATCTCCTAATCGTACTACTTTGCATACTGCAGTAATGGGTACATTGAGAATCAGTTTCGTTCCAGGTCCTCCAGGAGTTGTTTCTCTACGTTGAACAATTCGTACCCGCCTCATTGGCTTTACTTGAGTCTCCTTCTTTAACGCATCAACTGTATCTTGTTTATTCTTTTCTACCATTGGCTTGGTCTCCAACAATCGTAAGGGTCCTATCCCTACTTCCTTCCAACGTCGATGAGTAGCACCATGTGATAATACAGGAGCATCGCCATTCTCATGAGTAGAAGGATTCAATGGGATTGAAGAGGATGGTGGAACACTTGGTGTAATAGCAGGATCTCGAGAGCTCAAAAGAGTATTACTGCTTGTCTGGGAAGAAGATTCAGTAGGCTCTTTCACAGTCTCCTCCACTTGTGTAAAAAGTTTGGCTCTCCCTTGAAAGATACAGTCTTCTTCATCTTCTCCATTGGTGACAGTTGACTGAGCAGTATTGAACAAGGTAGATACTGTGGAAGATGAGAAGTTATTATCTCCATTGACTTCTTCTTCCTCGTCGTCACCTCCTTCATGACCATTATCATCATTGTCGTCGTGATCATCTTCATTATCTTTTTTCGCATCCTTGGATGTATTTTCCTTTCCTGGAGCAGCACGTGCAAACAATGATGGTACAGTGGACGTGGAAGAAGAAAATAAGGCCGGTGTCGAAAAAGCACCAGTCTTCGTGCTACCCCAAGCAAATGGAGTGGAAGTACAGGATACACTAGCAAATGCTCCAAAACCCATACCAGATGTAGTTGAAGTAATAGACGTAGTGTTAAAAGAAAGACCTGCTGTTGCTGATCCAAATACAATGGTTGGTTTCTGTTTTTCCTGAGAATGTATTCCTTTATCTTCGGTATTGCACATCTGTGTTGCAGTCATTCCCCCTCCTTCATGCGTGTCCTTTCCTCCTGCTTCCGTGCTAGGTTCAGAAATAAAATCTCTAATTGCCTTATCTTCACTCAAAACAAAAAGAGCCTTCTCACTGGATGTGGTATTTGAAGTCGTGGAGGATTTGGAAAAGACGATGGAAGCAAAAGGATTGACAGGGATAGAATTCGAAGGCGACGAAGAAAGTTTGTTATTATTCCTATCTTGCGTATTTGCATCTTGGACTGCGGCAGTTGTTATAGGCTGAAGGGATTCCGTCGTTGAAACGGATACCGTCGGTTCAGTCGCTGTTCCATGGGGTCTCTTGGCACGAAGAATTTTTCGAGTTTTGAGTACAGCTTCCGAAGCTCGACTAAAGTTTCCTTGTTTGATCCTTCCTCCTTCATCATGAATGTCTATGTTTTCATTCTCCTGTTCATCATCATCATCATCATCCTCCGCGTCATTCTTGGTAATTTGTTTTTCTGAACCTCGCTTTCGACTATTATTGGAACGAGTTTCTGCTGAAAAACTTGATGATCCCGAAGTGATTGCGGAATCTAAAGAAGGAGCTATACAAGTCGTAGCTTTATCATGTGCATTCTCTTGAATAAGACTAGTATCCTGTGGGTTGAGCTGTGATGTATCGGCACTCATGATGGGTGATAAATTACGTTGAGAATGAATTGGAGATTGGAGTCGTCGAATTATTTAACCCCCGACCCCCGAAGCCCGAAGTTTCCAGGCACGTGCGGTCGTACTTTCGTATGTACGTGATTTGTTACGTGATTTCTTAAGTACTGTAGTTTCAGTATGCATGTAATAAATACCCGCCAGTACTGCCCTCGGCTGATGGAGCCTCTCGTTATGTATTTCCTGCCTGCCCTGTGACGGCGGGCAGAGGTGAAACTTTCCTTGATCACACGTTCGGTTTCATCATACTGTAGGCCTAGTACTTTACACGGTCCAACTTCAGCACATATATACTTTCGCTTGGAATGCCTGCCTGCTTGTGGATGATATTGGTGTGATTCTGGCCAGATTACAGAGAAGCCTGGTGATGTATGTACTTGTGTGTTGAAGAAGGTGAACTCATTCACGGTGCATGACATTAGTCTAAACAACAAAATGTCCTCGTCCTCGTCGTTTATTCCCAAGTTTGAAGATGATTTCGAAGAAACGAATAGTCGCGGAGAATGTAGCAACAACAGCAGCAGCAGTGATGGTAGTCAAGGAATGGCTAGTGAATTTTTTTTGAAAGACAACCAAACAAGAACATCAACAAAAATAAACGAAGCGTCACTACCTCCGCCGCCGCTCCCGACGACGACTCAGAATCTCAGCCCACCCACCATGGCAGTCACCGCAACAACTGAATGCAGTGATTTCATGTCATCATCGTCCTGTGTGTACGACGATGGTAATAAACCTACGCTCTATACCTTTTCTTCCGATACCGTGGCTGGACAATGTCTCACTTGGCTTTCCAATTTGTTTTTACCATCCCCTCATTATCATCACCATCATTCTCATACTCTTCCCACAAATTCGAAAGCAAACCGTGGAGGCACCATCCATGAATATATCAACAGCGACGAAGACATGAATTGCAAACGAAACACTAATAATATCGATAAGAGTGAGGATGACTCTGATTTATCCACTGCAGCTGCAGAAGCAACAACGACAACACCAACAAAAACAACACATATTAAACATGGGGCTGCTTTTGTAGCTTTTCTTAGTTTGCTATTAGTTACCTTTGCTAATAACATGCTGGCTCCGATGCGGGATGCTGCCGCCTTGGCTTTGGGAGTGAATCATATACCCAATCTTACCCTGGCCAGTACCTTATTAGCGTTTTGTAGTTCAGTACCCATGGGATGGTTATTTGAGGCACCCAATCCAGATCGGAAAGGGAAACGATGGAGAGATAGAGTCGGCTTAACAAGAGGGGAAACACAAGGAACGAGTTTAGCCTTATTCTATCGAATATTTGCGATCTTACTTGTGGGATACGCTTTGGGCTTTCAACTTGTTGATTATGTCTCACAACAACAATCACCAACACAATCATTTATATCGACCTTGGAAGAAACTGAAAGTAAGCAAGCAATATACATTATGTCTTGTTTTCAAGGTATACTGAAACAACAATCACAAGATATACCTACACATGGTTACACACAATCACTCATACAATCATCATCATCTTCTTTTCTACTACCCCTGTCTCAAATACTTTCTACTACATCTTGTTTATATCATCATATTCAATATTCCTACTTTACCAGAGCTTTCTTTCATCAAGCTCTTTCTAAATTTTGGGCCATTTTCTATATTGCCTTTTACTTAGTGGGAAACCTTATGAAATTATACTCTGTTAGTTTATTGTGGGGCGTAGCTACAGAGGCTATGGAATACGAAGAACAAGCAGAATTACGATACATCAATAGTCTCCGCATCAGCAATAAACAGAATTCTCTAGGAAGAGATGTAGGCGGAGGAGGAATGACGTCACCAGAACGAAGGACTCATGCTAATAATATCAATAATCCATTACAGTCTTCTACGAACCAGAATCCTAGTAAGAAGGGTAAGGGTAAACAATCAAGAACTCGATTGGAAAGATTAGAATTTGTTGGCTTTGGTAGTACATTGGGAGGTATCTTAGGGAGGTACGTTTTTGTAGTGATCAACCGATAAACGTTTTTTTTACTCTCGATTTTTTAGGAAGGAAAATTTCATATCCATTTTCTCCCTTCATTTTGGATGGACTTGTATGACCGTCACATTTATCCCATCGCTCTAAGTATGTTTGTATCTTTTACAGCCCAAACTTTACGACTTTCGGGCCTGTTGATAATTGCCGCAGTTTTACTAGCTCTTTCTGCGGAGTTATCTGTAGAACTTGGCCAAATCATGCTACGGCATTGGGAAGAGGAACAGAAAGAACGTCTCTCAAACAGTGATCTACAATCCTTGGAAACAACGGCTCCTGAGTGGATGGAGGACATCATACCGTCATCCTACTCATCCCAAGTACTATTGATACCACCCAACTCACAACAGTCCCTTCAAAATAGTATTCATAATGGACATGGCTTGAAAACAAGCTCGAGTGGTCAAGACGTATCTCAATCCATGACAAATGCATTTGATCATTTAGATCCCTCCATGAAAAAGACGTCATCATTCGGAAGTATGAAACGCGTCGCAAGTAGTCATGGAATGGCACCGTGTGTCCCTCGCGACCATGATTGTGTTGACTCATCGATGAAAAAAACTGCGTCCTTTAGCTGTATGAAACGAAGTACGAGTAATCATGTTATCCCGCAACTGAGTTCTCCCGGTATTGATTCTATAGACTCATCGATGAAAAAGACAGCGTCATTTGGCAGTATGAAACGAGTTACAAGTAGTCATGGCATTTCACAATCGACTTTACCCGATAGTGTTTGTGTAGATTCATCGATGAAAAAGACGACATCCTTTGGAAGTATGAAACGAATCGCAAGTAATAATAGTATGGCACTGAGATCATCGAACAGTATGTGTATGAAATTGTGTGATACCGTTGGCTTATCTTCACACGACTCCTGTCAAATTTCCGATGATAAACCCAATACAATAGCTATTCTCAATCCGCCAATAATATCTCAAACTACAGTAAATCCATCATCATCATCATCCCGAAATCAACCATTTCAATCATCACAAACTACTGGAGACGAAAGTTTATTCAAGCAACGTCTCCTACGAGGAATATCTACGATTTTGAGATCCCGTCTACTTATGACTATATTTACATACAACGCTCTTTATGCAACAACGAATTTTCTCTTGTCATACCAACGAGCTGAACTCGTTGCTAATCGCAAGAAGACATGTACATCATCGCATGGAACCTCGAAGAAAGTCGATTCGCATGCTGCTTTCCTGGCTAAGATCAATATTGTGTCCAATATGACAGTCTTTTTACTACAAGGGAGTGGCCTAGGTGCTTGGATTGCAACCACATTAGGTCAAAGAGGAACGCTTGCGTTGATGCCTCTAGCACGAGTGTTTGGTGTCGCTATGCTAATTTTGTGGCATACCCAAAATGACGGATCACCGCCAAACTTGACATTATTTCTAGTCTTAGATGAACTTACCAAGGTAATTAATTTTGCAGTGGCAAAGCCAGTTCGTGAGTCTTTATGGCATGGCCTTTCAAATGAGGCTCGCTATGAGGCTAAACCTATTGTTGATACAATGGCGAATCGATGGGGAGGTGGAAGTGCAGCATTCCTCATGTCTCTTTTAGGGAAAATAATGGATATTACTGGAATCGGCGGTTTATCTGAGGATGGGTCAAAGACATTACTAGGATTTCCTCCCGTTCTTATGTTATGCGCAATATCAGCGGTTTGGTGGACGATGGTTAGTCTGGATCTCGGTGCGATTCGTCATCGTATTGATCAAGAACTTAAGAAACAACAGTAGGTAAATGATTCATAGAATAAATGCATGATGAAAAGTAATTTAGTATTGACGACAACCGTAATTGTTTATTATATAAACGAAAATTCGTAATCGTAACGTGATTCGCTTTCAGAATATTCATACTGGCATTACATGACGATTCTGCACTTCTGATCGAAAAGATGCCAAGGACCATTGTCATCGGAAACGCATTCATTCTCTCCACGCCTGGTGAAGCAAACATAACCGAAGCACTGCTCCCTGCAGTGTACTGAGCCATTCGTTCCTTGACTTATCTGGTATTCGAGGGAATATTTTCCGTTGCGAAGTTCATATCTGCGATAATCATTTTCATAATGGATAACCAAGATGTATGTCGATTAAACCTTCGGTTCTGTCTCCAGGAGTAAACAAAAGACACGGTATACGTAAACTTGACTCTTCCCTATTCGATGATGGCCTAACACATGTACTGTACGAACCTGTTTTGTTTTTAATCAGAGCACTCCTTGGCGATAGACACAATCGACTTTGGATGATTATGTAGAAATACGATGTATTTTGGATCCTGGTACTGTATGGATTATGAGTTTGTCCTGCTTGTTATCTCCTCTTTCAGTATAGTTGATGTTCTGTCCACAACAACGGAGATGAGAAACTGTAAGTAGATAATTAAAGTACAAGATCGGCGTACTATTGATCGGTATTTAAAATGGTTTTATAGTATCAATTTTTATAAAAATCGGTATGATAAGAAAATTCCTTAATAAGTGCATGACAATTTAAGTTCAAATTGTTTCTAAGAAAGGGTTATGGTACATCCCATGAACGCTTAGACGACTCTCCTGAATAATTTCACATGCAAGGTTTACGCTTTGAATGAAATTCTTGATTTGATGAATCTAACCAGGAGGAGCATGGATTACATCTCCACACGGCTGCCGAAAATACCTATTATGTTACCTAGGTGAAAAAATGACATTGCCGCGGGGTATGGATTTGGTGAAACCTAAAGAATCACATAACCGTTGTCTCCCAACTTCTGGATTTTTGGCCCTTTTAGGTGAAAATACCTTCTTTGTAGGTGAAAGTATAGGTAAAAATCTTCATACGTAGTTAGGTGAGAAAAT
>Ga0169931_10015899_pt1 | contig 10032 bp, 12 predicted proteins | sample Kivu_15m_20L_FD_129675 | JGI IMG/M metagenome (GOLD analysis project Ga0169931, IMG submission 129675) | Freshwater microbial communities from Lake Kivu, Western Province, Rwanda to study Microbial Dark Matter (Phase II) - Kivu_15m_20L... | ecosystem: Environmental > Aquatic > Freshwater > Lake... | reverse complement strand
GTCACCTTCGCTTCTTCGACGCCAAGGTGTTCGACAACGATCTTCTTGACCTTCTCGGCGGTATCGCTCATCGCGTAACTCTCCATTTGGCGGGGCTTGGCCCGCGCTCCCCAAAACAATGCGCCTGGCTGCCTGATGGCCTGGGACTCGCGCCCCACCCCGCCCGGCGGCGACGCCTTAACATAGGCGTGAGAGATGGCCTAGGCGGGACAGGGTAGTTTGGTCAAGATTCCGGCAAGAAAGCGTTGCCCCCCTAGCTCGCGGCGTAAAGATACATCGGGAGCGGCTGGGTCTCATCGGTGACCGAGGTCACGCCAGGCACCCCCTCCGCCAGAACCCGGAGGCCCCGTTTGATGGCGTCAGAGCGGGAGAAGCCGTGGAAGGTCACCGCACCATCCTTTACATCTACCATGATGTAATAGGTATCGGCCCAGGGTTCCTTCCGCATGGCGGCCAATACGGCGGCGCGGATGCGTTCATCCGGGATGCCCTCGACCTTTTCGGGGGGCAGCAGCAGGGCATGGAGCAGATCGGCCCGGCTGATAATGCCGCGCAGCCGCCCTTCAGCGACCACCAGCACACGGCGAATGCCATGCTGTTCCATGAGTTGCGCGACATGGGCGGCGGTCGCGTCCGGTTCCACGGTGACCAGCTTTTCCGTCATGATATCGCGCGCCGTGGCGCCATGGGTGCGCGCGTAGTGCTCAGCGCCACGGCCAGGGTCGCCGAAAAGGCCGCTGAACCAGGAAGCGGGCTTGTCTTCTTCCCCGGCCAGGCGGCGAATCAGGTCTGCCTCAGTCACCATGCCAAGCAGGGCGCCATCAGCGGCGAGGACCGGCACGGCGGAAATGCCACGATCCGCGAGCAGCCGCGCCATGGCGATCACCGGGGTTTCGGGCGGCACGGTGACAAGTTCAGTGGTCATCAGATCACGGGCGGTGAGTGTGGACATGGGTCATCCCTCCTGATTGTGCGGCTTCGTTAGCCGATTTCGCCACTGTATTTCTTGACGCAGGTCAATGGTGCGAGAGTTCTCGCAACCCAGGGGCGAATATGCAAAAGTTGATTCATGAAGACAGCTTTATTGTCACTGGCCCTGATGCTGGGCGGTTGCAGCGTGCCGGGCGGGGCGGGGCTGATTGGTGGCGCCCCGCCAGCGGGCCAAATGGTCCCGCCCGAGCAATTGGCCCCCTTGGTCGCGCCGCCCGCGGGCCGGGCGCTTTGGGCCGAACTTGGCCAGGATGCCGGCCCCGCCCGCCCAGTGCGCGAAGAAAGGCCGCGCCGCTTCTGGCGGATGGATCAGGGGTTTGTCTTTGTGACCGAGGGTGCGCGGGTGGTGGCAACCGCTGGCCTTCCGACCATGTTGTTGGCCAGCGCGCCGATTGGTGAAGACCCGTTGCGCCACGCTGCCCCCCTTGGCCCGGCACCGATTCGGGTGGCGCATAGTTTAGATATCTCCGGCGCTGAGGGGCGGCCGGAACAGATGCGCTTTGGCCAGGTGGTGCAATGCCGGATTGAGGCCGAGGAGCCCGCGATTGGCGGCGTGATCGAGCGCGTTGAAATCTGCGAGGGTGCCGCGTTTTTCACGAATCGCTTCTGGTTTCGCGAGGCCGATCGCGTGCTGATTCGCTCAGAACAATGGATTGGGCGCGATGTGCCGCCGCTGCGCCTGGAAGTGGCGGTGGAGGGCAGCTGAGGCGGGTGGAACAGGCGCCCGTTACAGCTTCACACTTTCCCAGACCCAGCCGCGCCTGGCACGATCCGCAGCCTGCCAAGCGGCGATCTGATCCTTCAGCAGCAGCGTCAGCGCAATATCATCCAGCCCTTCCAGCAGCGCATCGCGCTTGCGCGCATCAATGCTGAAGGGAATCTCCGCACCTTCAGGGGAAATCACCACCTGACGCGTCAGATCAATCGCGGTGTGCCGCGCGCCTTGGCTCGCTTCCGTCTCGGCGGCGATTTGCTGCACCACTTCCTCAGGCAGGGCAATCGGCAGCAGCCCATTTTGGAAACAGTTATTGTGAAAGATGTCGCCGAAGCTTGGCGCAATGACGCAGCGAATGCCGGCACCCATCAGCGCCCAAACCGCGCCTTCGCGTGATGAACCGCAGCCGAAATTGGCGCCCGCCAGCAGAATGGACGCCTCACGATAAGGTGCCTTGTTCAGCACGAAATCGGGGTTCTCTGCGCCGTCGGGCAGGAAGCGCAGACTTTCGAAAGCATAAGGCCCAAGCCCGGTGCGGCCAGTGCCAACCAGGCGCTGGATGCGGATGATCAAATCCGTATCCACATTGGCGCGCATCAAGGGCGCTGCGGGGCCGGAGAGTTTGTTGAATTTTTCCATGATACCTTACCCCTTTAACGCCGCGAATTGCCGTACATCGGCGATCTCACCTGCTAACGCCGCTGCCGCCGCCATGGCCGGAGAAGCCAAATGCGTGCGCGCCCCCGGCCCCTGACGCCCAACGAAATTGCGGTTCGATGTGGAAACGCAGCGCGCACCTGGCGGCACGGCTTCGCCATTCGCAGCAACACATAACGCGCAGCCGGGTTCGCGCCATTCAAAGCCTGCGGCGGTGAAAGCCGTATCCAGCCCTTCCGCTTCCGCTTCGCGCTTCACGCGTTCAGACCCCGGCACCACCCAGGCCGTGACATGCGGCGGCACCCTGCGTCCGCGCAGCACGGCGGCGGCGGCGCGCAAATCCTCGATGCGTGAATTGGTGCAGGAACCGATGAAGACCCAATCAATCTTCGTGCCCGCAATCGGCTGGCCGGGCTTCAAATCCATATAGGCCAGGGCCGCTTCATAAGCGGCGCGGCGGATCGGATCAGGCGCCGAAGCAGGGTCTGGCACATGACCCGTGACGGGCAGCACCTGTTCCGGGCTGGTGCCCCAGGTGATTTGCGGCGCGATATCCGCCATGGAAATCAGCAGATCAGAATCGAAAACCGCATCCGCATCACTCGGCAGGCCGCGCCAATGGTCTAGCGCCGCATCCCAGGCTGCTCCCTTGGGCGCAAAGCGCCGGCCCGCGAGCCATGCGTAAGTGACATCATCGGGGGCCACCATGCCCATCTTCGCCCCCATTTCAATGGAAAGATTGCAAAGCGTGAGGCGACCTTCGATGGAAAGCGCGCGCACCGCGGAACCGGCATATTCCACCGCGTAACCCGTGCCGGCGCCGGTACCGAAACGGCCAATGGCATGCAGGATCATATCCTTCGGCGTGACACCTGCCGGCGCTTTGCCCTCAAAGCGAATGCGCATGCGCTTTGGCTTTTTCTGCGGCAGGGTTTGCGTGGCCAGCACATGGCGCAATTCCGATGCGCCAATGCCGAAGGCCAAAGCGCCAAGCCCTCCATTGGTGCAGGTATGGCTATCCCCACAAACCAGCGTGGTGCCGGGCAGCACAATGCCAAGCTCCGGCCCCATCACATGCACAATGCCATTGCCATCCTGACCGAGATCGAAAAGCCGCACACCTGTTTCTGCGGTCCGCTTGCGCAGCCCAGCAATCAGTTGCCCGCCTTTCGGGAAGCTTTCCGCCGTACGGCCAGGCGTTGTCGCCACCGCGTGATCCGGGGTGGCGAAGACAAGCTCAGGATGCGGCACGGCATAGCCGGCTTCGCCCACTTCTTGCAGCGCGCGCCCGCCCGAGAGATCATGCAGCAAAACGCGGTCACAATGCAGCAGCGACCAGCCGGAACCGAGATCGGCAATCACATGCGGGTCCCAAATCTTGTCGAATAGCGTCGCGGCCATGAACTTCCCCTTATTCTTGACTTGGGCGCCATCTGCGCCGCACCGTCTTCCCATATCACGCCGCGCCAAGAAAGCGCGGTCAAGCTGGCGAAAGGACACGATGATGCGGATTACGCTGCGAAGGCTGGTAGGTTTAGGAATGGCAAAGCCTTTTCTGGCGCGGCAGGCTTGGGTGCAGGGCAGTTATCCGGATCGGCCCAGCAGTATTATCAAGCCAAAACTGGCTGAATATCTTGGTCAATCCCGCATCATCGAAAACCGCTCCGGTGCGTCGGGGTTCATTGGCTGAAAAGCCATATGGCCTGAACCCATTCCGAAAGCCGAGTATTGGAGTAGCCAATGAACCCCTTTCCCGAACTGCAAGCCTTCAAGGTCAGCATCACCGATCACGTCGCCACCGTGACGATTGCGCGCCCGCCGGTGAATGCGCAGAACAGTGCCTTTCGCGATGAAATCACGCGCATCTTCGACACCTTCCATGAAATGCCGGAAGTGCGCGCGATTGTGCTGACAGGTGACGGGCGGAATTTCTCTGCCGGTGCGGACTTGAAGGACAGGCCGGATGTGACAAGGCAGGGCGCCTTTCCACGCCATAACCGCCTGGTGCGTGCGGGCTTTGATTGCGTCATGGAATGCGGCAAGCCGGTGATTGCCGCGGTGAATGGTGCCGCCATTGGCGCAGGCTGCGTGCTGGCGTTGGTGTGCGATATCCTTGTGGTTGCCGAAGACAGCTTCATGTCCATGACCGAGGTTGAGGTCGGCCTTGCCGGCGGTGTGCGCCATGTGCTGCGCCATTTTGGGCAATCCAATGCGCGCCTGATGCTCTATACCGCGCGGCGCTTTTATGGGCCGGATCTTTACCGCATGAATGTGGCTTCCGCCTGTGTACCGCAGGATCAATTGCTGGCGACAGCGCAAGGCATCGCTACCGAGATCGCTTCCAAGGTGCCGCTGGCGGTGGAAGCGGCGAAACGTGGCTTCACGCTGACGGAATATCTGCCGCTGTCGGAAGGTTACCGCTACGAACAGACGCAAACGGCGGCACTGTCACGCACCGACGACACGCGCGAAGCGCAGCGTGCTTTCGCGGAAAAGCGCAAGCCGATCTTCAAGGGGCGCTAGTCTTTCAGGAAGGTTTGCGCGCTGCCTCATCCATCAGGTTTTGCTGTCGGCGCGCTTCCTCACGCGCTGCCTCGGCGGCGCGGTTTTCGCGGAGTTGTTCCACCACGCGTTCCGCCGCGCGCGCATCTGCCAGAATTTGCCGCTGACGATCAGTTTCCTGCTGGGCGCGTTCCTGCGCTTCTTCGGCCGCGGCGCGATCATCCAGCGCTTTGCGGATGAAGGCGCCAAGCTGCGGGTTCAAGCCTTCTGAGCTTTCCTGCCGCAGCGCCTGTTCAGCAGCGGCAAGGGCTTGCTGCGCCGCGGCCTCGGCGGCCAGTTTTTCGGCCAAGGCGCGCCGTTCTGCCTGGGCTTCCAGGCGGCGGAGTTTTTGCAGCGTCACCAAAGGGTCCTTGGCCATGGACCCAGGGTAAAGCGTCGTGCGCGGCCTTCCAAGCCCCAAAGGCGCCATTCGACGCTATGCGCTGCTTAGGGCATGATGGCGCAATCTAGGGGAGCAGAGCATGACCCGCCATACGCTTTATGTGCGTCTTGCCGAGACGCTTTATCGCATCGAACGCCCCTGGGGCGATGTGCCGATGGGGGTTGGCGTACCTTCCGATGTCGCCTGCGATGCCGATGGCAATGTCTATTGCCAATTGCGGCAAGACCCTTACGTGGGCGCAGCAGGTCCGGCGGTGGTGGTACTGTCCCCCGATGGCAAGCGCATCGCTACCTGGGGTGGGGATGACGTGGCGGATGGCCATATGCTTTCCGTCCATCCCGATGGACGCGTTTTTGTGGTGGATCGCGACGCGCAGGAAATCATCATTTTTGATCGTCACGGCAAAAGGCTGGGTGGGCTTGGCAAGCGGCATCGTCCGGGTGAGCCCTTCAATGCGCCATGTGATGTCGCCTTCGGGCCTGACGGGTCAATTTACGTGACGGATGGCTATGGCGCTTCGGTTGTGCATCGGTTCAGCGCGGATGGCACGCCGATGGGCCATTGGGGGCGGCCTGGCACGGGGCCTGGCGAATTCTCCACCCCGCATTCCGTTTGGGTGCTGCCCGATGGCCGCGTGACGGTGGCTGATCGTGAAAACAACCGCGTTCAGGTTTTCACCAGTGATGGCGAATGGCTTGCGGATTGGACAGATCATCACAAGCCCATGTCGGTGCATGGCGGGCCGGGGGGCACGCTTTACGTCACGGATCAGGTGCCGCGGCTTTCGCTGCTGGCGCAGGATGGCACGCTGCTGGGCCGTTGCCGCCCGGTACTGAATGGCGCGCATGGCATGTGGCTGGCGCCGGATGGCAGCATATTCTTATCAGAACAAAACCCGCCGCGCCTGACGCGGCTTGTGCCCGTGGCGGGCTGAGGAGAGAGGGCCATGTTGCAGCATCTTGGCGGCATTGACCATTGCGTTGTGCTGGTCAGGGATTTGGACAAGGCGGCTGAGACTTTCGCGCGTGCCGGCTTCACGGTGGCGCCGCGTGGTGTGCATTCGGCGCATATGGGCACTGGCAATAATTGCGTGATGCTTGAGAAGGACTACTTCGAAATTCTGGGCGTGCTGACACCGACCGAAGCGAATGCCAAATGGCGCGCCGTTCTGGAAATGCGCGAAGGCATGACAGCAATCGCGATGCGCGCGCATGATGCCGAAAAAGGCGCAGCCGAGGTCGCGGCGCGTGGCATTCCGACCATGCCGGTAATGCGTTTTGGCAGGCCCGTTGACATGCCCGATGGAACACGCACGGAAACGCGCTTCAATACTTTTCACCTGGTTGAGCCTGTCGCGCCGGGTTTGCGGATTTTCGCCTGCCAGCATCTGACGCCCGGGGCCACTTGGGTGCCCGGCAGCATGACCCATGCCAATACCGCCAAAGGTTTGACGGGCATTGAAGTTTTGGCCGCTGATCCTGCTTCAGTCGCCGCTGCCATCGCTAGTTTGCTGGACAGCAAGCCTGAGGCGATCAGCGATGGCGTGCTGCGCGTGCCAACCAGTGCCGCGCCAATCATTGTGCTGACCCGCGCTGCGCTTGCAGCACGTTATGGTGCGCTTGATCTGGCGGGCTTGCCGGATGCCGGGCCGGTAACGCTGGGCATTACGGTGGCCGATTTGGGTGCTGTGCAAGCCTGCCTGAAGAAAGCAGGTCTTCCCTTCAGCGCCATTCCCGGCGGCGGCATTGCGGTCGCGCCAGCGGCAGCGCATGGCGTGATTTTGGCGTTTCGTGCTGGATAAGGTGTGTCATGCCATCAATGGACAAATTGCAGAAGATTGTCCTGGTACTGCTGGTGATTACGGCGCTGGCGCAGATACTGCGCGCGCTTTTTTGAAAAAGGAATTTGCTGATGCGCGTTGGGGTCATTGGGTTGGGCAGCATGGGCATGGGCGCGGCGCTCAGCCTTTTGCGTGCGGGGGTGGAGGTGACGGGCTGCGATCCCCGTGCGGTGGCGCGCGATGAATTCAGCGCCGCCGGTGGCGCAGCAGTGGCGAAGGCGAGCGATTTGCCGGCGGGCATGGAAGCGCTGGTGATGCTGGTGGTGAATGCCGCGCAAACCGAGGCCGCGGTCTTTGGCCCAGATGGCGCGGCACCGCGCATGGCGAAGGGCGGTGTGGTGATTTCCTCCGCCACCATGGCGCCGGATGCGGCGCGTGCTTTGGCTGCCAAGGCTGATGCTGCGGGCTTGCTCTATCTGGATGCGCCGGTCTCGGGCGGTGCGGTCAAGGCGCGCGCGGGTGAGATGACCGTGATGGGGGCGGGCAGTGATGCCGCCTTCGTCAAGGCCGCACCAGTATTTGATGCCATCGCCACCAAGGTCTGGCGCTTGGGGTCTGAAATCGGCATCGGCGCCACGGTGAAGGTCGTGCATCAATTGCTGGCTGGCGTGCATATCGCCGCGGCGGCTGAGGCGATGGCGCTTGGCATTCGCGCCGGCGCCGATCCACAAGCGCTTTATGATGTGGTGACGAGTGCCGCTGGCAATTCCTGGATGTTTGAAAACCGCATGGCGCGTGTGCTGACGGGCGATGACGTGCCGCGCAGCGCGGTAGAGATTTTCGTGAAGGACCTCGGCCTGGTGAATGAGATGGCGCGGGGCTTGAACTTTCCGGTGCCACTTGCGGCGCAAGCCCAGCAGCTTTTCACCGCCGCGCGCGCCATGGGTCAGGGTGGCGCGGATGATGGTTTTATCATTCGCGTCTGGCAGGCGCTGACGGGGATTGCCTTGCCGGGGGATGAGAAGAAGGGCTGAGGCGTCGCTTCAGCCCGGCGGCAAATGCACCGCCAGCCAAAGCGTTTCGCCTGCGGAATCAGTCCAGGCAACGCGATGGCGGCATTGCGCTGGCAATAGTGCCCAGTCGCCGGGCGTCAGTACGTGCGTGCTGCCATCCGCGAATTCCAAGGCTGCGCTGCCCGCAACGAGCAGCACGAATTCAGGCCAGCCTTGTTCATACCAATCACCATGCCTGACAGCGCGGGACGCGATGCGTTCCACGCGCGCCCCGCCCGCGCGCGCCAATTCTATAAAATTCTCAGCGCCCGTAGCCGGCGAGGCGCCTTCCTGCAGTGACCCGAAGCGCGGTGCTGTCACGCCGCCAGCACCGCCTCAACCGCCGCCGATACGGCGAAAAGATGCTGATCCGCGCCATGCGCGCCGGTCAACATCAGCCCAACCGGCGCTTCGCCCGGCGCGTGGCAAGGCAAGCTGATTGAGCAGCGATCGAGGAAATTGCCAACACTGGTGTTGCGCAGCAGCAGCATATTGATGCGGTTATATTCCTTCTCCTCCTCAACTTCCGCGATGGCGGGCGGGATCAGCGGACAGGTCGGGCAGATCAGCGCATCAAAGGGCGCGGTGCGTGGTGCGACACTCGCGATGATGCGCGCGCGCGCATTGACCAGATCCACATAGTCTGCCGCTGACATGCCCTCTCCACGCCGGATGCGCTTCAGGATACGCGGGTCATAGCCATCGGCCTTTTCCGTAATCAGCCGGCGATGCCAGGCGAGGGCCTCACTGGCCGGGAAGCCACCAGCGGCGGTGACTTGTGGAATTTCCGCCAGCTCTGGCAGGTCAATTTCGATGATGCGCGCACCCGCGAGTGAAAGCTTGCGCAATGCCTTTTCAAAAGCCGCAGCGACATGGCCATCCATGCCATCGGTCAAATAGGTGCCGCGCGGCAGGCCGAAGGTCAGGCTTTGCATCGCAGGCGGGGCAGGGGGCGTGGGCGCTTCCTCGCCCGCCATGAAGCCATCAATCAGCGCACAATCCGCAACGCTGCGTGCCAAAGGCCCGGCGGAATCGAGTGAAGGTGATAACGGCAAAATGCCCGTAATCGGCACACGCTTTGCCGTGGGCTTCCAACCAACAACACCGCAAAGCGCTGCCGGAATGCGGCAGGAACCCCCCGTATCCGTGCCAAGCCCGACAAAGCCCATGCCATCAGCGACGGCAACACCAGCGCCAGAAGAAGACCCACCTGGCAAGCGGCCCGTCGCACGATCCCAGGGGCTTTTCGGCGTGCCGTAATGCGGGTTCACCCCCAAGCCGGAAAACGCGAATTCCACCATATTGGTCCGCCCGATCACCACAAAACCAGCACGGCGCAGCCGCTGTACCGTTGGCGCATCCAGCTTCGCAGGCGCGCTGCCCTTCAGCACGACGGAACCAGAACGGGACGTAATGCCCGCTTCATCATACAAATCCTTCACGCTGATCGGAATGCCGGCATAGGCGCTCGGCGGACGGCCCGCCTTGCGGAGCGAATCCATCGCAGCCGCTGTCGCGCGCGCTGCCTCCCCATGCACTGTCATGAAGGCGCGGCTGCCCTCACCGGCGGGATCAGCGATGCGCGCCAAGGCTTCTTCAACCAGCGCGGCGGAGCTGGTGCGCCCGGCAGCAAGCGCGGCGGCGGCTTCAATCACGGTTTTGGGCATGGGGCGGCATCCGGTGTTCAGAAGGGTTGTGGCGGAAATCATGACCGGAAGCGCGGCCAAGGCCAATCCCCACCCGGCCAGAATCCTTTTGCATTGACGGGTGCGCGCCCATCCGTTCAGGATCAGCCATTCACACCGAAGAACAGGGCGGCCAGGACCGCCCGGCTGGAGGAGACATCATGTCCTTATTCTCAAAACCCCGTCGCGGCGGCTTGCTCGGTGCCGTG
>Ga0169931_10015898_pt1 | contig 10032 bp, 9 predicted proteins | sample Kivu_15m_20L_FD_129675 | JGI IMG/M metagenome (GOLD analysis project Ga0169931, IMG submission 129675) | Freshwater microbial communities from Lake Kivu, Western Province, Rwanda to study Microbial Dark Matter (Phase II) - Kivu_15m_20L... | ecosystem: Environmental > Aquatic > Freshwater > Lake ... | reverse complement strand
TCGACTCCGAGCAGTCGAACCGTCTCCCTCGTGCCGGCGAGATCGACGACGATCGTGTCACCGTCGACGACCTCGACCACGAGCGCGCGATCGTGACGAGCAGCGCGACGGGTGTCAGTGTGTTCGAGGCCCTCGCGCGTCGTCGCGCCGGTGCCGCGTGACTCGGCGCACCCCGCCACGACGACAGTTGACGCAAGTGCTGCAAGGATTCGCACGGGGACACGCACGAAGACAGGGCGCGTGTGCCGCCCCGTGGATCGTCGGCATGAGCTCGCGTCATCGGTTCGCACGTTCGGGAGTGTGTGCGCAGTACGGTGATCGACGATGGTTGCGGATCACCACGGCTTCGGCCGTATCGGCATCTGGACGTTTGCCCTCGATCTCCAGCCGATGGCGCGGGCGCAGGAAGCCGCTCGTGAGCTCGAGTCGTTGGGCTACGGCTGCATCTGGCTGCCCGAAGCCGTCGGTCGGGAACCGTTCGTGTCCTCGGCGCTCCTGTTGTCGGCCACGCGCACGATACGCGTCGCCACGGGAATCGCGTCGATGCATGCCCGCAGCGCGATCACCATGTCGGCGTCGTGGCGCACACTCACCGAAGCGTTCGGCGAGCGGTTCCTCCTCGGCATCGGAGCAAGTCACGAGCACATGGCGACGAAGTTGCACAAGGGCAGTTACGACAAGCCGTACTCGGCAATGGTTGCGTATCTTGATCAGCTGGACAAACCGCTGTTCATGGCGGCGCCTCCGCAGGTGGAACCACGGCGCGTGCTCGCCGCACTCGGACCGAAGATGCTGCGCCTTGCCGCATCCCGAGCGTTCGGTGCACATCCGTATTTCGTCACCCCCGAGCACACGAAGATTGCCCGCGACACGCTCGGGCCGGCGCCGTTTCTCGCACCTGAGCAGGCAGTCGTGCTCGACACCGATCCCGCGCGGGCACGCGCCATTGCCCGTACCCACATGGCGACGTACATCCGACTGCCGAACTATGCAAACAACCTGCGACGACTCGGCTGGAGCGACTCCGACATCGCCGACTCCGCCGGTTCTCCGAGCGATGCAATGGTCGATGCGATCGTCGCCTGGGGATCGATCGATTCAGTCGTTGCCCGCGTGCGCAGCCACCTTGATGCGGGCGCGTCGCACGTGAGTATCCAAGTCCTCACCGCGTCTGCGTCCGAACTACCCATGGAACAATGGCGCACCCTCGCTGCCGCCACGACCGACATGCGCTCCGGATCGTGAAAATCTTCACCCGGATCGGTACGTCGTCGAGGTGCACCCCGCAACTAACCTGCGAGTCGAAGGCCAGGAAGGACCGACCACGCACATGACGACCGACGCAACGACCTCACGTACCGATCTCGCCGTCATCGCCGAGGCGATCCTCGTCATCGACAAGGCGCTCGGCGAGATGGGGCATCGTCAGCTCGTGTCGTCGTCGGAGATCGCCGACGTCCTTCTCGACGTACGGCAGTTGCTCACCGAGTCGACCGCACCCGTCGCGCACTGAGCGCGCAGTTGCCCGCGACCTGACGAACTGCGACCAGGTCGTTTATCTGCCGGGTTCGCGCACCGGGTTCACGCACCGATCCCACGGGTGAAACCGAGCGCGACGGCACCGAGAAGTGCACCGATGGCTGCGCCGGCGACCACGTCGCTGAGGTGGTGGATGCGCACCGCTACGCGGCTGAGCGCGATGAAAAACGCGAGGATGAACGTGACGACGATGAGCGGTGCGGAGAACCATCCGGAGACGATGACCGCGGCAAAGAACGCCGAAGACGAATGCCCGCTCGGGAAACTCGACGTAAGGGGGCGGCGCACCGTGAAGCGATCGTCGCCCGCGACGGTGGGTCGTGAGCGACGGAACAACCGCTTCACTCCCTGGTTGAGTGTGAGGCTCTCGATCCCCATGAGCACCGCGAGCACGAGCGTCTGACTCCACTCGAGCAATCCCGTGACGGCACCGACCACGCCGAGAACGTGCCAGATCGAGCCGAAGTCACCGACGGCACTCGCCGTGTTGAACGCATACACGGCCGGCCGGAAATTGCGCAGCGGCTCGATGAACTCATCGAAGGCGGCATCGATCGACTCGACCCGGCGCATGAACTTACCCACGCGGCACCGCCTCGCGTCGCTGCACGACGACGGGCGCTTCCTCGCGGGCGCGTTCCGGATCGCCACCCCACGCGGGGCACCACCGCTTGTAGTCGCACCAGTCGCACAGCGGCGAAGTATTCGTGGCGAAAATGCCGCTCGCACAACTCGTCGCAATGCGTCGGTGAGTGTCGATCGCCTCGGTGCGCACCCGTGTACGGGACTCCGGTGTCGACGCCCAGCGCAGGACCCGTTGCGAAGTCGGTGTTTCCCGTACCGAGCCACCGAGGAAGAACAGTCGGACCTCGTCGGGCGGGGTTCCGAGGGTGTGTTCACACATGAGTGCGTACAACTGCAACTGTCGTGCGTAGTCGGTGCTGAATCTCTCGGGCTTCGGTTTGCCCGTCTTGTAGTCGGTGACGATGAGGCGGTCCGCTTCGTCGCGCTCGATGCGATCGACGATTCCGTGCACCGCGAGTTCACCGAGATCGGCTTCGACGCGGCGCTCGAGTCCCTCAATGCGCGCCGACCGCGGATTCTCGATGCGGTAGTACGCGCGCACGTGGTCACGGGACTCCTCCCAGAACGTGTCGACTTCGCCGGGGGTGAGCGCGAGAGCGGTGAAGTCGTCGCGTTCGACGAACTCGGTGCGGGCGCGCTCGAACGACGCCTTCGCGGCCTCGGGCGTGCGGTCGTGGGGCTCGTGCCCGAGCAGATACTCGAGCACGAGGTGCACGAAGTTGCCGCGCAACATGTGCACCTGCGGCGACTGCGGGACCTCGTCGACGTACTGGAACCGGAACTGCATCGGGCACTTGATGAAGGTGTTGATGCGCGACGGCGAGAGACGTGAGGGAATGGGATGCACCGTCAGGAGATCGTAGGCGCGAGGTGTTCGACTTCGCGGCGTACGAGGTCGGCGAATCGCTCGGGTCGCTCGAGCGGTGCGAAATGGCCGGCATCGTCCCATCGCTCGAAGCGCGCCGAGGGAATGCGTGAGGCAATGTCGCTGGCCAGCGCACTCGGCTGTTGCGGTGCGAGACGCCCGGCAAGTACGAGCGTGGGCACAAGCAGCTCGTCGAGCCGGTGCCATGTGTCGTGTGCGACGCCCATTTCGTAGGTGCGAGCTTCGTATTCTGGTGCGCAACGCAGCGCGTAGCCGCCGTCAACCGCGACGAACCCGTGGTGCACGTAGTCACGCAAGACACGCGGATCGAGTTCGTTCAGCGGTGGCTTTGCGGCGTAGTTCTCGCGTGCGGCATCGAGTGACGGAAACACGGTGCGTCGACGTCGCGCACCCGCGGCGAGTGGGGAGTCGGGTGTGACGTCGCGGGGCGGGAAGATGATCGGCTCGACGACGATGAGCAGGTCGAACAGTGTCGGTTCGACAAGTGCCGCCATGACGAGTGCCGTTGCACCCATCGAATGGCCGACACCAACGACCGGTCCGATGGGGCGCAATGCGCGTTGCCGGGCCCACCGTGTGACGATGCGGGCGTCGGTGCCGTACATGTCCCACTCCGGGGTGACGGGACCGGGGGACGACGCTCCGTGCCCCCGCGCGTCGTAGGCGACGAGGTCGTACTCCGCGAGCAGCTTCGCAAGGGTGGCAAAGACATGGGCGTGCAGCCCGGTGGCGTGTGCACAGACGAGGAGCCCCGCCGCGACGGGAGGTCGGCAGTACACCGCGAGCCGAGGGACGTCACCGTGGGTGTCGTCGATGATGCCGGCGTTCGCCGCGGCACTCACCGACACGCTGTGCTGTACCCAAGACGTCACGACGTCACCATAGGTGATCGAGCGGTTAATTATCCATCGCGCGGTGTACGTCGGCACAGGCGCTCGGATTGCTGCGCGAGCCAGTGAGAACTACCGTGGCGCGCATGGCACGCAGCACACGACGCACTCCGAAGAAGAAGTCCGTGAAGAAGAAGTCCGTGAAGAAGAAGTCCGTGAAGAAGAAGTCCGTGAAGAAGAAGTCCGTGAAGAAGAAGGCCGTGAAGAAGAAGGCCGTGAAGAAGAAGGCCGTGAAGAAGAAGGCCGTGAAGAAGAAGGCCGTGAAGAAGAAGGCCGTGAAGAAGAAGGCGGCCCCTGCGGCACCGAAGATCACGAGCATCGCCGGGATCGTGCGCAACCACGCCGTCGAATTGTCCGGCAAGGTCGCACTCGTTCAGGGTGAGCGTGTGCTCACGTGGCGCGAGTTGTATGCGCGGGCATGCCAGATGGCCCAGGCATTGCGCGCGTCGGGTGTCGGTGCCGAAGACCGCGTTGCTTTCCTCGACAAGAACTCCATCGAGCACTTCGAGGTGTTCTACGGATCGGGTCTGCTCAATGCCGTCAGTTGCGACATCAACTGGCGCCTGGCCGCACCCGAAGTCGCCTACATCGTCAATGACGCCCGGGCAAAGGTGCTCGTCGTCGGACAGGACTTTGTTCCCGTGCTCGATGCAATCGCCGGCGACCTGCCGCACACGAAGAAGATCGTCGTCATCGGCGGCCACCCGACGAATCCGCGGTACGAGTCGTACGAGTCGTTCATCGGTTCCCAGAAGGCCGTCGATCCGGGTGTGACGTCGGCCCCGGGCGACGTCGCTTTCCAGCTGTACTCGAGCGGAACCACGGGTCGTCCGAAGGGTGTGATGATCACGAACCAGAACTTCCTCGGATTGCTGCCGACGGCGATCGATTTGTGGAAGTTCAACAGCAATGCGAACAACCTCATCGCCATGCCGCTCTTCCACATCGGGGGAGCGGGATGGGCGACGGCGGGTCAGTACGTCGGCTGCAAGTCGATCATTCAGCGCGAAATCGATCCCGCCGGAATCGTCGCGCTCATCGGCGCGCAGCGCGTGACGCACGCATTCTTCGTGCCGGTTCTGTTGCAGTTCATGCTCCTCGTGCCCGGCGTCGACAAGGCCGATTTCTCGAGTCTCAAGCTCATCGCTTACGGCGCGTCGCCGATCTCGGAGCAGGTACTCGAGGCTTCGTTGCGTACGTTCAAGTGTGAGTTCTGTCAGGTGTACGGACTCACGGAGACCACCGGCGTCGTCACCATGCTCATGCACGAAGATCACGACCTCACCGGCCCGAAGAAGCATCTCTTGCGTTCGTGCGGCAAGTCGGCGAAGGGAGTCGACCTGCGGATCATCGACAACGACACCGGCCGGGCAGTCGGTGTCGGCGAAGTCGGCGAGATCCAGGTGCGCTCTCAGCAGGTGATGAAGGGTTACTGGAACATGCCGGAAGAAACGGCGAAGTCGATCGTCAACGGTTGGTTCCGCACGGGCGACGCCGGATACCGGGATGCCGACGGGTACATCTACATCTTCGACCGGGTGAAGGACATGATCGTGTCCGGTGGCGAGAACGTGTACCCGGCCGAAGTCGAGAATGCATTGATGAAGCACCCGGCGATTGCCGACGTCGCAGTCATCGGGGTGCCCGACGAAAAGTGGGGCGAAGTACCGATGGCCGTCGTCGTGCGCCGTCCCGACACCACGGTGACCGAGCAGGAGATCATCGACTTCTCACGCCAGCATCTCGCCGGTTTCAAGACTCCGAAACGGGTCACTTGGGCCGATGCGTTGCCCCGCAACCCGAGCGGAAAGATCCTGAAGAAGGATCTCCGTGCGCCGTACTGGGAAGGTCGGACGCGTCAGGTCAACTGAGCCCGCAACGTGCGGGTGCTCAGCACGTAAGTCGATGCTGCGACTGCTGCTGCGAGCGCGAAGATGCCGATCGTCGATCGGGCACCGACGCGTTCGGACACGAGCCCTGCAACGACGCTCGACGTGGCAAGCGCAAGGGTGATGAGGGCGAAGTCGCCGGCAAGTACGCGACCGCGCAACTCGTCGGGCGTGCGTACCTGCAGACCGTAGGTCGACAGGGTCCATTGCGCGCCGCCGCCGAGATGTGCCACCGCGACCGCTCCGCACGCAACGAGCAGTGACGGCGCGGCATAGGCCACTCCGTAACCGAGCGAGAATCCGAGACCGGCGAGACCGCACACGAGGAGTACCCGCTGGAGGTTGCCGCGGGCAACCTTTGCCCCGATGATCGGTCCGAGGCCCGAGCCGACCCCGCGTGCGGCGAGCATGAGCCCGCGGCCCCGATCACCCGACTGGAACGCATCGGCGGCGAAAACAGCGAGCTGACTCACGACGCCGGCACCGACGGCGAACGTCATCTTCGAAGCCATGAGGGCGAGAATCGTCGAGTCGTTGCGGGCGAGGCTCATCGCTTCGCGCATGTCCGCAATCGGGCGCACGGGGGCACGCGCGCCGGCACTGCGGGCCGCCTGCATCGGAGTGCGGATCGACGCAACGAGCACGGCGGCAACGATGAAAGTGACTGCATCGGCAACGAACGATGCCCTGCGGCCGAAGGTGTCGGCGAAGATTCCGCCGATTCCCGCGCCGACGGCGAGCATGACGCCCCAGCTCGATCCGAACATTGCGTTGGCGATGCGCAGCTCTTCCGGTGACGAGACGATGTTCGGTACCGCCGCCTCCACTGCCGGCTTGACGAAGGCAGCGAGTGCGGCGATGACGGATTGCGCGGCGAAGGCGAGCCACACGCGCGACTCGTTGACGAAGAGGAAGCTGAGTGCACTTGCCGCCTGGATCGACGAGACGACGATGATGACGCTGCGCCTGTCGAAGCGATCGACGACGGGTCCGGCGATGGGTGAAGCGAAGAAGGAGGGCAGGGAGAACGCGACGAGCAGAAGCGACACGAGAAATCTCGAATCGGTGATGTCCTGGATGAGACCGGCGAGGGCGACGAAGGTGAACCAGTCACCGAGGTAGGAGAGATTCTGCGCCGCAAAGAGCAACCGGACGTCGCGGTTGTCGCGCAGGAGTCTCCACATGGCCGCCCTAGCGTACGACGCTGCGCCGAATCACCCGCGGTGTGTCGTCACCCCGCGCCATGCGCCAGGGCGGGCGAGGAATCGGCGGTGCCACCGTCGCGGTGTGAATGCGCCGGCACGCGGCTCGTCCTCGAACATCCAGCGCACGAAATTGCGTCGCGTCCAGTCGCTCGTATCGACGATGCGCAACGCCGCCCGCGCGGTGCGCTCGCTGCGCAACAACGCCCCGAGCATCCGTGACATGCGATCATCGGCGAAGAACTCCCGCCGCATTGCACCGCGGTAGTGGCGCTCCGGGCGGTGATTCGACAGCGCCTCGCCGGCGAGTATCCCCGACGTGAGTGCCTGACCGATGCCCTCACCGGTGAGCACGTCGGAGACGCGTGCGGCATCGCCGACGAACAGCACACCGCGCCGGGTGAGTGCGGTGCGCGTCACTCGAGCGGGAATCGGCCATGCAAGGAAGCGATCCTCCATCTCGGCGTCGCGACCGAGTGCTTCGCGCACGTGGGGCCGGCGCAAGATGTCCTCCCACAGCGAGCGCATCTCTCCGGGTCGACGTGCCGAGCCGCGCAAGATGCCAAAGCCGAGGTTCGCCCGGCCGTCGGGCAGCGGGAAGCACCACGCATAACCCGGCAAGAGATCGGGTTCGAACCACACGTACAGACGTGTCGATGCCGGTCCCGTGACGTTGCGCGCGTACTGCCGAACGGCGTGCCACTCACCGCGGTAGTCGGTGTCACCGGCATCGACCGCCTTGCGCACGGGCGACCACATGCCGTCGGCGGCAATGACCCAGCGGCAGTACAGCACCGATCGCGTGCGACCCGCACTCGTGTCGTCGCCGTGGGGTGCGGTGTTCACGGTGACGCTCACGCCGTCGTCGCCGGAGTGCAGCGACTCGAAGGCGACGCCTTCTCGAACCTCGATTCCCCGGCATCGGGCGAGCGCGACGAGGGCATCGTCGAGATCGATCCGGGGGCAGATCGCGGCGAAGGTTCCGTCGTCGGGCAGTTGCATCGACACGCGACGCCCCGACGGTGAGTGCACCTCGACGTCGCGGCACTCGCGCCACGAAGGGATGGAGCGCGGATCGAACCCGAGTCCCTCGAGCACGCGGAGCGCGCCGGTCGTTAGTCCGTCACCGCAGCACTTGTCGCGCGGGAATCGCGCCTTGTCGATGACGAGGACTTTCTTACCCCGCGCGTGCGCAGTGATGGCGGCGGCGATTCCGGACGGACCGGCGCCGACGACGATCGCATCCCAGCGGTGCGCGTCGGTCGGCGCTTCGTCGGTCACGGCGCGCAAGGCTAGATTGCGCCGACGACGGAACGTCAGCCGAGGAGGCGCAAACGATGGCGAAGTTGTGTGAAGGTCGAGTGGTAATCGTCACCGGCGCTGGTCGTGGTATCGGGCGCGAACATGCACTGAGTTTGGCGCGACACGGCGCCGCCGTCGTCGTCAACGATCTCGGCGCCTCCGTCGACGGATCCGGTGGCGATTCGACCCCCGCACAGCAGGTCGTCGACGAAATCACGGCCTCCGGCGGTCGAGCAGTAGTCAACGGCGAGGACATCAGTACGTTTGCCGGCGCGCAGCGACTCGTTGCGGCAGCCGTCGACTCGTTCGGTGATCTCCATGCGGTGGTGAACAACGCGGGCATTCTTCGCGACCGGATGATGGCGAACATGTCCGAGGACGAGTGGGACGCGGTGATCAAGGTGCACCTCAAGGGAACGTTCGCACCGGCGCACTTCGCCGCCGCGTACTGGCGCGATCGCGTGAAGGCGGGACACACCGTCGATGGTCGAATCATCAATACGACGTCGGTGTCGGGTCTCTACGGCAACGTCGGGCAGTCGAACTACGGTGCCGCCAAGGCCGGAATCGCCGCCTTTACGGTGATCACCGCCCTCGAGTTGGCGCGATACGGGGTGACGGTGAACGCCGTCGCGCCGATTGCGTTGACGCGCATGACCGAGAACCTCCAGCCCACACCACCCACCGACGAGGAGCGCAATGCCCAGTCGCCGCGGTGGATCGCACCGATCGTCACGTGGCTCGCATCGGCCGAGTCGAAGGGCGTCACGGGCCGCGTGTTCGAGGCGAGCGGTCGCACGTTCGCAATCGCCGAGGGCTGGGTGCGCGGTCCGCAACATTCGCCCGTCGACGATCCGACGAAACTCGGTCCGATCGTCGAGCAGTTGCTCGCGTCGGCGCGATCCAACTCCGGCATGGACGGCGTACCGGGCTCGTGGCCCCAGCCGCAGCGCAACGGGTCGTCGGCCGGCGGAATCTTCGGCTGATCAACCGACGACGGCAGTGACGCCGCGTCGCGACACGCCCAGCGCGCCGAGCGCACTGGCAATGAACAGGACCGTGAGCGACGCAATCTGGCGCTCGGGTGTGTCCATGATCCCGAACGGAAACGTGGACACCACGTAGGCAACGGGTGCGGCGAGCAACACGAGGCCGACCCGTCGTGACCCTGCGTGTCGCGCGACGGCAACGACTGCGCACACCCAGAGAACGACGGCAACCCGCGAGGCAAACACACCCGAGTCATCGAGTGCACCCCGCAGATGCAACAGCAGTTCGACCTTCGACCAGGCGATGGCGCGCAGATCGTCGTCGAAGAGCACCTTCCAGATGTCGCGCGGGGGAAAGACGTTCTGGCGCGGGTCGGTGCGCATCGTGAAGACGACGGCTTGCTGCCCGTACCACAGGTTGTGCAACAAGCCGAGCGAGGCGACCGCGCCGAAAGTGAGCATCGTGCCGGCCGCGTGCACGAGCCGTTGGCGGCGGTCGCTGGTCAACGTCACGCGCGCCAGTGTGAGAGCGAGCGCGATCACCACGATGCCGACGGACATGTTCGGTCTCAGCAACGCGACGGCTGCGAGCCCGGCGGCGGCAGCGATCCACGCCCCGCCGTCGGGTGTGCGGCGCACGAAGACGACGCACGACGCACAGACGAGGCTCCAGGCGACTGCCTCGGAAGCGCCGTAGCCGGCAAGTTCGCGACTGATCGGTCGGCCCACGCCCGAGACGACCGCCGTGAC
>Ga0169931_10015897_pt1 | contig 10033 bp, 7 predicted proteins | sample Kivu_15m_20L_FD_129675 | JGI IMG/M metagenome (GOLD analysis project Ga0169931, IMG submission 129675) | Freshwater microbial communities from Lake Kivu, Western Province, Rwanda to study Microbial Dark Matter (Phase II) - Kivu_15m_20L... | ecosystem: Environmental > Aquatic > Freshwater > Lake ... | reverse complement strand
TAGAGGACGTCTGCCCAATCCTACCCGTTGCGGCGTTCCTTCAGAACGCCTGATTGGGTGACCTCGGCTACCCAGGGTTGCACCCTGGGCTGGTATGCGCCGCCCCTTCAGGGCGGAAGCTGACACGCCTCCCCTGCTTGTCTCTCGCGCAAACAGGCTGTGGTCCAGCCATGAGAAGTCTGTTTTAGGGGTTACTCAGATGTCAGCCTCCTCTCTTTTTTGCCAACCCGAATCAGTCATGATCGACTTTGCAAAAGCCCTGGACAGAGCAAGGCCTTCCGCGGCCTGTCTTGACAAAGCCACTCCCGGCCTCAATAATGCGCCCCTTCAGGAAAGAGCGGAGCGAAGTGTTCTCCTCAGGGAAGAACCGCCAACCCAGACATCCCCTGTTTGAGCCGACCGCGGAGCGACCCCGGAACACTCGTCCCGGATTCTCCCGTGAGATCGCCATGCGGGGCAGGGAAGAGCGGACACGGGAGGGGCGGGGCAGGTTTGTCGTTGGGTGCACGAGGCGTGCGGGCGACGCCGGGAAGGGGGTGCGGTGATGGGCAGTGACCAGCAAGGTAGGCCGGATGGGGGGGCGGAAGGCGGAGTGGATCTCGAACTCCCCTTTCTCCGCAGCGGCAAGGTTCGGGACCTCTACGAGGTCGATGCGGACCACCTGCTGATGGTCGCGAGCGACCGCATCTCCGCCTTCGACTGCATTCTGCCCAACGCCATCCCTCGCAAAGGCGAGGTCTTGACCCAGCTCTCTGTCTTCTGGTTTCACCAGCTGGCCGCACTGGTCCCGAACCACCTCGTCACGGCCGATCTCGATCACTTTCCCTCCTCCCTGCTCGAGCGCCTCTCGGCCGAGTCGCGCCGCTGGCTGGCCGGGCGCGCCATGCTCGTTCGGCGGGCCGAAGTTCTTCCCTTCGAATGTGTCGTGCGTGGCTATCTCGCCGGCTCCGGGTGGAAGGAGTATCGCGAAACGGGCGCTGTCTGTGGGCATCTCCTCCCAGAGGGCCTGCCGGAAGCGGCCCAGCTCCCCGCGCCGATCTTCACTCCGGCGACCAAGGCAGAGTCGGGGCACGACATCAACGTCTCCGTCGCGACGATGGCGGCCCATCTCGGCGCTGACCTGACCCGCTCCCTCGAGCAGACCAGCCTTGCCCTCTATCGACAGGCCGCCGCCTACGCCGCCGAACGCGGCATCATCATCGCTGATACCAAGTTCGAGTTCGGACTGCGCGACGGGCAGATCGTCCTCATCGATGAGGCCCTCACCCCCGACTCTTCCCGCTTCTGGCCCGCCGATCGCTATCGCCCGGGCACTTCTCCCCCCTCTTTCGATAAACAGTTCGTCCGGGATTACCTCGAAACCCTCACCTGGGATAAGCAGCCGCCGGCGCCTCTTCTCCCGGACGCCATCGTCGAGGCGACCAGCGCACGGTACCTCGAAGCCTATCTTCTTCTCACGGGCGAGCCGCTGCCCACCGTTGTTCTGTCTACCTAACCTCAACGGCCCCGCACGGTCCGCTCTCCCCCCGATCCCTTTTTCGGAGAGCGCCGCGCTTCTCGGAGAGTCATCGATGAAGACCGATCTCGAACGCCTGATCCAGCAGATGATCTCCCAGGGAATCCTCTTCGAAGAGGCCGTCCACGAGTTCGAGAAGCAGTTCATCCTCCAGGTCCTCGCCCGCCACAACCAGAACCTCTCCCGCGCCGCCACCGAACTCGGCATCCATCGCAATACCCTCAGCAAGCGACTGGCCGGCTATCCCCCCCCACGTCCCTCCCAGGCTCCCCAGGCGGATTGATCCCCCCATTTTCCGATTTGACAAGCGGCGACCCGATTTTTATACTTGGCACTCCTTTGCCTGGAGTGCTAACAGCGTCGGAAAAGAGCGCGTCAGCCGGGCAAGCGGCAGGTCTTCTGCGGCGAGGCGGAGGAGGGATGGCCGGGTGTGACCATTGTCGAGGCCGTCTGTTGAGAAGGTGATGCAATCAATCGAAGAGAGATGGGGTGGCGGAGAACGTTCACCCCGCGTTCATTGGTGATACGAAAGGAGAATGGAAACTATGGCGTCGTCGATTCGACCCTTAAATGATCGGATTATTGTCAAGCGGATGGAAGAGCAGGAGCAGATGCGCGGAGGGCTCTACATCCCGGATACCGCCAAGGAGAAGCCGCAGGAGGGCGAGGTTCTGGCGGTGGGGAACGGCAAGTTGCTCGACAACGGCACGCGCACGACGATCGATCTCAAGCCGGGAGATCGGGTCCTCTTCGGCAAGTACGCCGGGACCGAGATCAAGTTGGATGGCGAGGAGCTCCTCATCCTTCGCGAGGACGACGTCCTCGGCGTGGTCGAGGGGACCGCGAAGGGCAAGGGCGCGAAGTAGTCGCGGAAGCCGGGCACTGGCTCGGCCCGCTTGTCCTGGCATCGTGTAGCGGAGTCGCTCGATCGGCGGTGGATCCGGAATGAATGGGCACAGGTCCGAGCTCGCAGAGCAGGCCCACTGCCGGATCGGTCGCCGAATCGGCCACTGGATCGGCCGCCAGATCGGCCACCGGATCGAGAAGTTGCAGGAACTGAGAGACAGTTCAATCGCAGGAGGAAGAAGAGAACTATGGCTAAGCAGGTGATTCACGGAGAAGATTCCCGGCAGGCAATTCTGCGGGGAGTCAACCAGTTGGCGGACGCGGTGGCGATCACCCTGGGTCCGAAAGGACGCAACGTCGTGATCGACAAGAAGTTCGGCTCCCCGACCATCACCAAGGACGGAGTGACGGTCGCCAAGGAGATCGAGCTCAAGGATTCGCTCGAGAATATGGGTGCGCAGATGGTGCGCGAGGTGGCCTCGAAGACCTCGGATGTCGCTGGTGACGGAACCACGACGGCGACGGTTCTCGCCCGGGCCATCTTCAAGGAAGGGGTCAAGACGGTCGCGGCGGGCGCCAACCCGATGGCGCTCAAGCGTGGGATCGAGAAGGCGGTCGAGCGGGCTGTCACTGCGATTCAGGAGATGGCCAAGCCGGTCAAGGGGGACGCGATCGCTCAGGTCGGTACCGTCTCCGCCAATGGCGACACGACGATCGGCGGCATCATTGCCGAGGCGATGAAGAAGGTCGGCAAGGACGGCGTCATCACCGTCGAGGAGTCGAAGTCGCTCGACACTCTCCTCGAAGTGGTCGAGGGAATGCAGTTCGACAGGGGCTACCTCTCGCCCTACTTCGTCACCGACGCGGAGCGGATGGAGGCGTCCCTCGAGAACGCGATGATCCTTCTCAATGAGAAGAAGATCAGTTCGATGAAGGACCTCCTGCCGCTGCTTGAGCAGGTCGCCAAGATGGGCAAGCCGCTCCTCATCATCGCCGAGGATGTCGAGGGCGAGGCGCTGGCCACCCTGGTCGTCAACCGTCTGCGTGGGACGCTCCAGGTCTGTGCCGTCAAGGCTCCCGGCTTCGGCGATCGCCGCAAAGCGATGCTCGAGGACATTGCCATCCTCACCGGTGGTCGTGTGATCAGCGAAGACCTCGGGATCAAGCTCGAGAACGTCAAGCTCGAGGATCTCGGCCGCGCCAAGAAGGTGACGATCGACAAGGACAACACGACGATCGTCGAAGGGGGTGGCAAGCAGGCGGATATTCAGGGTCGTGTCGCGACCATCCGTCGTCAGATCGAGGAGACGACCTCCGACTACGATCGCGAGAAGCTCCAGGAGCGGCTGGCGAAGCTGGTCGGCGGAGTCGCGGTGATCAAGGTCGGCGCCGCCACCGAGACTGAGCTCAAGGAGAAGAAGGCCCGTGTCGAGGACGCGATGCATGCCACGCGCGCGGCTGTCGAGGAGGGAATCGTTCCCGGTGGGGGCGTGACCCTCGTTCGGGCGGCGAAGGCCCTCGAAGGCCTCAAGCTCGAGGATGAGGACGAGGCGATTGGCGTCAACATCGTCCGCCGCGCTCTCGAAGAGCCCCTCCGCAAGATCGCTGAGAACGCTGGCCGCGAAGGCGCCGTCATCGTCGAGCGCGTCAAGTCGGAGAAGGCCGAGAACGTCGGATTCAACGCCGAGACGGAGCAGTACGAGGACCTCGTCAAGGCGGGGGTCATCGATCCCGCCAAGGTCTCCCGCACCGCTCTCCAGAACGCCGCCTCGATCGCGGCGCTCATGCTGACCACCGAGGCCCTCATCTCCGAGATTCCAGAGGAGAAGAAGGCCCCGGCCATGCCGCCCGGCGGCGGGGGAATGGGTGAGTTCTAATCGCCCTTTCTCCCCTTGAGGGAGAGCTTCCCGGTTGATTGAAAGAGGCCGTTTGATGCCGTTTGTGCGCGTGTCAAACGGCCTCTTTCTTGATACTCTTGCGCGGTGTTCTCTGTCGGCGGGAAGACGGTCAACAGGACCTGCCCCTCGAAGCTGAGGGCAACTTAACTTGACCTTCCTTCTTCGCTGTTCTACTCTTTCATACCTACCGCGACAGGAACTAAGCACCTATTTTATTGAAGTACGGGCCCATCTTGGCGCCCAGTCCCCGACGATGGACACGTGAGATGCCCTTCCGCTCACAACGCGCCCAATCCCGATTCAGGGAGAGGGGCATCTCTCGTGAGGGGCAAGAGCCCAGAACTTCTCTCTCGCCGTCGGCCGCGAGGGCGACGGTGAAAGAGAGACTAAGAGAGCTGGAAAAAGCGGAAGAGGAAGATCCCGCGACATCGCCGGTCGGATTCAGCGGATAGAGGCAGAACTGGATAGGAGAAGAGAGTTGACTGACGTCCTGGCGATTGCCGCCGCGATGCCGTCCTGAAGGGGGGGGGCACGGAGGTAGGCAAGGCCAAGGAAGCTTGCTGGAATGGCAAAAGCGCACGCTCCCGCCCCGATTGGGGAGAGTCGTGCCGGGAAGAGGAGAGAAGCGGCTGGTCTGGCCGGATTTCCAGGGGACCTGGGGATCGGCCTTCCTGATCAGCTGATCGATCGACATCAATTCCCAGCCTTCGTACAGACAGAGTAGGCGGGCTTCGACGCATCGGTCCGGTCTCCCGCGCGCTACCCGGCGCGCCTGGAACTGGAGGAAGAACAATCTTTCAAGTGAGGCAAAATTCTATGGGGAAGCAAACGATCATTCGTGGGGCGGTAGCGGCACTTTCGTTGTCGTTGCTGATGGTTGCCGGGGTGCGGCAAGCGCTCGGTCAGGCCCAGGGGAGTACGGGCCAGATCTCGGGCGTGGTTCGGGATTCGACGGGAGCCGCGGTCGCCGGGGCGGCAGTGCGGATCACCAGCACCCAGACAGGGCTTGAGTCGAACACGACCTCGAACGACAGCGGAATCTACCGCTTCGTTCTGGTGCCGTCCGGGACATACCTCCTGACGACGGAGGCGAGCGGATTCGCCAAACGGGAAGTGGCTAATGTCCAGGTCAAGGTCGGGCAGGTCACCGACATCAACATCACGCTCGGAGTCGGCGCCGTCTCGGAAACGATCACGGTGACTGCCGATGCCATTCAGACGACGGTCTCGCAGCCGGACGCGCTGATCAACGAGGCGGCGATCGCCAACCTGCCGATCAATGGCCGCCGATTCCAGGACTTCGTCACGCTGACGCCGACCGCGCAGGTCGATCCTCAGCGCGGACAGATCTCGCTCTCCGGGCAGCGCGGAATCAACTCGAACATCAACGTCGACGGGATGGACTACAACCAGCCCTTCTTCGGCGGCGTCCGTGGGGGCGAGCGCTCGAACAGCGCCTTCACCATTCCACAAGAGTCGATCAAGGAGTTCCAGGTGGTCGCCTCCGGATACTCCGCCGAGTTTGGCCGGTCGACCGGCGGCCTGGTGACCGCGGTGACCAAGTCCGGGACCAACGAGACGCGCGGGACTGCCTTCTACCTGCTGCGCCCACAGGACCTCTCCCGTAAGAATGCCTACTATGAGGCGCTCCAGCGCAACCTCGGCCGGACCGTCAACGTCGCGCCGACCCAGCAGCAGTTCGGTGGCTCGATTGGCGGACCGATCAAGAAGGACAAGGCCTTCTTCTTCGGCTCCTACGAGCAGCAGAAGTTCACCAATCCCCGCTTCGTCTTCTTCGACCTGTTGCAGAACGTCACGGCGACCGATGCGACACGCGAGGCCTTCAACTACTACAACTCCTTGCAGACCCCCTTCGATCAGACGAACGACGCGATCGCCTATCTGGCCCGCTTCGACTACAACTTCAGCGAGGCCAACCGGCTCAATCTTCGCTACAACCAGAGCTGGAACAGGGCACTCAACGCCAACTCGACCGGGAGTCAGCTCTTCCCGAACACCGTCAGCGCCCTGAGCAACAATGGAACGGAGATGAATCGTTCCTACACGATCATCGGGCAGCTGACCAGCTTCCTCAAGCCAACCCTCATCAATGAGCTGCGCGCGCAGTACTCGCGCGAGGTTCGCCCGCGGTTGGCCAACACGGAAGCTCCCAACGTCACCAATGCGATTGGACGATTCGGGACGGTCAACTTCCTTCCGACGACCCAGTTCGACTGGCGCGTGCAGATCTTCAACAACCTGACCCTGATCAAGGGGAACCACAGCTTCAAGTTCGGCGCCGAGGTCAATCACGTCTTCGCGGACCAGACCTTCGCCTTCAACCAGTTTGGAGTCTTCAACGTGCAGGGGACCAACCCGAACACGTTGCTCGACATCCTCTCCTACACGCCTTCGATCACGACCGGCGTGGTCAACCGCTTCGACTCCACCGACGTGACCTACCTGCGTCAGCTCGGGAATGGTCGACTCGATATGACGGTCAACGAGTACGCGCTCTATGCCCAGGACTCGTGGCGTGTCCGCCCCAACCTGACGATCAACTACGGCTTTCGCTGGGAGGGCCAGTACAACCCCGCCCCAGAGGCGACCAACCGGGTGCTCCTCGACAAGGTTCGTGGGTTCCGCTTCCCCTCCGGCCACACGGTCGATCCAACGACGATTCCGGATGTGACCGACCAGCTGGCCCCTCGGTTCGGCCTGGCGTGGGATCCGACGGGGGCTGGGAAGACGGTGATCCGCGCCTTCAGCGGAATCTATTATGCCCGTACTCCGATGCTTCTTCTGGCGGGTCCGCTCAACAACTTCCGGGAGATCCCGGGGGATCTCTCGGTGCAGCTGCCCTTCCGGGTTCCGGCGGGTAACCCCAACAACACCATCTACAAGCAGCTCCGCTTGATCGGGATCGATCTCAACAACTTCACGCTCGACAAACTCCCGATCCTCACCCCCCAACAGGTCCAGTCGATCGCGGGTGCGCTCGGATTGGCCAACTTCGATCCCTTCACGGGAGCGCAGCCGATCACCTGGGCGGATGAGTACAAGAACCCCAAGTCCTACCAGTGGGGCGGCGGCATCGAGCGCGAGATCGCTCGTGGCCTCAATGTCGGTGTCGACTACAGCCAGGTCAATACGATCTACCTGCAGCGCAACCGCAACCTCAATCTTCCGGCGCCGACCTTCCTCGCGGGAGATCCGGCACGTCGTCCCTTCTACGGTCTGCGAGGAGCGACGGGACGTCCGGCGATCGATCGGCCGATTCCGAGCCTGGGCAGCGTTCAGGTCCGCGAGTCGACCGGCCGCTCCGTCTATCAGGCGGTGGTTCTGCGCGCCAACTATCGCAGCAAGCACGCTCAGTTCAACGCCTTCTACACCCTCTCGCGGTCGCTCTCCGATGACGACAACGAGCGGGACGCGGGTGGAATCGCCTTCGAGAACGCCTACAACCTCGCGCCGGAGTTCAGCTTCTCGCGGCTCGATCGGCGGCATCAGTTTGTCGCCAACACCGTCGTCTTCCTGCCGTTCGGCTTCGAAGCGTCGAGTGCGATCCGGATGCGTTCGGGCCTCCCCATCGACGCCTCGGTCGGGTCGGACTTCAACGAGGACATCGGCGGACCGGATCGGCCATACTCGGCGCCGGGCGTCCCCTTCGTCCGCAATGGGTTCCGCAACCTGGCGACCTATGAGATCGACATGCGCCTCCAGAAGGGAATCTCCCTCGGCGAGTCGCGTCGCTTGACCCTCTCGGCCGAGTTCTTCAACCTCCTTAACATGGAGAACATCCAGCTCTCCGGCGCCCAGGTGACCAACTACTGCGCGGCGCCGGTTCCGCGCGACTGCGGGTTCGCGGCCCCGACCAACCGCAATTTCCTCCGCGTCAAGAACGTCAACGGCAACTACCTGCTCAACAACAATCCGGGAGCCCCCTTCCAGATGCAGTTGGGCGCACGGTTGCAGTTCTAGTCTGCGGCAGGGGACTGAAACAGAAGGGCCTGGGAGATCGATCAAGTCTCCCGGGCCTTTTTTCATCGAAGAGAAAAGAGGTCTCACGCGAAGGCGCGAAGACGCGAAAATGAAGAGACGGGTCCACAGGTGACCCAGATTCACACAGAGGAGAACAGTTATTGACGGTCTCTTCTGTAGCGAAAATCTGCGTTGAAGTTTCCCGCTTTCGTCGACACCTCACTTGGCGCGATAATGCGTCTGGAAGTGGAAATGACGAAAAGGACAACTCATGAACTCAAGCCTGAACATCGACGAAGCGACCCTGGCACGGTTCTGCGAGAGGCGCCACATACGCCGCCTCTCGCTTTTTGGCTCTCAATTGAAGGGTACGGCAGGACCGGACAGCGACATCGACTTGCTGGTGGAATTCGATCCTGCCCACATTCCTACTCTGTTCGATATTGCAAGCATGGAGATCGAGCTCTCCGAATTGTTGGGCCGGAGGGTCGACCTGCGAACAGCGGGTGATTTATCACGATATTTCCGTGAAGAGGTCGTCCGCATGGCTGAGGCGCAGTATGTTGCCTGAAGACCGGATAAGAATCGAGCACACGCTCGACGCGGCGAGATTGGTGGTTCGTTTCATCGCCGGTTGACGAAGGGATGAACTTGCCCCACTTTCGCAGATACCTTACTTAGTGCGACGGAGGTTTACCACAGACACACAGAGAGCACAGAGAAGGCACCCCCATCAATCTCCTCTCTGTGAGATCTTTGTCTCTATGGTGAACCTCCTCCTGACGCATTCCCCACGAATTCTTCCGGCGCACTCTACGCGGTGAGGAGCGCGAGGATCTCCTGGCTGTGGCCGTCGGGTTTGACCTTCGGGAAGACGTGGGCGACCCGGCCATCTTCGTCAATGACATAGGTGATCCGGGCCACCCCCCAGTACTTCTTGCCATACATACTCTTCTCGACCCAGGCGCCGTACTTCTCGATCATCGCGTGGTCAGGATCGGAGAGGAGAGGGAAGGGAAGTGCGTGCTTCTCCGTAAACTTCAGATGCGAGGCGACGTCGTCGGCGCTGACGCCGAGGACTTCGACGCCGTGTTGCTGCAGCAGCGTGTAGTCGTCGCGGAACCCGCAGGCCTCGGTCGTACAGCCGGGCGTGAGGTCCTTGGGATAGAAGTAGAGGACCACCTTCTTCCCCTTGAAGTCGGAGAGCTTGACGGTCTTGCCCGCGGCATTCTTGAGGCTGAAGGCTGGGGCCTTGCGGCCGACGGGAAGGAGGGAACTGGTCTCGCTGGCGGAGGTCGCTTTTTTGGCTGGCATGGAGGGTCTCCTTTCGATCCAGGAAATCACTTGTCGATCATCGACGAGGAAATTGATCAGGGTTGTCGGTGAAGAGCGCGTCGACTCCGAAGGTGTAGAGGAAGATCTCCATCTCGGCGCGGACAGAGGGGTAGGCGCCAGTGGCGGCCGAGCGGAAAGTGTAGGGCGTGACGGTCAGGCCCGCCTGGTGAGCGCGCGTGACGACGGCGGGATCGCTCTCGATGAGCCGCTTGGCGGGGCCGATGCCGTTGGCGAAGCCGGCGATGCGGGCCAGCCCGTCCTGCTGGAGCCACTCCCCCTGGGGATCGCTGTTGAGCAGAAAGACGAGGGGCAGCTGGCATTTCAGCTCGTCGCGGAGAATCTGCAGGCTCTGCTTACTGAAAGACTGGAGGATGACCGGGGTGGAGGGATCGGCGCCCGGTTGGTCGAGTCGATTGCGGCGCAGGACCTCCATGACCAGCCGCTCCATCGAGAAGCC
>Ga0169931_10015896_pt1 | contig 10033 bp, 7 predicted proteins | sample Kivu_15m_20L_FD_129675 | JGI IMG/M metagenome (GOLD analysis project Ga0169931, IMG submission 129675) | Freshwater microbial communities from Lake Kivu, Western Province, Rwanda to study Microbial Dark Matter (Phase II) - Kivu_15m_20L... | ecosystem: Environmental > Aquatic > Freshwater > Lake ... | reverse complement strand
TTCTCAAAACGACCCGGCTCCGACTCATACATATGGAAGCAGGAGTCGATATCCAGATTACGAAATAGTCGAGTTACTGCAGGAAGAGTTTTGGTTTTCCAATTTTCATCTTGATCACGAGTGAAGAGGTAAGAGTCTGGAAAGTCAGTATCAAGCACCGCCCCCCAAGTTTCATTCAGAACGGGTAGTTTGTGCGGCCACGCCTCCCCTGTCTGCACCGGATGCACCGTCAATCGGCGTTCGTTAAAAAACTCACCGAAACGCATTGAATGAAAATTAAGTGGATCATGACTCGTAGGACGAAGATGATTCAGCCGACGAGCAGCCACTATCGCAGTAAAATCAAGGGCTGAAGTCGTCGCACAAGTCCCCCCTGTTTGATCTCTTACGGGAGGCAGATAGTTGACCCCATTGCACTCAGCAAGTGAGACCATCTCGTAGGCTCGAACCGTCGGATCGTCCCTTTCGATTGCAAGCTCAACTTTCTGTGAGCGACAGAACTCTATAGGCATAGACTTGACCCGCGGAAGCCTTGCCTGCCCTCCCACCAACTGTTGATATTCGCTCTCGGACAAGAACACGGGTGATTTGACCGACTCAGGCTGAGCTGGGAGCAATTCAGGTTGATCTTGAGACCACCCGAGTGTGGGCCCTAGAGCACTCAGTAAAAGTACTAATCCCCTCCCAAATTCATTACTGAGGGTTCGATTCCAGGGGCCGACGATTCGATTGGAAAGCATAGGATCGCCCCCTTGACACAAAGTGCCATAACATGTCCAGTTAGGAGTGAGCCCTGATCTTCCTGATCAACGAAATACCTCTTTCCATTCCATTTTCGGCCGTTACACTAGTAACAACTATTATGAACTTGCATCTCGCATTTCAGCTTAAAACCCAAAGGATAGGATTCGATGATGAAAACCCAACCATGGACGGTTTCTACACTCTTAGCGGCGTTTGGACCCACTTTGTTAACAAGTGCACACGCGCAAGAGGAGCTCAGCTTGGATGATATCTTAAACCTCAAGCTGACGGTGGCATCGAAGACAGCAAAAACTGCGCGCGAATCTCCAGGCGTAGTTACGTTGATCACGACTGAGGAAATTCGAGACTCCGGGGCACGCGATCTGATCGATGTCCTTCGAACCGTCCCTGGTTTAGATTTTGGAGAGGACAGCTATGGATCTACCGGATTAAGTGTTCGGGGGGTTTGGGCAATGGAAGGTAAGGCCCAGTTATCTGTCGATGGTATTGAGCTCAACGAGCTCGCCTATCAGAATGTGGTTTTTGGTAACGAGCTTCCTATTGAGCATATTTCCCGGATCGAGATTATTCGGGGACCAGGATCGGCTGTTTATGGAGGTACAGCTCAGCTCGCCGTGATTAACATCATCACCCTCTCAGGCCGGGAACTCGCAGGACTCAGAGCCTCCGTAAGGGGAGGGCTCCGCTCCGATTCCAACGGACTCTCACGGTTTAATCTCGCTTATGGCAAAAAAAACGACGAATCACTGGAATACTCTCTTGCTCTCTCTGGCTCAGCTAGTGATCTCAGCGATGGTAAGTTTGTAGGCACGTCGGCCTGGGACGATTCCGAAGGACCTCAAGAAGAGCAGGTTACTGAACTCAAAGACTACTCAGACTCAAGAAACCTATACGCCAACCTCGGAATCAATTACAAAAACCTACGGACTCGGTTCCTGTATCAAAACCAATCTTTTGACTCCACCATTGGGTATGGGGTTGCGATCGATGTTTTCGATTGGTCAACGACGTTCAATACTTATGGCGCCAGTGCCGAATACGATTGGAAGCTTTCCGATCAGATTACTCTGACCCCTCGCGTTTCCTACCGTTTTCAACAGCCTTGGCATGTGACTGACGAGCGATTGGTGGGAACTGACTACTATTTCACCCTCAACACTCAACGCACTGATGCGAGCTTATCTGCTGATATCAAGCTGACAGAGCAGCTTAATTTGCTCCTTGGGGCATCGGTCTACTTTGATCATATCAACGACACCACGGGCAACTACGTAGGCGAAGGTGAAGACCCGATCATCCGATTCAATGACCAATCCCTATTTGCACAGCTCGAAGGTCAAAGCGATTTGGGGAGCCTCACTGTGGGCGGAAGATACGAACACCACAGTGCGTTTGGCGATGCCCTAGTTCCTCGCTTTGCTTACACCAAGGCCTTCCAAGACCTTCACATTAAACTCCTTTATTCCAAGGCTTTCCGTCTTCCTTCTGCTACTGGCTACATCACGAACGAAGAGGTCACTCCCGAGTTTGCTACCGCAATGGAGTTCGAAACGGGTTACCAGCTTACGCGTGAATCCAGTCTGGTTCTCAACGCTTTCCGAACCACAATCGATGATGTCATCGTCTACACGACTCTTGAGGATCAATCCGACTATTACTTCAACGGTGCAAGCACAGGGAGTCAGGGGGTAGAGCTTGAGCTCCGCTACCGTACATCTACTCATTCGTGGAAGTTAGGCTATTCGCTCTATTCTGCTTTGGATAACACGGTCGAAGACTACCAGGTAGATACCGATGAGTCCGCTCTGCAGGGGTTTGCCAACCACAAGGTGATGCTCACAGGAAGCATCCGACTGCTGGATCAAAACCTCATCCTGGCTCCGACCTATGTGCTCTTTGGTCCTCGCTACGGTCACACCTGGACGACCCCCTCGACGTATGAGCAAAAAGAGTTCCCGGTCAGTCACTTGCTCAACGTGTTTGTGACCTACAAGAACCTGGGACTCAACGGATTGGACGTTGGCGCAGGAGTCTTCAATGCTCTGAACGACGATTACGCTTTCATCCAACCTTACGGTCGAACCAACCAACAGATCTCTGTGAAACCAGGTCCTTCGCGTGAGTTTCAGGCGCGTCTGACCTACTCCAAATCATTCTAAGTCCCCAAAACCAAGTAGCTCTCAGAGGCCAGGCGTGCACCCCACTTCTGGCCCTTTTTTTTTGTAGAAAATAACCTTTTGACATGACGCGTTAAATCAGGTAAGGCCGTCTACGCTCCCGGTTCGAAAAGGAAGCGCCCGCCCGTGCCCAACCTAGCCTCCGATTCTCCCTCACCCCTGCGATTTCTACCTCTTGCCACCCTGATGGGTGGTCTGCTTGCGATGATCAGTGGGCTTGGACTCAGTGGCTGCCAAAGCGAGCACCCCCTCCCATCCCAGAGCTTACAAGCGCGCCTGGATCCTGGACTGACCGAGATCGAACGTACGCACCTCACCCGAGATAGCGCACGGTTAGCCCGTCTTGATCTGAGCTTCCCCAAAGACCGCGATTCCATCTTTCATTCTGTTTTTACAGGTAAGACTCCATCAGCGGCCATCGCTCAATACCTCGGAGAGCGCATTCACTATATCTTCTCAGCTAGTACGGATGTGGAAACCCTCATGAAGGTCACAAGCCGGCTCAATCGATCTTCACCTCCTCCTCCACGGCTGCACTACACTGCGATGGCCTCTAATCTGGGCACGCCCAATTGGTTTTATCACGAAAAACTTGGACCCGAAAAATCCAACTCTTTCGAGTTTGAGGGGCAGCGGATTTTTTTTACGAGCTCGCGAGTTGGCCTGATCAAACTCGGCCCAGGCTACAGTCACGGCGAAGCTCACACCCCGCAACTGCGTCGACTTCAGACCTTTATTCACGAAGCCCGACACTCCGATTGCACGGGAGGACTCACCGCCTCCGACCTTGCAAGAATCAAAAAAATGGAACTCCCTGAATCCCTCGCTTGTGGACATCGCCATGTGACCTGCCCTCCCGATCACATCTATTCGGGCATCCGTGGCTGCGATGAACATGAGTGGGGAGCATATATGATCGGAGCCATATTCACGGATGCGCTCCAAAACCATTGCCGCGATTGCTCATACGCCGAAAAACAAATCGCGAAAATCCTCACACTGGACTCACTTCAACGCATCAATGAAGATTCACTCTCGACGATGCTTTACGATGCATCTTCCCTTCCGGACATGACGAGCAGTGGTGTGCACCCTCCATCCCAGCCGATCCCAGAGGAGAATCCATCTTGAAAAAAAACCTGATCCTCATCGGAATCACCCTGCTGATTCTCATTGGCCTCATCTTTGCGATTGCCCCCAAACGAGAGAACCAATCCGTGGGAGAACCGGAAACTCCCATTTCCGGTAAAGACCCTATTCTACCCGATACGGTCGCGACCGCGACTGCGCCCACCCAAACATCCATCAATGAGTCCGAGTCCGAGACAACAGCTGCCCCGCGTAAACTTCAAAAGCTCCAACTGCCGAAGCCACCCACACGAGCAGAAGTCCGCGAAGAGGTCCGAGATAATCCTCACTCTACTCCAGCCTCCTTGGTCCGATTTGCCCAAGATACTGCTGAGGTCCTGGAACAATTGAAGGCATCAAAGGACCCCATTCAATTTACTCGCCTCGCAAAAGCATTGAGACAGTGTGCAGGAGTTCCGAGCCCTGCCGGGCAAAGCCTCCCTGACGCGGATTACCCACCTCAGATCGAAGTATTCTGTTTTCAAACCCTTGAGGAGATCTTTAATGATCTCTCAGAAGTTGCAGGACAAGCGGGTGAGTCCTTCGACGCTGAGTCAACCCTGAACGGACTACGGCCCGAAACTCAGCGACTCCTAAAAGCCTCGGAACTACTCAATTCCCGTCTCAACCCTTAATCGACCGAAGGAGCTCTCAGCATCTGTTTGCGCTGATCCTCGCCCCTCTCCATCCGATTCCTGAAATAAGCTGGAACCGTTCCCGCATGATCAGGGCGATCGGAGATCGTGCCGTCTGCTAAGAGCTTCAAGATCAACTCAGGAGTCAGTGTAGAGCGAGCTCCCACTCCGCCAAAGCGGCGTTCAAATTCGCCCTGTCCCATGGGCTCCCCAGGTCGATCGAGACTTCGAAAGCCCATACGCAACGGAAACACCGACCAATTGCCATCGATCAGCGTGTAGGTCCCCACTCCGTCTCGAATCGCATTGCGAAAAGGCGCCATCAAACGCCCCAGTCCGTTTCGATCAAACACCCGTTGCTGAATCATCATCTGTTCCTGAAATCCGACGAGAAGGTTCGCCTCGTAGACCAGTTGCTTTTTGCGAGCAGGGTCTTTTTCGGAACGTGCCGCTTGATACTTTCGAAGAGCCTCGCGAAGAATTCCTTTTGGATCGGTCCTCTCCCACTCCTGTTGAGTTCGGAGTGTTTCGACATCGATCCGGCAGTCAGGGGCGGTAGATACAGCCATCAGGAACGCAGACATCAGGGAGCCTACTTCCTCATAAATGAAGTAGTTTCCAGCAACCATTCCTCCATAAAGTTGACGAAGCTCTTGCTCCTTTTGCTCAATCGCACTCTTAAATGCATTTAGACTCGTGCCGGAGGGACTTGCGAGGAGCGTCTCAACTTCTTCCAATACTATTCTCAAAGAGTTCCCGACGACACCAGGTCTCAGCGCCATCTTTTGCAACTCTCCAACGCGTGTTGAAATCTCAAATGGGTTCGAGTTCCGTAGGTCCGAAAGAATCTTGAGTCCATCCTGGAGCGAGCGAATCATCTCACCTGCAAGAGAGGACGCGTTTTGACCAAAAGCCCACCAGTTTGGATAAGTCGGAGGCCCACCGATATATTGATTGAGAGCTCGAGCGTTGTAATGATAGTTGAGCGTGATTGCGAGGTTCCTCAAAATCGGATCCCCGTGAGACTTGAGCCACTCTCGAATATCCTTTGGCGGAGGCTCAATCGGCCCAGACGCGCTCGATAAAAAGCACGGGGCTATAGGCGACAAGTCGAGAGACTCAATGGAGGGAAACCCAGAGTCTAAACATTCCGGATATGACGAGTACCCTTGGGAAGAAATCGCGCCCAGGCCGAAAGCAAGAATGACACCGGCGTGATTGAGCGCAAATGCTTTCATTCTGGACTCAAGACCTCTGTCGAAAAACTGAACTCTCCCGTGGCACCCTCTGCGGTCCTGAGCCTAACCCGCACGAGTTCTTGAGTCTGAATAGGAACCTCAAGTTCAACGTAACTCGCAGGCGAGTCGCCAATGAGGGTTGCGGTACCGGCCAGTACTTCGACCGTAAAAGGACCCAGCCCATGAGGCGTGTTCAGTACAACACGAGGAGCAAGACCAGATTCGTAACCCACCACTTTCGGTGAGCCCGATGCGCGATCACCCGCCCAGTAGATGGATCCACTCACACTGGAAGCTGCCGTCGAAATCGAATCCAAATTCCGAACCCCCGATGTTGTCGTGTAGGGCACTGGAAAGTCACTCCACGGGTCGAGCGAAAGACTTAAACCAGTATCTTTAAGCGCATCTGCAACAGGGCTCCATGCATCGATTCCGAGCTGCACACTAGATTCGCCCGCCCCTTTGATATGCCCCCCGATGATTACGACTTCGCCGGTATTCCTGTCTAAGCGGGGAAACAGCTTGTAACGCCCCTTTCGCAGGGTTGCGCTCGCCGTAGTCCACTGATCGACAGATGGGTCATACACTTCGATTGAGGTGAGCTCCGTGTTTACATCGCGTAACCCACCCAAGACCGCTACTTTTCCATTAGCAAGTGTAACCAGGCCTGGATATTGCCGGGTCACTTCAGCCGGGTCCGCAACATCCTGAAGCTCTCCATTGCCACCACTCGCGGATGGATCAAATATTTTTGAGTTTGCCCCACTCCAGATAAAGAGCTTCCCACTCGGAAGCGCCGCCATTCGAACGAAGTCGAACGAGGAGATACTCGGATAAGCGTAGCATCTAAAAGTTGCAGAGGCGGTATCAAAGACCCACAGATAACTCGATCCTGAATTCAAAATCCCGATTTTCCACTGCGCATCCGAGGCAGAGATGGTTCCGGTGGAAATCGATCCCGAAAAAGGCTCAAACATCACGGACCCTTGCGATGCAAGGGTTTGGCCTCCACAATCTGCCGCAGCCGGAGGAGTAATTAGGGTCACCACTCCCGCGTCGTCTGGACTATCTGGATTAATGATCGCAGGGTCGTAGCTACTTCCCGCAGCGGGGGTCCCGGATAGGTCCGTTCTTGATCCTCCCAACATCAATGCTTTGCCTCCGGGAAGTGGAGCCATCGCGTGCTGGACCGGTATGGGCTCGATGTTTCGGGAAGCCCCCGAAAACAAAAAATCATCCCCCACGCCCAAATATTCGAACGACCGATAACGTTGTGTTCCGAAGAGGGCGCTGCTGAATTTGCCACCGGTCACCAGTAATCGACCGCTCGAAAGGAGGACTGCAGCAACCTCGGAGCGACTGAACCTCATAGCCACATTGGCAAGGCGACCATATGGTGAGATGGGAAGCACGCGGTTTTCGTCTGGAAAGGAATGGGATGTCACCGAAAACGTCGGGCCAGCGGGCTCACCGGCGCCTGGGTCCGGATTAGACTCAGGCAGAGGGTCAGGCCCACCGGTTTGAGGAACAGAAGATCCCGCTTCGAGCTCTACTGAAGTCGCGTCAGGATTTTCTGTTTCTGATGGGATCCCTGTCGTTTGGGAAGAAGAACCCACCGGGTTGGATACCGATTGCTTGGGTGAGTCCGAACTCTGACAGGCCTGCAGGAACGCGAGAGACACGATCACCCATAAGGGCTGGATATTCAGATACAGTAGACCCCGCAGTTTTCTCATCATCGTCTAATCGCTCCAAAGTTCACTCCTTGAGAGTAGCGTAATCAATCGCTCGCGATGAATGAGTCAGAGGAGACACATCTAAAAAATGTGTGTGAATCCAAAGCGGAACCCAGAGAAGCAATCTCTCCGATTCAGCGGGGTTGAAATGACTCGGATTGCTGAGTTTTGGTTGGAACTGGTCGAATGGCCCCATAAATCACTCGATTACTCGCCATTTTCTGGGAGTTTTGACCGAAATCTTGGACTTCACCCGAGTCTTAAGTCATTTCGACCCCGCTGAATCGGAAGGATCCCATCCCTGAGCCCTGAGCCCTGAGGATGCCCCTTTCGCAAGGATCAAGAGCACCAGATCAGAGTTCATTAACTCCTGCCGTAGAGGACACTACGGCAGGGTCAAAACCAGAACTGAAAAGGGGCAAAATCATCACTGGCAACCAAAGAGTTTGATCATGAGATCATCACCGCGCATGGCGTCCCCCTCGGGCGAGAAAGGTCCGCCGTCATTTGAGGATTTGCCCAACGCGTGTCCTCCAGAGATCGAACCGCCCATATCTCGGTAGAGAGTGAACTCACCACCCTGGGCCTGAATCACGACAGATATGGACGCGCCCTGACTGATTGAGAATGGAGCTGCAAAAGGAATGTCAATCCAAGCATCTGCAGAGTTACTCAGCGAACTACTGGACCCTCGAACCATCGACGAATCAATCGTAACCCCGGTCGTAGCAACATCTCCCGCAATCACAGTCACTACGAGACTCGGAGAACCCGAGATCACTTTGCCATAAACCTGAAGCCCTCCGATGGCAGCGGGACTCCCGGACGGAACAATCAAAGTTTGAGCGCTTGCAAAAAGACTCGAGCCACCGATCATAATGGGACTAAAGCCATTCGTGTTGCTTGCAAAGGGAGCCGAAGCCAACGGACAGCTTGATCCTCCCGATACCACGCCTGATGAACCTCCCGAGGTCACAGTACAGGAAGGCGCTCCACCGAGGGTAACACCCGAGCCCGTCACCCCTCCTGAGATCGAAGATGCAATCGCGCTACTGCTAAAGTCTGAGGTACTGACTTCGACTCCTGCTACTTCAAGAAACGCAAAAGCTGTACTCATGAAAGCACCGCAGCTCCCAAGCACACTCCCGATCGCACTCGCACCAAATGCAGGTGCTCGTCCAGGTGGGAGCCGATCAGCAGCGCCTACCGCTCCGCGGGTCATCCCGCCAACAACGTGCGATGCCATCGCAGCAACATCAGACCCTTCCATTCCTCCAGCGACCATCCCCATCATTGCGCCGCCGCTAACGATCGAGAATGTGGCTTCGAGATCCATCGTTCCCCAAGCCGTTTGGAACTGGAATCCCATCATCAAGCCTTCGCCGAGTGCGCCGATCACTGCTTCACGAATCGCGCCCTGGCCTGCCCCGCCAAATGCCTGAACGACGACTGCCCCTCCGGCTGCAGAAAGACTACCTAGTACAGTCTGAACTTTGTCAGGATCTGATATCCCGGCAGCACCAATTCCCGTGATCGAAGCGATGCTCACTGCGGACACAAGTTCATCAAAAGAGTCTGATTCGACCAGACCTTTTTCTTGGGCAGTATATAGAGCATAGGCAAACACACTTGCCGCAATGTCCTCGAGATCAACGTCTTCTCCAAGAAGGGCTTCTATTGCTTCGTTACCGACAATGCCCGTAAGAGCCTCTACTACGGCGGCCAGGACATCCTCTTCTGACACCCCCGCTGGCAAGGAGGCTTTAACTTTCACTGTCCCTTCAACCGCACCCACTGCAAACTCACCAAGATAATCTGCCACTGTGAAGGAGTCCGAGTCCTCGGATCCTCCTTCGACTGCAGCGCTCAGCCGAGATGCTCTCAAAACTAAGCCACTCGTTCCAGATCCTCCAGATTCGGCTTCGTTTGCAGCATTTACTCCGGCTTCTGCGATCGAATCGGCTGAGGCTTGGTCCAAACCCTCCGCTACTAGTCTCTGAGAAACCGCTGACTGAGCGAGCGTACTGACTGCAGAATAAGCCCCACCCGATATCAAATCATCGAGAGCCGCGAGATCACCACAGCCTTGAATTCCAACACTCCCCATCAAAGCGAGAGCAACGCGAGCCCGATCCCAGCAACGAACTACCTCACGATATGTAAACATATCCTGAGTGAACCACAGCATCAGAGCGGGGCAAATGTGTCATCCCTGACCGCTACGAATCGCTGTGTGAATCCAAAGCGATTCTGTCCTCGCTTAATTCCGAAGCGAAAATGTCCCAAGTATTGAGAGGTAACTCCCTGTTCTGATTGTCTCTTTCTATCTCAAACAGAGGAGGGGGATAGCAGGA
>Ga0169931_10015895_pt1 | contig 10033 bp, 2 predicted proteins | sample Kivu_15m_20L_FD_129675 | JGI IMG/M metagenome (GOLD analysis project Ga0169931, IMG submission 129675) | Freshwater microbial communities from Lake Kivu, Western Province, Rwanda to study Microbial Dark Matter (Phase II) - Kivu_15m_20L... | ecosystem: Environmental > Aquatic > Freshwater > Lake ... | reverse complement strand
CTTGCAAGCACAGTCTTTCAGTCGGCAGCTGGGACTTGTGTCTTGGAAGGGAGCGGTTACGTTTTGTCGCCAAGAAATTGCCCATTCTTGGTGCCAGCGTGAGAACGGCACGGTCAGTGTAACGTAATTGTGGAAGATCAATCGCAGACACGATGAATACGGCTGAGGCAGAAGGTCTTGCGCAGGAAGATAATGGACAAGTCGCGGATGCCGAAGTTGCAGACGGGGCTGAAGAAGCTGGCGGTTTAGTACGTGCGGAGAAGCTGGACTTCACGCATTTCTTGCGCGTGGCAGATGCTGGTGACGAGCAGCCTGCCGAAGACCGCGAAACAGCAGCTGTTAAAGGACGGGTTGCTGGGGAGCGTACAGCAGAAGCTGTTAATGGACAGCTTGATGAGAACCGCGCAGCAGAAGCTGGTGCGGTTGATGAGAAGGCACATGAAGAGGTGTTAGACATCGTCGGGCGGGGGATAAGTGCACTGGATGCTATCGCCAGTGCAGTCCCGCTGAATGAAATGGGGGTATTATCCCCTGCTTCCATTGTGCAGCTGTACGATGCGTTGCGTGATTTTGACCTACAGACGTTGTCGGCGATGGCGATGGCGGGGTTGCAACGTACATATGCGTCACAAATTCTGGAACTAAAGGTGGCGGAAATACGACAGGCCTATAATGACGTAAATAACCAACTTGAAGAAGAACGTCACAATGTCGCTGAAATGTGCGCGGAGTCTGCAGAGGCGCAAGAACAATTGCAAGCTCAACTTCGCGAGGCCCAGGAGGCAGTGGCAGAGTATGGCAAGAAGATTGAGGATGCTGAGGAACAAAAGGAGGGTTATCGAGAGTCGTGGGAGACTGCTGAGAAAGAACGGGATGCTATTCTGATAGATTACCACACGCTCCAGGAAGAGCTGGAGAGATCACGCAGGAGCTCGGAGGCATTCACACGCGACGCTCGCCGACGTACCTTGTTTGACAAACTTCCAGAGGCGGTGCCTGATGTGTTCGGGATGCGCCGCAAGTCGACCATGCTCAAACAACAGGCTGACGGCAAACGAACACTTATGGATGGAGGAGAGTTACTCACGACTTTTCTCACCGAAATGAAGGAATCCTTCCCAAGCAACAAGGGTATAATTGTGGACAAAATTACCGAGTTGGGAAAGTATATCGCAAAAGGAGATGAAGAGTTTGCAGAATTGGCGCGTGCTAGTGGTATCATAGTGGGGTCGAGGGGCGTATTGGACGCCGTCCTCTTGCCCGTGGACCTGAAGAAGGCTATCACTGCAGTACAGATGGCAATTAAGCAGGATCCATACAAGACTCGTAAAGATTGGAATGATATGCGTGACGTGAATCGTAAGCTCGCTGATCTCTTTAATCAGGCCACGCACAAACGCACAGTATTGTGTGAGGCGCTGCGCTCGGAGGAGCCGCAGCTGGTGATGGAGCACTGGAATGCCAGGTACAGTGAGGCTATAAAGCAATTACCACACGATCAGAGGCGTATGGAACGGGCCAGGAACATTGAACTAGTTAGGCAGCAAGATCAAGAGCTACTCGCAGTAGCTCTCGAGGCTCTTCTGGCTGAGCACAATGTTCAATTCAGCGACACCTGTAAGTCCAAGCGTGGAGCAGTGCACATTGACGACATAACTTCAAAAGGGTTTGTGCTCATGCTCGCAGCTGTATCTAACTTCGATACGGAACACGTAGAGAAGCACGTCAAGGCGCTTTTCGATATCATGAGTTTCCCTGAGTCCTTCAAGGACAGATTCCACGGAAATCTTGCCAATTTCAACGCTGAGCTGGGTACGGAATTGGACCTATTCGAACAGCACACTGGGGTAATTGACCGACATCTCATCCACCAGCTCCTGGTCATGGACGTCATGCTCACGTCAGATGTCAAGACGATCAGTTCCTGGAGGAAGCAAGTCAAAGACCACGACAAGTTCGTTGCTGAATTGCAATCTCTGCAGATACTGCAGGAGAATTTCACTACTGTCTTCAAACATGCCTGCGAATATCAGCGAAACAATACCACAGACGCCGATGGTTGGCATAAGAAGCCGTTGACGTTGCTCGAATACGAAAAATTGTGTCCCAAACGCTCCGAGCGTGCTCATTTTGTTCGGGGTGATACTGCGCCTGTGTGTGGTCTCTGCGGGAAACCACACGCACAGGGCGCTTGCTTGTTGGACGTCAATTTCAAACGTGTGGTCGATGAATCGAGCATTGTTCTACGAGGTGTGTCGGACCTTATGACGCTGGGCCAGAAATTGTTGACTGAGGTCAGCAAAAATAAAGACGCTGGGGTTAATACGAGTAGGCTGACTGCCTTCGTCGAGAAGAGCGATGAACTTGTAACCCGGTTCAAAACTGCCATGGCCTTCCAAAGGAAACGCTTCCCCAAAGTCCACAATTCCTCCAAACAGACCAAAGCTCTGGTGGCGCAGGAGGGTGTTGATGAAACGGCACAAGTCGCCGGCACAACAATTCGGGAAACTGTTCAGAAGGCCATGGAAGCGTATGCCTTGAAGCCCCAGGAGCTCGCGAAGCAAATCGCTGGTGCCATGCTGCGGGCAGATAAACCGTCTCGGACATGCTACAGGTGGCTTAACAAAGGGGAATGTGATAACAAAGACAAAGGCGAGTGCAAATTCGATCACCCTGATGAGTTGAAGGGCAAAGGCATGCAGGCTAAAGCCTCCCGTGACACGGCAGCAGCAGCCCCAGGACAGTCAACAAAGGGATCCGCGGCAGCTGATGGGCAGGTCCCGGGGACTCTGTGTGCGCAGTGCAAGAAGTATCCATGCTGCCGAGAAGACGGTCGACAGCACAAGTACTGCAGCAAAACGTGCGCGAAAGCAGCAGGCGCGTATCCCGGGAAGGCAGCAGCCGCCAAGCAAGCTGCGCACGTGGGCATGCACGGAGCCGCCCAGGCGGAGGACGTGCCGGATCCTGCTACTGCACTCATGATTGCGGCGGGAGTAATGCCCATGGAATCTTTTGACCTTATCCCCTTGTCATTCAATGCTATGTGCTTCACAATCTTGTCTGATAATGGTGCAATCGTACAGAGCAATGCTGACCACAATTTGGTTTCCCTGTCCCAGCCTGTGGCAGGCCAGAATACTAATCCTTCTTCCTCACTGCAAGCTACCCAGATCAATCACATCGGGCCTGGGCTACTGTCAGCATTGGGGGGAGACATTCCTACGATAGACCGTAAGCCTTTGCTGGTAAATGATTCATATTCTATTTTGCCATCTCGTCTTAATTTGACAGGGTTCAACAGTTTTGAGATTCTGGGGACGGGGGTCGATTGCGGCAGCGTCATACAAGCTGTGGTTGCCAAAATTAACTATCGTATTTGGGCGGAAGAGCACAAATGGAAGTTCTGGAACAAGCGCAAAGTCTTCATGGCGTGGAAGCACGAGGGACAGGCGGCACGAGCCTCTCTCGATCGCGACCACTGGAAGCTGCGCAAGCTCAAGTGGAGAACCAGAAAAGCGAAGAGACCTGGGAAGAATGAGGTGGACGTTGACGAATTCGGAAGTACGCTCAGCATGTCAGAGACTGTGGTCGAAGACAGTGACAAGGTCGGTGCGTGCAAAGGAGCTCGGAAGAGTTGGCCGCGGAGAATACAACCTGCAGCTATTGTGGATTCCGTACGCCGTGGTGAAGAAACAGAATACCCTTATTTGGCTCAAGAAGGGAAGCAAGGTGCACGCACGAGAGCAGCTTTACGTGTGGCGCAGACGGGCGGCCACGGAGAAGTGATTAAGCTTTCTGTGCGGTGGACGACATTCATGAGAGCGCGGAGAAGGCGAGCTATCAGGAGGCTTCATCAACGGCGTGAAAAATTGCTAGTGATACTTCGACAGAAAGAGCAGCTGAGGTTGAGGAAGGAGCGGCAATGTGAGGCAGAAATGGAGTTGAGCAATTCAGCTTGGTCTCGCTTGTCAAATGGCGAAGATGTCGGCTTTCATTGGTACGATGACGATGAAACTTGGGCAGCTAGTTTTTGGGACGCTTATGACGTTCGAGAACAAGAGCGCGCTCAGCAGGAACATCTGGATCGGTTCACTGCTTTGCGGGGGGACGCCGAGGCTGCTGCGGAGGCAGCTGCTGTGCCGGATGATGTTTGGGAACAGCTGCAGTTGGATACGGTTGGGCCGGCAAGATGGAAGCAGGCTGTGGGCAATATGTCATTGCAGACTGCTTACAACGAGAGTCGCGACAAAGCACAAGCTGTAATGCCCCGAAAGGATCAGAGACCTGCACAAACTGAATTGGATGCGCGATGTTTTCGGGAATTGTGGCCGCTGTCGACGGCAAGTAAAGTCAGGGGTCTGAATCTGTACGAAGTGGTTCAAGCCGAAAGATGTCATGGGCAGATGGACAGCAATCCTGCGTGTGAGATACTTCAGAAAGTCCTGAAGTGCTTCAAGATAAATAGACCGGCGGGTATTGCCTTGTCACTCGTCGATAGTGGGTCAACCTGCTTTCTCACCCCTTTGGAGGAGCACCTCATTGTGCGATATGCTTGCGCGACTCCTATTACGGGAATCGGGAATTCTACGGCGACAAATTACTCGCCGATGATCATGGGAGCTGTCACGTCGACGGGACATTATCACGTCATGCATTATCCTCGAATTTACGAAATGAAGTCACTGGATTTTACTATCGTGAGCACACCGGCGCTCGAGCGATGTGGATACGAATTTCGGTTGAATGCCAATTCGTCACGAATGATTACTCCTGGAGGAGAGGTCGTGCCGCTGGTACGGGATCCGGGGACCGGGTTCCACTTTCTGGTGGACCATCTCCAAGCAAAACCGGTGCTTGAGCGCAAGCGATTGTTGCTGGCTGAATTTGCGCGAGAGAAAGGGCAGGTGTTGGACGATCGTTTCAAACTTGAAGATGCTGAAGCGTTACCTTCCGGACCTGACACTGCAGAGGGGATTAACGAACTGTTGTCTACGAACTTTGGTGCTGAGTTTACGTGGGCTACTCATGGCGTTGCTAGGAATGGGGCATTGGCCAATCTGTCATCTGGGACTGTTGTCTGGGCCCATCTTAGTAAGAACAAGTGGTGGCCAGCGCGCATACAGGATCCAAAGGATGCTCCAGAGTTCATTCGAAGTGTGAAAAAGGCTGATACAATTTTGGTTCATTTCTTTGATAATTGGGAAAAAGCAGTAAAAGACCCTACGATTCGATCTTATCGTTGGATGAAGGCAGCATCAATTCGAAATTTTCAAGAAGACTTTGGCTCGAAGAGTGAGGCCATGAAAACTACGATGTTCGAGCGGCACGTACGGATTGCGTTGAGTTACTGTAAAGGTTTCAGTCCGGATGCGTGGGAGGCGCTGTCTATGGAGTCCGGTGCGGCTGTCGGCCCTTCTTGCAACGATTCGTCGAGGGTGGGGGGAGCGACGCCGGCGGTGCCGGCCGTGGATATTGATTTGCCTGGGCCAAGAATACCGGCTGTGCCTGTCGTGGACCAAAAGGGACCTCGAGTGGACACAGATCGTTATGCTCCTGTTGCCTTCGACACACCACCAGAAGGGCTGGAGTCCGCTGCAGCGACGGGTGAAGGTCCGGATCTAGGGACACACACTAACGATGAGCATTACTTCCGGGAGCAGCAGGGCTACAGTGAGAAGCATGCTCGAAAACCGATCAGATTGAGGTTGCCGGCTATTCGTTTGGTAGATACAGGCGTTCCTGAGGAGGTGGCCAAACTGCAAAAGTATCTTCATGAGTTGCTGGGGCACTTCGGTTGGGCTTTGATAAAGGAAGCTTTGCCTTTCCTAGTTGATGAAGACTTGGTTAAGTACTTGCGGAAGGTGAGCGCGCAGCCCTCAGGGGCGTGCGCGGGATGTATCGAAGGCAAGTCGAAGAGCGAACCTCTTCCGCCAGGGAAGACCTCTCGGCCCAAGGCCATTTTGCGGGATGAAAAGGTTTATCTCGATTTGAGTGGGCGGATCGAAGAACCGTCTGCGGGACACAATTATCACTACTACATGTCTGCAATCAAGTCTAGTGGGTTTGCCGTGGTGACGGGTTTGACATTCAAAAGCCAAGCTCTGCTTGGTGCGGCAAAGATCTTCTCCAAATTGGGGGGAGCGCCGAAAAGGTTGCAGATTGACGGCGAGGGCAATTTAAATACTTCCCTTGCCTTGAACTATTTCGAGGGCGCTCGGGAGTGTGAGGTAATCACTACGGCTGCCGGGTCCCATTTTCGGAATGAAAAGTTGAACGGTTACACCAAACATTGAAAGGATGTGTGCGAGCTATGTTACTTCAGTCCGGTTTGAGTGTGCGATTCTGGTATCATGCGCTGCAGCATGCTGTGCTCATTTACAATCTTCTCTCTGTCGCCAGGGATGAGAATGACGAGAAGCTCAACTGTACAGTTTGGGAATATCATTACGGCACAAAGCCAGTTCTGCAAAATTTACTTCTTGGGCCTTTTGGATGTCTTGCATACCTTGTACTCAGTGAAGAGCAACGACGGGCACGCGGCCTCAGTGGTCATTTTGGCATTCGAGCATTAGCAGGTGTTTATCTTGGTTGTGTTTTTAATCCCAATACCGGGGTATTCGATCATCTGATTACGGACGGTCGTTCTATCTTCAGTAGTCCTAATCAGGTGAAATGCATTCCAGATGTGTATCCGATGAAGTTTTCATCCTCACGCGCACAGTCGTTGATACCTCATCATGCCGAAGATTTCATGCTTAGTCTTGAGGGGGAGGGGATATCACATGCGCAGATTTTTGAGAAATGTTGGGTAGCGGCAAGGAAGGCCAAAGTCGCGCAAACGCAAGCAGAAAATGAAGCAAAGCCAAAAGGGATGAAAACAAAGTTGAAAGGCGATGAAAGGGTCTACGGCAAGAACAAGAAAAAGCCATTGAAGATCGTGTCAGAAGTAGAAGGTGGCGAGGCTGTCGTCTCTGAGGCGCTTACGCAAGTGGACGAGATAGATGATGACATCAATCTTGAAGACCCGCGGGACTACATGGTTGAACCGTTGCGTGATGAGTTTTGCTTTGAAGAACCCTACGAAGGAGCAAAGTATAATCTGGTTGTTCCAGTGGATTTCAGCGATCAGAAACTCGTGCCGTCGGAGACGGAGCACCCACATAAACGATTTGTGGGCAGGAAGATTCGGAAGATGTTTGAGGTAGATGATATCACCAAGAAGCGGGTAGCGAAAAGCTTTGCTGGTGTGGTATTGTCATACTCCCCAGAAAGACAGTTATTCAAAGTCATGTACGATGATGACAATGACAAAGAGGATCTGGACTTTTATGAGCTGACTCAAGTGCTAGTGATGGGAAAGAAATGGGGTGATCCCCCGGAATGTGAAGGTTACACTAGAGCTGAGCGTACGCAGATACTGAAACAACAAGTCCTGATGCGTGAAGTAAAAGAAGAAATCAATTGTGTGCTCGAAAGTCGTATTGACAGGGCGTATGAAGCTTGGTACGCGAGCGAAAAGGAGCAAATGTTTCGGGCCGTCGATGATGTGATCGGAGATGGTACACTTGAAGTTCCGGTACCTGACATGAGTCGGGAGACGATCTACGATGACGAGCCGAAAACAGAGAAAGAAGTCGAAGCGCACAAAGAGTGTGCGGAGATCCGAAAGGCGGCTTGGAAGGAAATTCAGCAGCTAATCGAGATGTCGGTGGGTGTGCTGCTTGATGAACGGCAGGCACAAGCCATCGAGAAAGACAAGAAGGTACAGGTTTTGCGTAGTAAGATGGTGTACAAGAGGAAATATGAAATTTCGCCGACTGACGGGAAAGAATACTTCTTGAAGTGGAAGGCGAGGTTGGCGGCCGTGGGCTGCACTCAAGAGCCGGGTGTAGATACTGTATGGAATACGTTCTCGCCTACGATAGGTTTTACAGCCATTCGGACGTTGATAGCGACGATGTGCAATCCCAAGTGGTACGTTGACAGCTATGACCTCTCAGGGGCGTTTCTAGGCACTAGGCTTGAGGACCAAGCAGTGTATATGAGATTGCCGCCGGGGGCTGGAGAGTATTCGAACAAGATCCTCCGGTTGACACGTTCTATATATGGGCTGCGGGGGGCGAGTAAGGCGTTCATGAAACAGCTCGGGTCCGAAGTTGAAGGTTTCTCTGAGAAGGTGGAATACAAAGACGCTGACGGGAAGACGAAGGTCGAGTGTGCTCGCTTTGAGAGGCTGGTAACGGACCAGTGCATGTTTAGGTACAAGGATGCTCGGGGAAGAGAGATGATCTTTGCGAGCTATGTTGATGACATTATATGCTGCACTACAGATTTGGAGTTGCGTGAGCGTTTTTTCGAACATCTGCGGAAGACCTGGAGTATCACGCATGAAGGGACTCTCGATAGGTTCTTGGGTATTCACTTTGAGAGAAGCAAGGATAAGTGGTCTTGGTCGGCGACAATGGGGACCTATATCGATAAGATTGTGAAGCGGTTCGGATTAGAAGAGAGTCGTGGAGTCAAGACGCCGATGGAGCCGGGCTTTGTGCTTACGGAAGAGGATTTTGCCGAAGAGCCTACGGAGTCCATGATTTCGGAAATGAGAAGCTTGATTGGCAGCATCGGATACTGCGCTACCGCCGTACGTTTCGACGGTAGCCATGCGGTCAGTGTGCTCAGTCGACACCTAGCGAGGCCATGTGTCAAGGTTATAGAGGCGGCAAAACGTATTATCAAGTATCTTGCGGGAACGCGAGATTTTGCCGTCAAGTGGACGTCTTCTGCTCTGGAAGAGGAGCAGGGATCAGCCAATGTGATCATAGGAGCAGTAGATGCCTCTTTTGCCATGGATGCTATGACGCGCAAGTCTCATGGGGGGTTTATCAACTTCGTGAATAACGGAGCAGTCAGCTGGAAAAGCGGGCTGCAAAGCATCGTTACTCTGAGTAGTTGTGAGGCTGAATACGTGGCGTTGTGCTCGGAGGTCTGTGAAGTGAAGTATCTGCGTTCGCTCATGAGGGAGCTCGGTCTCAAGCAAGCTGAATCGACTCTTATTTGGGAAGACAACAAAGCGGCAATTCTCATTGCGGAGAATGAGTGCAGCTCGGCGGGACGTAGTAAGCACATTGACGTGCGATACAAGTTCGTGGCGCAGGCTATTACGGAAGGATCAGTCAGGGTAAGGTACACTCCTACAGATATGAATTTGGCAGATGTGCTAACAAAGGCAGTGCCTTTGGCTACATTCGAGAGGCTGGTTAGGTTGTGTCTTGAAAGCAAAAGAGGAGAATACTATGTCAAATTGGCAGATGAGAAGATGAGCTATGTGTCGGATGAGAAAACCTGGATGGTGACTGACATGTGGTGAGAGAAAAAGAGCGAGTACACCTCTCAATTCACACGAGGGGGGAGTGTTAGAATATGCTGAAGGGCATAGATTGAATAGCTCGTGAGAGTTGAGGGTCTGTCACGGATCAGTCACTGAACCGTACAAATTGGAGAACATGTTCTTTAATAAATACTCTTTTCACACGAGTGATGGCCTGAGGGCAGCGCCGGCGGCCCGGTCCAAGGAGCAGGGCGCCGACGGAGGACAAGGTGCAGCGGCTGGACGCACGATCCAGGCCGCAAGGGTGACACAATACATCGAGTTTCACAGCAGTGCGAGGTAGCTACACGTATATCTCCCGGCGTGCGACGCTGGTGCTCCGAGGACTCCGACACGGAGATTCACGGGGAAGCGGCTACGGCAGCTGGTGCACATTCAAAGAGGTGATGAGTCCCTCCTGTGGGCGCGCGCGCGCGAAAATGGAACGGACAGAGTGATTTTATTTACATTCCACGGGTATCATTACGAGCGCCGGAACGCGGAGCCCTACTATTGCGCGCCCGAGCGTTTGACCGCCTCAGATTTGGTGTATTCCGAGGTGCGCTTGGGGACATTTAGCGTCCTTGCTTATCTTTGAAGACTCAGCGGTCGAATTGTTTTCTGCGGGACACGGCGTCGCCGCACATGCTCCCGCTCATTATTTCG
>Ga0169931_10015894_pt1 | contig 10034 bp, 13 predicted proteins | sample Kivu_15m_20L_FD_129675 | JGI IMG/M metagenome (GOLD analysis project Ga0169931, IMG submission 129675) | Freshwater microbial communities from Lake Kivu, Western Province, Rwanda to study Microbial Dark Matter (Phase II) - Kivu_15m_20L... | ecosystem: Environmental > Aquatic > Freshwater > Lake... | reverse complement strand
ATTGGGGATTGGGGATTGGGGATTGGAGATTGGGCCAATCCCCAATCCCCAATCCCCAATCCCCAATCCCCAAAACAAAAGCAGATTATAAAAATTATTCGAATATTTTGTTTTTTAAATTTAAAGACAATAAATTCATAGAAATTTTTAAAAACTAATTTTCTAAAATAATAATGGAATATACGAGTTTATTATATCTACTATAATGTTGATTTTATTATAAAAAATATAATAAGCCAATTAATTTATATTAAATTATAAATTCACAATCTATCACTTATATTATTGTGTTTGGTCTAAAAATATCAATGTGTTGATCATCTATTCTTTCCTCCATTTTAGATTTGGGAGGTTTAGTCTCATATTTTCCCCTCCTTTTTCCATTAGTTATCTTATCCTTAAATTTATTCCAATTTTTTACTCTTTTATCTCTAAAACTTTCCCACTCTTTATTGGCTTGTCTTTCATATTCTTCTTGCATTTTCCTTAGATCTTCCTCTTCTCTATGACGTTTTTTGTATGCAGTTTCTAATTTTTCTGTATGCAATTTTCTCTCTTCTATTTCATCAACAATTTTTTTAACTGTCTGCTTAATTTCTATTTCTAAAGTATCTTGCGGGAGAGGAGGTTGTCCTTTTTTCAGTCTAATTTTATTTTCCTTATTCCGTTCCAATTCGACTCTTTCCTTAGCCTCTCTAATAATCCGTTGGAAGAATTTCTTTTTTTCAGGATCTAGGAGTGTCTTATATGCGGTTTCAAGTACTAAAATAAATAAAATGTTAATTTTTACCATGAAATGCATCTGCTGCTCTTTCGTCTTGATTCTTATCTGGATGAACTAATAAAGATAACTGTCTGTATTGCTTTTTTATCTCTTCATCTGTTGCCTCTTGACCAAGCGTAAGTACTTCATATGGGCTCACGAAGTTAGTGTTAAGTAATCGCTTAAGCTGGGAAGAAGGAGTATTTTTGTGTTCGTTTTTTAGCTCTTCCATAAACTTTTTTAATTCGATTTCTGCTTGTTTTTCTTTTTCTTCTTGAGATAAAGTTTTCACAGTGTTCGTTACTGTTTCTTTTTCCAGTTTCGCATTTGCATCTGCTATAGCAGGAATATTCGATTCCGGCTTTTCCATTATAAAATTATCTTTAAAATTTAATTCAAAAAATATATAGAATATAATTTATTAATACATATGGATGCTAATTACCCAGGATATAAACCAAAGAAGAAAATCGAGAAAAATTCAAGGGGTAATAAGGATATTTTAAAATTCAGGATATGGCTTAAAACAAATCGCAAAGATGACTCTTGGAAGTGGAAATTTAGAAATGGCCGTAGAGCTTCCGGAGGGGGAGGACCTTAACGAATGGTTTGCTGTAAACACAATTGAATTCTACAATGACAGTATAATTCATATATAAATATTTCATCGAAATTTTCAGTAAATCTATTATATGGTATGCTTGTCGAATTCTGTACAGCAGAATCATGTCCAGTTATGTCAGCTGGACCTAAATATGAATATCTCTGGGCTGATGGAACAAATGTAAAAACCCCTTTGAAAGTTTCTGCTGCTGAGTACATTGAATATTTAATGACATGGGTAGAAAATCAATTAAATAACGATTCTATATTCCCCTCAACTGTTGGTAATTATACCTTTTAAATATTTAGGTGTTTCTTTTCCTAAAAATTTCACACAAGTTATAAAAGTAGTATTCAAGAGGCTTTTCAGAGTATATGCTCACATCTATTATACACACTTCCCACACATAGTTATGTTAGGATGTCAGTATCATTTAAATACTTGCTTTAAGCATTTTATATTTTTTGTTGATAAATATAATCTAGTAGATTCAAAAGAATTGGCTCCACTGGCTGAGCTGATCCAAAAATTCAAAGAAAGAAGAAATGAATCTGCAAATGGGTTACAAGACTAATTTTAATATACGGAGATGATTATTTATTTAAATATTTAAGAAAATTTAGAACAATTAGTTTTGGTATTTGAACTAATACTAATTTTCTGTCATAGTTATATTTAAAAACGTTATTTACCCATAGTAATAACAATTAATTAAATGTTTAATAAATATTATTTTTCAGATTTATTTTAATTCATTTATTAATCTTAATAAAAAATTTATGTTACCCTTCCTAAACATGAGGTAAAATAAATATTTCTAATCACATATAAAATACTAGAATGTATAGAAACAATTATCTGGTCAATAACAGAGCCTTGGAGAAAATGAAGAAAGGCGATTTGAAAATAGAAGACATTTTATCAGAAGACGAGCTTGTTATGGATGTTAAAACTAATCCGAGCTCACAGTTTTCCTCTATGTAAATTATTTAATATTTATTATAGATTTACTTCGGAAAATATCAAAAAGTTGTTGGATTATGTCACCATAATGCCAGAGACAGATGATCATAATACTGGTCATAAATTCCCTTTTAATGCTTGCGAAATTTTACAATCTGATAATAGCTTCATTTTAGAAAAAATATTCGAATCAGTTGAGCAGACAGAACGAGACGAAGAAAAGATGAGAGCGTTTAGCGTGTTATCAGTAATACAAATTGATAGTTCTATTGAGGAGGCAGAAGAAGAAACAAACCAAAACTATGATTATCAGGAGATAGATCAACACAATCCAATTCCAATTAATCCTGAACATAATGATAAGGAGATTGAAAATAAGAATTCTTGTGAAAAATTAGAGGCTAGAGACCTACAAGCTGAGCCAAATGGAAATTTAAATGAGAATTCGAATCTTCATCGAATTTCAGAAGATTGTATGAATGAATGCGAAAAAATTGTGAAGCTAAATGAAAAAACAAATTTGAAATCTGAGAATGGAATATCATATCCAATTAACGAATTTGATTCCAATGAAAACGATGATCAGGTTATTAATGAAATCGCAAAAAAATTCAAAAATTTAGAAATACAGGTCAATATGGGACCCATTCATGGTCTGGGGGAAAATGATTTGAATATTTTAGTAGAAAAAATCGACAATCAAATTGAATTAAGGAATGAGGAAAAAATTAAAGATATTAAATCAAATACTATAATCCAAGATGAGATAAAGTTTGAAAGTGTGGAATCAGTTTTTTACGATAATTACATTGTAGATATGAATCAGGCTGCTACGACTGTTGAAGATACAAAATTTAAGGAAATCTTGACAGTAAATAACGGAAACAAAGAAGACAAACAAAATGAAGTTCCATGCGAAAATAAAGTTAATCATGAAGTTCTAATTGATAAAACCGTTCTTGAAGCACCGATCGAGAATTCAAATCATGAAGTACCGATCGAGAATTCAAAACATGAAATACCAATCGAAAATTCAAATCATGAAGAACCTATTGAAAATTCAAAACATGAAGAACCTATTGAGAATTCAATTAATAAAGTACCAATCGAGAATTCAAATCATGAAGTTCTAATTGATAACACAATTCAAGAAGTACCAATCGAGAATTCAAACCATGAAGTCCTTATTAAAAATCAAGATAATCAAGAAATACCAAACGAGAATTCAAATCATGAAGTCTTTATTGAAAATTACAATCAAGTTCTCATAATTGAAAATCAAGATAATCCAGAGGTCCTAATTCATAAAAATCAAGACAATTACGACATCCTACTGGAAAATCAATACAATCAAGAGTACCTAATTGAAGAAAATCAAGACAATCACGATATCTTAATCGAAAATCAAGACAGTCATGAAATTGTAATTGAGGAAAATCAAGTCAATCATGAAGTCTTAATTGAAGAAAATAAAGTTTATCAAGATACCCTAATTGAAAATCAAATTAATCAAGATGCCCTAATTGAAGAAAATAAAGACATTCAGGAAATTATAATTGAAAAAAATCAAGAGAACCATGAAGTTCTATTTGAAGAAAATCAAGACAATCAGGATATCCTTATCGAAAATCAAGACATACATGAAGTCTTAATCGAAGATACCAATCATGAAGTCCTGATTGAAAATCAAGACAATCATGAAATTTTAGTTGAAGAAAACCAAGACAATTATGAAGATTTAATTGAACAAATTCAAGAGAATACAGAAGTCTTAAACAAGAATCATGAAGGATTAGTTGAAAATAACCACAATATTGAAAATGTTAGTGAAGAGCAATATGAAATTTTGATTGAAAATCCTCAGACTGAGCCCATCATGTATTCAGAAGAAGGAGTTGAACATCAGGAAGTTTCTAATAATTATACAACAAATCAAGAAAATAATGAAAAAGAAACTGATTTAATTCATGTTGATGAAAGGAGAGAAGAAGAGAAAAATTCTCAACCAAAACAAGAGGAAGAAGAAGCAGAAGAAGAAAGAAATCCAAGCACTAATGTTAGACATAAAACTATTCCGAGGCACGTAAAGCGTCACTCGCAAAGGCACGAATTTTTAACTGAAGATGAAAACATCTTTAATATAAGCAATGAAGATTTAAATGAAGGTGCTCATTTACAGACACCAGTAAAAGAGGTAAGAAACTATTCTAATAATTTAGAAAATATTAAAATATGAAATGATTGATTATTTATTCGACTTCCTTAAGCCTAACGGAGATCTAAATTACGTTTTGACTGGATACTTTGCAAAAATTTTTAGCCACATTCTTAGTCATAAGACAACAGCTTTATTGAAATATATATTTTTCCAAAGATTTTACATAATTGATAATATAATTACAAATTCTAATCGTAAATCAATATCCGAATGTCTTTTGAAAATTTTACACTCATCAACCGAAGATATTAAAGAAGGCATCCTTATTAAACTAGAGATCATAGATAAAATTATCTCATTTTTAGCAACTGACTCTAATGAGGAAAGAGTCGAAAATTTGGTTAACGTACTAATTGAGCTATTGAATAACAAAATTTACTCTATGGTATTTTTAAAAAATTTGAAATTATTCAACAAAATTCATTTAATAACTTGCGCATTTGTAAAGAATGCGAATTCACTAACTTACTCACACATTCTGACGGACCTCATTAACGTTTTAACAAAACTGAACGAAAATATCTTAAAAGATTTCGGTGCATCCTTAATTACTCCTCAGCCACAAAAAGAGCCTGACTTTTTGGCTTATAACGACAATTTAGATGAAATTGTAGAGCAGCAAAATAATATTCAGGCTGAATGCTATGATTTAAAAAAGAGTTTGGAGGATATCGTTGGGATAATCATTAACACTGGAGTTAAGATTGCAAATGATTATGCATCAGGTGGCGAGGTCGATAATTCCTTGAAGAATTTCAGTTCTACCTACAACAGAGATCAAAAAGTTTTGGGTGTCAAAAGACTCACAGAATTCGATTTTATAAAATCAACATATGAAATCCTTCTTAATACCTACGTTAAGTTAGAGTCTGGCACTCCGGTCAAAGAAAAAATCGAAAACTTTTTTGAATATTTAATTGATTGCAAGTTTTTCGAAGCTTTTTTGGAGAATTTTTACGTCTACGAATTCAACAATTTCTATCAAAAAAGCTTCGAGCATATGATACTATTAATATGCAATATTCACACACCATCAAGATTAATTCGTCATATATTTGGTTCTAAATTTGAAAATTCTGAAGAGGAGAAAGAATCTGATTTCATTCACTGTGATTTCTTAAACATTATCTTAGAGAAATCTGAAAAAAATTTGAATTTTAATTTCGAGTACGATAATTTTTTATTTAAAATTTAGTTCTGGTATTAAAATAATTTCTGGACATTTCCCAATTACTTTGGAAATCTGTGAAACAATTACAAAATCCGAAAATCCGACATTGAGGGAAATTATTAACAAGAGTATATATTAAAAATAAATTTTTTTAGATAATAAATATGAATGGTTTTATTTGACTGTGGTCACTTCCGTTCGAACGAGATTCAATAAGGGTCTTTTGTTTCATATTAACGCAAACCAAGTGATTTTAGAGAAACTAAATGCTTCTCTTAACGAAAATGAAAATTCCGAAAGAATTTCAAAAGAACTAGATGTTTCTGCAAATAACCCATCCCTTTCTGATATAGTCAGAGAAGGATTTACAAACTACCAAAATAACAATATGAAAGAGATAAAAGCAGTCGAAGACGGTGATATTTTTGAAAAAGTAAAATTTAAATTTTTTAAAACCTATTAGATTAACCCAATAGAATTGATCTCTAACTCTAATCCTTTTGATAAAGAGGATAAACATGATACAAGCAATGACGATGATTCCCATGAATCAGAAGATTTGGATCATCCACTGAATCCCGAAGAAGAAGGAATCTTCAAACGAGATGATGAAATAAATTTAAACAACGATTTCCACTGTGATAACTTTGGAAACGGATTTGAAAATCCTAACTATAATTTCAATGATCATCCTCAGATTGTAGAATACGAGCCCTTCGAATCGGATAAAATTATTTTTGAATCACGTGTTACAAAAATGAACGAAAGATATTTCAGTAACAACGAGGAAGAAGAATTGAAAGATTGCGATTTGCTAATTGAGGAAGAAGATTCGATTGAGGAGCCCAATAAAACCGGGTCCACCGAACTAAAATCTGATGAAAAGGAGATGACATTTTATGATAATTGCTACTGGAAATCGAGTATTATTCCTGGCCAAGATATTTTGAAAGATCTTGATATCATCTAAAACTTATTTTGTCTTATATGTTGAACTTAAATATAATTTTTTTAATAAGATCTTTTTATGATATGTCTTCTTAATTTTTTAATTATTTAGGATTAAAATATGTATTGTAAAATTTTATTTCTTATTTAAATTAAATTTATTTAAAATTTTTAATTAAAAATTAATCTTATTTACTTTTCGCTATTATTACCTTGCAAAATCTTCTGTAAAAATTTATCTTCTTCATTAGACTGCATTCCATAAATTTCAATCAGGTTATTATATTTTTCTTTTATCTCTTCAATTTGTTGCATTATGAATTCAATATTATCTGTTTTATCCTTCAGTATAGATATTATTTTTATGATATCCAAATGATCATTTTGTATTGTTCTTATTGCCTCTTTACTCTCAACAAGTAGGAATTCGTTTGATTCAGAAGATTTTCCAATGTCATTAACCAAGTTTAGAATTTCTTGAAACTTCGAGTCAAAATTGAGTTGACCCTTAGACAATTTTTCTTCAATTAACGAGTCGAAAACGATTTCATTTTTATTCAAGGCTGCTTCCATTTCTGCAAATTTGTTAGCATATAATTCTGTAACAGAATTTTTTCCATTAAGGATTTTTAATACTCTTTTCTCATAAATTTCCAATTTTTCATCAAGAATTTCGTTTTGCTCGTTTAAACGTTTGTTTAAATTATTTTGATTTTTTTCCAAAAAATTTATCTTATTGTTAAGTTCTGCAATTTTGTTGTGATCAATACGATACTCATTTTTCTTTTCTTCCTCTTTTAATCTAAATAAATCTTCGTAAAATCTTAGCATTTTTTCAAGATTCTCCAAACGCTTTTCTAAATTTGATATTCGTAGATAATTTGCAACTTGAGGAATTTGAGGATCTGAGATTTTAGAATTTAAATTTCCCTGGCATGAAACACATGTATTTAAATTTTGAGATTGGTATTTGTCTTTACTTTCCTTATTTGAATATGTTGAATAATATCTATCTTCAAGATTAATTTTATTATAATTCAGTTTTTCTAAATCATTCGTCTGGTGGTAATCCTTTTCATTATTTAATATATCTGTAGAATATGTGTGGGAATTGTATTCATATGTGTTAATATATTTATTAAGATTTAAATTTGGATCGTATTTTATATCTTCTTCGTCTATAACTTTGTTGAAAGTCAGGGATCTCGAATATGTGTTGTCTCGCGAATCTGAATGTTTTGTGTTATTTGTAATTCTGTGATTATCGGTCATTTATTTAATTAATAACATTCAAAATTTTAGAAAAGCTAATATAATACATTTGATTTTTGAATAGAAAAATATATTATTATAGAATTATAGTCCATATAATTTATTTATGTAAATAAAATAAGAAAATTTTTTTCTTATTTTTATCGTAAAATTGAATCGTCTTTTGAACTTTCCTTGTCCTTGTTTAGTGTCTTGATCATATCTTTACATCCGAATATAGCGATCATGCGTCTTAAATCATCAGCAATCCTGAAATATTTCTGTTTATTCCTATGATAATCTACATACAATTCATATAAAATTTTGTCATAGTTCAAAGTTAGAAGAATATCCATGGTCTCCTTTATCATGAGTTTTGATATTGTTTGATATTCTCCTTCTTCATTCTAAAATTTATAGAATATAAAAAAATTTACATAAATCAAATCTTCAATGTTATAAATTGATTCTTGAATTATGTCAACATCACCAGAGGCAAGAAACTCTTTGATTAACTGGGCCCCACCTTCTTGTATGAAATATTTTCTTAGTTCAAGGTCCTTTATGTATATTCTTCTTAAAAATTGGAAAGAAATAATTATATGTTCCCTGTAGTTTTTGTATTCTAATCAATTATAAGTTATTTATATAATTCATTTATATGATATAGAATTACTTATTTTTTTGAAGCTATTCATGTGATTTATTATTTTCTTGATTATTTGTTTTTCTAACAATAACACAATTAGAATCCTACACTCAGATAAGGAACATAGAATAAGAATAGATATGTCCTTCTTTGTCTTCGACTCTGAATTAAGTAATTCTAGCATTCTGTTGATAAAATTCGTTTCTTTTATTTTATTTAGGAATTCTTTTCCTCTTCTTGATAGTGGTGAGTCACTGTTTATATTTTCATCGAACATAATCCCTCTTATTTTTTTCTGTATTATCGCTTGTATCTGGATAATAACCATATCACCTAAAGTCTTAGGCTTTGAAAACCAGCTGGACTTCATTAAGCTATCATCAAAAGTAATTTTGCTCTCATTGTCAATAAGATTCAGAAGAATTTCAAGATTCTCTTCGCGATTTGCATTTGAGTACATTCTTTTATCAGAATCTTTAATTTATTTTACTTTTTAACATCTTCTTCAGTTATTGCTTCTGTTATATAGTCACCGTAAATACTTTATATATTATAATATGATTTATGATACATTGTGGGATAATAGGGCTCCAAATTGTTATTGTTAAAACATAAATCTGTTCTTATTTCTTTTCTATTTATACAACATACTGATCCCATTTATTTATTTATTTAAATTTTTATTAATTAACATAAAAGAAAGAATCAATTGAAAATAGTCTGAAAAAAAATAAAATTGATTAATTTAGCTTTATATTGATATGATGTATCTTCATTATTTTTTACATCTTATGAATAACATTCATAAACGAAAAATGCTAAATAAAGTATTTGTGGTAAGATTAAATATGTAAGTCTAAAAAGTTATCTATGTACTGAGAAAACTTTTCCTTTTTTTATTTTCTTTTAACATCATTTATTAAAATAAATAAAACTATTTAAATAAATAATAAAAATATACTTCTTTCAATCTCATATAGCTTCGTTTATATGTAAAATAAGTTGTCCTTATATTAACAAATAACTACTTATTTTATATAATTATGTTTGACTGTATATCACAGATTTAAATCAAATTTTCTTTAAATATTTAAAAATATAACTCATCGTTATCGCTATTGATTTATGTTTTGAATTAAAATTTAGTAAATACTTATTCTTCACTTACAATTTTAACTCAAATACAAAGATATGAAGTAATTAAAACTGAGTTTTCTAGTAAATTTAATGTAATTCCCGTGGGGCCTCTTTAGCTCAGCGGCAGAGCGCCAGCCTTTTAAGCTGGTGGTCGAGGGTTCGATCCCCTCAGGGGGCGTCTGTTTTATTATTATGAAGGAAATTATAACAAAACTGATAATGACTAAGGAAGAAAGAAGCGATTATACAGACGATTAAAATTGATCTAAGTATAATCTGTTTTATACTTTGTTTGTTATTTATTTAATATATAATATATTAAGTTTAACT
>Ga0169931_10015893_pt1 | contig 10034 bp, 8 predicted proteins | sample Kivu_15m_20L_FD_129675 | JGI IMG/M metagenome (GOLD analysis project Ga0169931, IMG submission 129675) | Freshwater microbial communities from Lake Kivu, Western Province, Rwanda to study Microbial Dark Matter (Phase II) - Kivu_15m_20L... | ecosystem: Environmental > Aquatic > Freshwater > Lake ... | reverse complement strand
AGGGAAGATACTTTGGATCAAAAATAGGAGGTTTTTTACCACATGCGTGGTAAAAAACGATTAGGGGATACCTGCATCAGTCATTGGTGTGATATACACCATGGGCAATCAGTTGGTCAACTTAATTCTCATTCTCATAAATAGAAAAGTATTGCCAGTATGAATGAGGCATCATCCCTTTTATCATCTCGTAAGAAAATTCCAATCGATAGAGACAGAAAAACAATCCATCCAACGAACAACGCAACTCGTTATTCGGATCGACCAAAGCATCGTCATATTGAAATAGTCCAATCCTCACAGAATCAAGATAGCAAATATGCATCAGCACAAAGGACGCATGATCATCTCTCCACAGATCATAATATGGAAGTTTATCTATTAAACTCATACAATCAACCAAAGGTGGACTTACTGATGATGGATGATGAACCCCTAGCAAGGAACATACCACCAACGAATAATATTTCATATCATCCTGTCAATACGAACACAATATCAGGGCTTACAAATTATCAACAACAAGATTCCTCGATTTCATCTTCTGTGCGTAAATTACTTACTAGACAATCATGGAGAACATCCTCAAACTCTCAAATGGAATCAGGTATTATGGGTCCGATACTTTTAAGCTTTGATGAAGGCGATGATAATGATGATCAGAATCCTATTAGTAATGAGACGAAACTTATTGAAACTAGACCCTTACTAGATTTTGATGGTATCCATTCTGGTACATCGCACATACATCCTTCACCTCATCGGTCATCCTTGGATCATCTTGATTTCATGAAAAAGGACCCATCTGTGGAACAAACTCATAGATCATCACCCTTTACTCAAAAGGTTCAATCATTATCGAATCGATTTGGATTTGTACATGGATTGAACAATATTGTACGTCGAGATAATATACCTGATCCGAATCGAGCTATATCCAATTTATTCGGAGTAAAGCTGAATCCATTAACAGTTCCAAATTTATTGGATACAGTAGCTTCTGTGGCTGCTGATGATAATGATGGTGTGGAACTCCTAACCACCCATTATCCACAGAACTCAGTACCGTTGGACACATTGAACACAACAACAACAACAACTGGATTGAAAAAAGAACCACCATCGATGCATGTATCATTAAATGAAGATACATCTCGTCAAGTATATAATGCCAATATTCCTGCAGCACTTCAGGGACCTCACACAAGTCATGAAATGAAACGAAATAATATACAACAACGTATTGAACCAGAGACAGTGATAGTATCTCCATATAAGAATAATACTCGCTTTACTACACGAGTCATTCCATCAGATGAAAATATTGCGTCAACCCTACATCCCCATCCTTCCTTTTCGAATAATACAGGTGAGGATACTTCGAAAGTGGACAAACCTTCTTCATGGAGTCGGTTAAGTGTCTTACTATCGATATCCTATGGCTGCACGTCTTTTGCTGGGTCAACTGCTATTGCTCTTGTACCGTCCATTGCAACTGATATATTTCGATCACGTTCTCAAGAAGATTCTTCTGTCATCGATATTCTAGCTTCTAATTTTGTATCCATCGTTGCTACTCATGCTGTGTTCTCATCTGCTCTGGGTAAATTTGTCAACGGTCCCATGGGGGATATTTTTGGAGCAACACGAGTTAGCTATATTTATTCCATCTTCCTATCTCTATCTCTATTCCTATTGAGTTTCAGTAACTCGGAGAATCCTGTCCTTTTTTATTGTTTAGCCGTTGAATTTACTCAAAGCGTCCAATGGCCATGTATTGCCATTATTCTTACCGCTCATTACGGCGGTGATTTGTCACATACGTCCGATGCAAATAGTATGAACCATAGATCCCAATCCAATCATCAATATGAAAGATCCGTGTATGAGGTGTCTATCGGTTCTCGTATCGGACAGTTATTGGCAAGTCTTACTACAACAATTTTACTACATTATAATGAGGTTAGCTGGAGAATGGTTTGTCGTCTAGCTTCCCAGGTATGATGTACAACACCTTCCTTGTGTCCGAATAATAATTACATGCTCATTATTCTTATTCGTTTCATTGATATTTGTCCACAAGATTTCATTTGTATCTTGTATTCTAGTTTTCCTTTTCGTTGATGATAGCCCAACTAAGCGACACCACCCTCAAAATCCTATACGAGATTTCAACTCTGCATCACTTGGTTCCTTCATCTTCAAGTCGCCTTCATCATACCTACGAGCTATTGAGTGGATCATAAGAGCTTGTTCCATGGTCCTATTCAGAAATATTTTTCCATCTGCGCGTTCTGTTCTAAGAAGTGGGACGTTTTGGATCGTCGCTCTTGGGCACTCTGGAGGATCTATCATTTTGACGTCAAGCCGTATACTAGGATCATACTTCAAGGATACATCATATGGAACTATCTCTGCTGATCAAGCTGGAGAATTTTCGGCATTTTTATCTCTGGGAATATTTGTCGGACTTTACGTAGGCGGAAAGCAATTTTCCAGCTTAGCCTCCGATGACCGTCGGAGGAAACGATTTATCCAGAGAAATTACACAATCTCTGTTGGCATGTGTTATATTCTGGCTCTTTTAGCTGTTCCCATGACAAGGTCGTTTATATACTTTCCTTCGCTGGTGACTCTTTTTCAAATAATATCCACGTTTTTTATGGGAGCTGGTGTCGCGGTACAGCTTTATTGTATCCCAGCCATTGTCGGAGCGTCTTTCGGAGCGAATAAAGGACTTTATTTTTCATATACTGACGGCGTGGCATATCTAGTTGGGTCAATGGTATGGGGCTTAGTTGCGGGCGCAGTGGCAGAAGGAGACCCTCAAGGCTCTGGCTGGGCGTATGGTTGGGCAGCTGTTGCATTGTTGGTCATTCTCGCTGGCTGGCTGATGGTTGAATTTGTAGGGCGTTATTTTGCTCAAGGAGGGGCCACGTATCGACATCAAAGCCTACCCTCAAATAATAAGCCGCACTATATCGATCCTTTAGTATCTGAAGAGAAGTTGCTGATCGTTGATGTCGATAAGATGGAACAAGAAAAGCGATCTTCAAATGATCAATTTTCGCCGATTATAACTCTTTAGAAGAATAGTTTTTACTTGAGACCTTTGTTTATCACTACAGTAGTGCATTATCACATGAGCAGGACTTTGCATCAGGTGCCATTTGTGCACATGAGGGTAAATGACTTCTTCCGGCGGGCTTTGCGGTTATCAGTTTCACGTCGTCTATACCAAAACTTTCATACCAAGCTGTAAAATCTCCCAATATTGTAATGTTGGTAATTCCAGACAACACTTGAATAAATTCACACCGGCTTACAGTCTTCCATGGCAAATTTTCATTTTGAGGATCTTTCAACCAACCAGAAGACTCAGTGAGTGAAATCGAAAAAGTCTGAGTTGAACCATTGTATGATTCGACTAAGTTCAATGGATAACCAATGGTAAGACCCTTATTTATTCTGCACTTTGAACATCTTATTTCAATGAAGTTTACTTTTGATGTATTTTTTCTAACGAGCTTATTGAAATCACCTCCAAATGATGACATTGTAAACTGAAATTTACCACCGTAAAGAATTCCGTTCCATCCGAGAAATTTATTTGGCAAGGAAAAGTACCACAAGTCAGCGTCCTCCGTACCATAATTAGCATTAATAGAATTATCAACAGCATATATGTAACGGTTCAAGAATGATCGACTTGATGTCTCGTATTTCACTCCGTTTGGTCGATTACCGATTGTCGTCCAACCTTCATCTGAAAACCTGAAATCTGATGATACAACGATATGAGAAGGAGACACGAAGACAATAATGCCTTCATAGCTTCTTCCCGCTTTATTAGCAACGTGGTATGTGAATCGTCCCCACTCAGTATCAGTTTCACGATCAACATCTGGTCTTTTATAAACTACCCGATTCTTAGTTCCCGTAACTGTAAATGGAACACTTAATATAGGTGAACCTGCCTTGGGATCATGACCTTGTACATTGTAGTTATACGATAATTGATACAGTTTTCCTGATTTCGGAAGACTTGTGATAATCGCTGTCGTCTTTTATCAGTAACAGAAAAACAATAGAATAAAAATTCCCTTGAAGTTTAAATTTCCAAATACCCTTCGATTGAACTTACTGCATCACTACCGAGATTGTAAGCACTTAGATTCAAAACGACCTCTCCTCCTGCAGAAACTTCGATGAGTTGATGCAAGGCTATCAATGGTGAAGCCTGGATTACTGCGCAATAAATGAGAGCAGCTGCGATGAGAGCAATCACTCGATTTGCTTTCATATCGATAACAGTTCATGATAGAACTCAATTAGCTGGAATCAACTCTGATTTTATCTCGAAATCGTTCATTTTTGGCATGGCTTTTTATTCCTGTCATGAGGTCTGAAATGTGAGACCTGTGGGACCTAATGACCTTGTTCACATAACGAGCGGTACTGTTATATGCATCAGGTTTCAGTTCCATGATTCATTATCTTCCACGGAATAATTTTACTTGATGATCCTTTGTCGCGACTGTGAATGTTGTTGAAAGCCATAGATGTTATTGAACGAGACTAGGGCACTAGATAGATGAAAAACATAGTTTTTCTTAAATAAAACAACACTATATTATTTTTCGTGGATCGAATATCCAGTATTTTTATTCAATAATTCTCATGTTCACGGTTTTCTCAAAATAATTAGGACTCCGACGATACAGTATAACATTTCGTATAGTAAACCCAACAAAGACTCCTTATCGATGGGAAAATGGCGTTAAATTCTATCAATTTTCTTAAATGATCCACCTCCTGTAACATTTCGAAGACTCTCTTTTTCCTTCTCAATATCGGAAGAGGTTTTAGTTCCTTGAGTTATATTTGCCATCATAGCTTTGTACGAGGCCTTCGATTTCTTTTTAGGACTCTTCTTCTCCAAACCTTCGTCCGTAAATGATTCTTGAGAAGACAAGGGAGCGGAATTCATGACTTCTTCCGAGTCGAGTTTAGATCCATCAAGTTCCATGGGAGATGATGTTTCCGGAGTAGTTGTAATAGTATTAGCGACCTGATCTTGGGACGTTTTCCCTTGCTGCTTTTGCAAACTTCTCCAACATTTAGAACAGCAGTCTCCAGTTGCATTACTTCCCTGTAAGTTCGAAAAATAAAAAGAGGGAACAGTAAGTTGGGGAGTTTAAGATTGGAGAAGGATACAGGCGAGGATATGCAGGAGGCCTTGCCCAAGCATGGTTGTCACGGTGGGAATACCCACATGATCACTCTGGACACAGAAAATCACATCACAAGCTCAAAAATTGACATAAGCAATCAGCTAACGATTGAAGCAAGTTATTTGCAACCTCGATCGATACGACAAGGAGGCCCCAAAGCATGACGAAATCAAGGTATTTTAACTTACGAAAAATCCGCAGCCCATTTTACAGAGTTGTGGATCCGAGGGTGTGTTTGCTGCTGTTGTTGATTGATCACTCATGATTGTTTTAAATATAATTACTGCTTATTATTAAGTGTTTGTATATAGATAAGACGGATGGGTGCGGTGATGCGAATAAATGAAACGAATTGATAAGAAGGAGAGAGAATTATCTTGATCTCCAGCTGTGTGTGTATGTACAAGTACACTCTGTCAGTCACAGCCGTTTACCCAGAATGGCATGCGATCGAGCTGTCGCCGCCCGACGAAAGCGAAGAACATCATCGATAGCCGATACATACAGTAGTACATAGGACCTACTCTTGTGTATGTATGTGCACATTCCCACACGTTGTACGGTTGCTCCTAGTACTGAATACAGCTCATGCTATGTACATACATATGTCGAACTGTGACTGCTAAACGGATTTACGATTTATACAAATTCTAGAACATTCGCTACGAATACGAAGCACGTTCAAGACGAAGTGCTGATTTCTCGTCGTATACTTGATCACATTTACACTATTGTTCGATTATTGTCTACCTGTAATTCTAGATCGTCGCCCCTCCTTCCAACCCATGGCACTGAAATCGGATGAGCATGGAAGGATTCTTCAGTTCCATTTCCTACTTGTGTTCTATCAAAATCATGATGACCCTGTACAAGTCGATTGATGCGTTCTTCGGCCTCTTGTTCAGCGTCTCGAACTAATACTTGAAATTGCCATGCTCTTAAAAAACAAGTAATCCAAAGAAAGAATGGTAGAACTGAAGCAAAAAAAGCATTGGTGTACAAGTCCGCCGAGGATTCTGTGTAACCGTGATCTTTATCCAATCTTTTTTCATTATCCACGGTTGTAAAGAAATACCAAGTAAGCCATGAAACACCCACAAATATCAAAAACACAAAATATCGACGAACAAGTTTTAATGTAGTTTCCGATGTAGCTCTTAGTCCTAATTTTGCAACATATACACCCATTATACAAACAATAAAATCAAAATAATCTGAATTGTGCCAAGACATGACTTCATCCGTGTTGGATACATTGTCATCCGAATAAAGACTATCAACGATACTTGTATCTGTCGGATCTCCAGGGGGTATTCCCCGATCATCATTATGATGGTCTTGAGATCGACCAGATGGTGTATATGTAGCTCTAGAAAATAAATTAAGTAATTCCATGAAGCTATAGACTAATAACATGAGTGATAATAATCGGACTCGATGTTGTGCTTCAAAAATTTCATGTGACGATAATATAATCAGATCTGTATTCCTAGCTGTTTCATCTGCATCCAGTATGATTCTTGGTATATGAGCCGCATTACTGGAAGAGTCAGGATGACTCGGATCTGTGGAGGACGATGAAAGTATACCCTCATCGTTCTCATTCCGATTCAAAGTATCATTCGAGGATGAAATAACTACCTTGGGCTTTGGAAAGAGGTGTAAAATGGTTCCGTCTTCGACGATTCCTATATTTTCCAATGTTTGTTCATCGTCAAGCATCCGACCCCTGTAAATTAATCGTTGAGAACTCGGTTCAACTGAATGCACAGCTTGTCCCGCAATCTTTAGTTCTCTTACAGTCCAGGTTTGGTCACATGATACATTAAACTTTGTTTGAGCTGTATCTAGTATAACGACGTTGATCGTCTTTGTCATGCGCGGAGAAAGGTTGTTGTTATTGCTGAGTGTGACCCCATTGTGAGAATCTTCCGTAGACGTTATTGTTGGAGATGCGAGCTCCGAAAGCCGCTGATAATTCCTCCGAGCACTGGCAGCTATAGATGATAACATGTCGAATGTCGTAATATAGATAAAGATTGGTAATTAGATGGTAGCGGACGGTATTCGTGACATGGGAATTGAATTGGAGGCATTGGCATTACTTATGTCGAGCCTGTCGAGCGAACACGAAGAGACGCTATGTAGACGCAAAGGACAGAAGAAGTGTTAAAAAAGCCCGAAAACTCTAATTTACGTTCCAGTAGGACTTCAACGTACCTGACTACACCCTCTACTGTACAGTACATACAGTTGTTCAGAGGGACGAAATAGATGGATGGTGATCTTTTCAAGGAATAAATAATTGAAGATTCGAGAGAACTAAACAATACATGAATTCTGGTGGAAAGTATATCAAATCCACTACTCATAATAGTTCTGAACGATAGAGTGTGAACTATTGTTTATTGTTGGATGAGAGTATATAAATGATTGAGATAAGATATAGAGAGAATGAATCTGTAAACATCTGGAAACAGTCGGTCCATGACCCATGATGGAATATAAACTGACCTCCGCGATTACGCGTGATGTACGCCGTTGCTTTATACTGCAAAAAATGAGGAAACTTTATCTATTATATATACTTCCGCTATTTCCTCTTTCGCATACCATCTTGGTTACTGAGACCGCTACCGTTATCATCTTTTTCCACCTGATGCATCATCGCAGCTTCAATAACTTCCAAAACATCATTGTTTCCTTCCGCACGAGCATGATGAAGTGGATCTTTACCTTCTTTATCTTTCACAAGATGTAAACCAATAGAAATACCATCAAATCCATCCCCTGAGACCAAGTAACTTGCCCCAGACGCAGATCCATGATACGCAGCCCAATGTAATGCATTCCAACCTTCTTCATCCGTTATGGTGCAATCTACCTTCAAATTCTTTAACTTTTCCATAGCAAGAGACGTGTCCTTGGAATTCATAGCAGAGACAATCATCAATGGCGTCCATCCATTTTCAGTTGTCTTAAAGTTTACATTCTCCTTCGTTAATGCTTGTAAAAGAGGTGTTACATCTGCTTCACTTCCTGCATCCCATGTATCCAAAAGAATTTCTTCTAGGGTCTTTGGAACCGAGGAAGGAAGTTCCTTCTTGTTACTGGATTTTTCAGCCGTAGATGACGATTTTGAAATCACAATAACTTGTCCAGTTTCATCGACAATTTCATCTCCAGCTACTAAATCTTCCTCATGTTTTTCCTTGAAAATTTTAAGTTTAAAGGATTCATCTTCTTTGGATAAGAGACCTGAAAACACAGCCTTGACTAGAGGGTTCTCAATAATATTAAATGGTGCCATGACAGATTGAATAGCCAATCCAATAATCATTCCCTTGTAGTAATGAAAACCCACAGTAAGACAAATGCCAAACAATGTTTGTAAGATCAAGGAACTTGCCGTGGAGACAATATGATCTGACCATTTAATTTTCTGATATTTCTTTTTAGCATTGGGATCTGCAAATGGCTGTACATGAAAAGGATAGTACAAACGTTGGATGGGACAATGTATTAGTAAAGCAGTAATTGAACAATCTACGTTCAGCAGGGACTAATTGTATTCGTTAAAAAGCACAGGGAGAAAGAGAGCGTACCTGTGAAGGTGGAGGGATATAAATAATAGAATCTTTATATTTCCCTTTGGAAACTTTCTGCGCTACGATGAAGACGTAGAAGATTATTAGTACTACAACCGTTTGAACACCGAGGTAGGCACATCGAACGGCGAAGATAGTGTTAGGATCATTCCCATCGAGTTTCCTAGCAGCTAACATAACAGGTAACATTACAAACATTTTGTTGAACGCCATTCTTTAGGTAAAGATTTAGTTGGATACCGAACCGATCCGATATTTGAAGCAACTTTGAAAATGACAAATGATACTATATATTACATACAGTATTCACCAGTGCAATGGCAGCTCTAATACATGAGTGAGAAATGACAAACTGCTGGTGTAAAGTGTAAAGTGACAGTGGACAGTTATGTAGTGGACCAGGGGCTACAGGCTACAGCGGCTGCACGCTGCAGGGGCTCTTTTACTTTTAACGACTTAACGCCGTATAGTAGGGTACATACTATGTAGATTCTTGTTACACGACTCGAAAAACCTAGGTTTTGAGAAAACCTGGGTTCTGAGTTCTGAGAAAACCTGTAGGTATTTTTTTGTGCTTCACATGACAGCTCGACTTTTTAAGCGAAGTTTGCTGACGTGGTCACATGACTCCAGCACAAAACCTAGGTTTTCCTACGCCCCTGCCAAATACAGAAATGGCACAAAATATTTATTCGACATAAAATAAAACACATCTCATTGTCACTTCCATCTTATCTCTTTTTACCACGACAAATGAATCATATGATCAAAAACCTCGGCGAGCTTACGACTCCAAAGCCTCAAAAGCCGCCAGGATTGGGGTCGTTGTCTTCACCAATTGTTCCAAACGTCATTACAATTGAAGCACCCACCCACAAGAATCCTCCTCCTCTCTCCAATCCAAACAGCAGAGAATTCGCACTCCATCTAATCAGAAAACTGACCACTCACAACAGAGAAGAATTCCCACCCCTTTTGACCAGAAAACTGATCAACGAGAATGCGTTGGCATCCCTTCCAACAAGAAAACTGACCAGGGAGGAGGAATAAGACGAAGAATTCGACTATGACTCATCAGATTTTGAAAACCTACTGCGACTCTACTAAGCTCTCTGTTGTGAGTGGTCAGTTTTCTGATTAGATGGAGTGCGAATTCTCTGCTGTTTGGATTGGAGAGAGGAGGAGGATTCTT
>Ga0169931_10015891_pt1 | contig 10035 bp, 8 predicted proteins | sample Kivu_15m_20L_FD_129675 | JGI IMG/M metagenome (GOLD analysis project Ga0169931, IMG submission 129675) | Freshwater microbial communities from Lake Kivu, Western Province, Rwanda to study Microbial Dark Matter (Phase II) - Kivu_15m_20L... | ecosystem: Environmental > Aquatic > Freshwater > Lake ... | reverse complement strand
GACGCTGCCCACCAACGGCGGCGAGGCGCTGGTGATCTTGGTCTCCATCGCCTTCGGGTGGTCGCTGCCGATCCTGCCGGTGCAGGCCCTGTTCATCAACATGTTCACGGCGGTGCTGCTGGGGATGCCGCTCATCTTCGAGACCCAAGACTCGGAGGCCATGGCGCGCCCGCCGCGGGATCCGCGAAGGCCGATTCTCTCCTTCGAACTGTTCATGCGGACGGGCTTCGTTTCGATCCTGCTCTGCGTGGGCGCGATCGCGCTGTTCCGTCATGAACTCGCGCGCGGCATGAACGAGGCCGTAGCCCGGACCGCCGCGTGCTCCGTGATCGTGGCCGGCGAGGCCTTCTACCTCTTCTCGAGCCGTGCCTTGATGAAGCCGGCGTGGAAGGTGCCCCTGTTCTCCAACGGATGGCTCTGGGCTGGGATCGGCGCGATGGCCGTGGTGCAAGGCCTCTTTGCGCACTTGCCCATCGCCAACCGACTGTTCGGATCGGCGCCGCTCGAATGGGAGTCGTGGATCCGGGTGGTGCTGGTGGGTGCGGGCGTGCTGGTCGCGGTCGAGGCGGAGAAGGCCATCCGTCGTGCGCTCGCGCCGGCCGGTCCGGGGCCGGGCTTCTGAGGCGGCGGCCGCAGGTTGGCTAGCCCCGTCCCGCCCCGCGCGGCTCCGCCGCCCCGTAGCCTTCCCCGCATGAAGGACAAGGCGGAGATCGTCCGCGATTGGCTGCCCCGTTACACCGGGCGCAGGCTCGAGGAGTTCGGGCATTACGTGCTGCTCGTCAACTTCTCGAACTACGTCGAGCTCTTCGCCGAGCGGTTCGGCGTGCCCGTGGTGGGGCGCGACCGGCCCATGCTCTCCGCCACGGCCGAGGACATCACCATCCTCAGCTTCGGCATGGGGAGCGCCATGGCGGCCACCACGATGGACCTGCTCTCGGCCGTGAGCCCGAAGGCGGTGCTCTTCCTCGGCAAGTGCGGCGGCCTCAAGAAGACGAAGGTGGGCGACTTCGTGCTGCCGATCGCGGCGATCCGCGGCGAGGGCACAAGCAACGAGTACATGCCGGCGGAGGTGCCCGCGCTGCCGAGCTTCCGCCTGCAGCGCGCGGTGAGCGCGTCGATCGTGAAGCACGACCGCGACTACTACACCGGCACCGTCTACACGACCAACCGCCGGGTGTGGGAGCACGATGCGCGGTTCCGCGACTACCTCCTGCAGATCCGCGCGGAAGGCATCGACATGGAGACGGCGACCATCTTCCTGGTCGGCTTCGCCAACGGCATCCCGAAGGGCGCGCTGCTGCTGGTCTCGGACAACCCGATGACCCCCGAGGGCGTCAAGACCTCGGCAAGCGACCAGGCCGTGACCGAGCGCTTCGTGGGGCAGCACCTCGACATCGGCATCGACGCGCTGCGCGAGCTGCGCGATCGCGGCGAGAGCGTGAAGCACCTGCGGTTCGAGTGACGGCGCTCAGCGCCCGGCGGCCGCGGGCTCCCGGCCCGGCTGGTACGCGATGCGCTCGAAGCCCGCGTCGCGGCAGGCCTGCATCGCGGCCGCCACGCCCGCCACCGAGACGTCGTCCGCCGCGCGGAGCACGATGCCTGGCTCCTTCGGCAGCCCGCGCAGCATCTCGGCGATCGCGTCGCGCCCGCGCGCGCTCCGCGTGCCGATCCGCGCGACCTCGGCGCCGCCCTCGAGCGACACCGAGAGTACCTGCGGGGTGAACCCTCCCGAGTCCCCGGCGACGGGGCTGCCGCTCCCGATCGCGGCCGCGAGCTCGCGCTCCTCGGCGTCGATCGTCCCGGCGAGCAGGAAGTACATGAGGATGAAGAGGATCACGTCGATGAACGCGATCAGCGGGAGCCGCATCTCCGAGAGCTGCAGCAGGTGCGCGTCCTTGCGTGCGGCGGCGGTCACCCTCACGGTTCGCCTCCCGACGCGACGGCGATCGACCAGTTGGCGACGCGCGCCTCCGCGAGCCGCTCGGCGAGACGGTTCAGCGCGGCCGCGGGCGCGGCGCGGTCGGCGCGCACCACCACGCCGCTGTGCCGGGAACCGCTCTCGCGCTGCACGGCCGCCACGCGCTCGGCGAGCGCCCGCGCCTCGACCGGCTCGCCGAGCACCGAGAGCGCCCCGGTGCGGTCCATGTCGACCACCAGGCGCGCCGCGGCGGACTCGCTCGGCGGCCGCGCGCCGCGCTCCTCGGGCAGGTCCACCGGACGCAGCTCGGAGTTGGCGAACTGCGAGCTCAGCATGAAGAAGATGATGAGGAGCAGGATGACGTCGATCATCGGCGTCAGGTCGAACGACGCCTCGGATGCGTCCGGCGCGCCGGCCATCACGCCCTCCGCGCGGCGCCCGCGGCGCGCTGCGCGGCGCCGATGCCCGCGGCGAGGTCGTCGGCGAGGGGCTCGAGGTCGGCCACCGCGACGTCGGTCACCAGGCGGTCGATCCGCTGCCGGAACAGCGCGAACGCCACCGTCGCGGGCACCGCCACCACGAGTCCCTGCGCGGTGTTGACCAGGGCCAGCGACATGAACCGCGCGAGCTCCGTGGACCGCGCCGCGCCCTGCAGCGACCCGATCGCGTTGAAGGCCCCGATCATGCCGATCACGGTGCCGAGCAGGCCGAGCATCGGGCCCACCGCCGCCAGCACGCCGAGCCCGTTGTTCAGCCGGTGGAGCCGCATGGCCTCGACCTGCGCTGCGTCCTCGATCGCGGACCGCGCCTCGAGCGCGCCCATCGGGCTCGCCGTGCACCGCCGGATCGCGGCGGCCATCGTCCGCGCCACGAAGGAGCGCCCGGGCTCCTCGGCGCACGACTTCGCGGCCGCGGCGACGGCCCCCCTGCGGAGCTGGTCGGAGAGTTCCTTCGCGAACCCGGCTGGCGAGAGCACGCCCCGGCGGAGCGCAAGGAGGTTCCGCACGATGAGGGCGATCACCACCACCGAGAGGCCGATGAGCAGGTAGCCGAGCGGTCCGCCCGCTCGCACGTATTCGAACAGGCTCATCGAGCCCGCGCCGGCGGCATCCTGCGCAAGCAGTGCGGTCGTTTCGCGCATCGGGGCAGCGTATCCGCGCCCCCCGGACGCGCGCAGGCGGCGGCCCGGGGGCCGCCGCCTGCGGGAATCACGGTCTTCGGCGGGTGCGCGTCAGTTGCATGCGCCCCAGTTGGCGAGCAGCACGCCGAGGTCGAGCCCGTCGACGTTCAGGTCGCCGTTCAGGTCCGCGCTGCCGTTGGCGCCCCACTGGCTCAGCAAGCCGCCGAGGTCGAGGCCGTCGACGCTGCCGTCGTCGTTGAGGTCGCCCTCGCAGGGCGGGAGCGAGCACGACAGCACCAGCGAGCCCGCGCCGCTGTCGGTGCCCGGGGCGCCCACGCGCACGTACCACGTGCTGCCCGCGGTGACGTTCCACGTCGCGCTGCTCGCCGTGCCGCACCCGTTGTCGTTGCAGGCCACCACGGCCGTGGTCGACGGGCACGTGGTGCCCGCGTAGACCGCGACGTTGGTGTCGAACGCCGTGCCGCACGTGGCGGCGGTGGCGGTCCCGGAGCACGGGGCGGTGAAGCGGAACCAGACGTCCTTGTTGATCGTCGTGGTGGCCGCGGCGTTGCAGCTCGAGGGGATCGCGGGCGTCGAGTTCGTGGCGCCCACCGTGTTGAACGAGAACGTACCCGCGCCCACCGCGGTGGCGCCCGAGCAGTTGTCGTTCGCCGGCGCCGGCGTCGAGACGCTGTAGGTGAGCGAGTACTCGTTGCGGGTGTCGGTCGCGAGGTACACGCGCATGAGCAGCGTGTCCGAGCCCGACGCGTTCGTGTAGGTGAACACCTCGTTGTTGGTGGTGGCGGTGCGGTTCACGAGCACGGGGCCGCCGCACGCCGACTGGATCGACGCATTGATGTTGCCGTTGGCGTGCGTGAAGGTCATGTTGACGCTCAGCTGCCCGCCGTTCGGGACCTGGAGCACGTACCAGTCCTCGTCAAGCCGCTTGACCACGAGCGACGAGTAGGTGCCCGGCGCCACCGAGCGCGCCGTCGCGCACGTGTCGTTGTCCTCGAGCGCGTCGTCGGCGCCGGCCGCCATCGAGGTCGCGAAGCCGGTGCTCGACAGGTTGACCGCGGTGTCCCAGCGGCCGTATCCGTCGTCGGCCTGGGGCGTGGTGCAGAAGCTCGCGCCGCAGGTGAGCACGCCGTACATCTTCTTGTCGCTCACGCGGTAGATGGCGCTTCCCGACGATCCGCCCTCGGTCACGCCGGTGGTGGTGACGCCGTACTGCGTCGCGGCGTTCCACGAGAGCGACGACCAGTTGCTGGTGGGGCTGCCGCAGTTGAAGAAGTTCGCGTTCTTGGTGCCGAACGAGATGCGCTGGTAGCTGCCGTCCGGGTGGTGCACGCCGACCGACGCGGTGTTGGTCGGGACCGACGCGCTGGTCCAGCCGACCCAGTAGACGTTCGCGGGCAGCGTGGGGCGGATCATGAGCAGCGTGCAGTCGCTTCCCGCGTACGTCCGGACGAGGTCGCCGCCCGTGACGTTGCTGCCGGCGGCCGCGGAGGCCGACGACGCGCACGTGTTCCTGCGGTAGAAGAAGTTGAACTGGCAGCTGTTCGCGACCGACTGGGTCGAGATGCAGTGGTTCGCGGTCGAGACGTAGGGCGTCTCGTCCGCGGCCGTCGTCGCCGTCAACTGGCCCGAGCAGAGCGAGCCCGTGAAGATCAGGCGCACCGTGCCGTTGGACTCGTTCGCCCAGTCGTGGAAGCAGATCGGGTCGAGGTGGCAGGTGCCCACCGCGACGCCGCCCTCGGTCGCGCGCACGGCCGACCAGATGTCGCGATAGCCGTGGTAGTAGTCGACCCCGGTGAAGGGCAGGGCCGTCGCCTTCTGCCCCGCGGGGACGAACCACTCGACGAGGATGCGCGGCGTCGGGGTCGACATGGCCCACGCCGTGCCGTCGCCGAACTCGCCGACGCCCTCGATCGGGCCGACAACCGAATCGGCCCAGCCCGGGCTCGAGAGGCGCATCTGCTGCCCGGCGGGCAGGTTGATCCCGGTCAGGAAGAGGCGCGCGGTGTGCGCGTTGTGCGAGACGATCTCGGTGCGCCACAGGCGACCGCCCGGGACGTCGAGCCACTGGCCGTCATCGATCGTGACGTGCGCCGCGACGGGCACCGCGAACCGCAGCGGCTTGCGTCCGCCGACGCGCACCTCGAGGTCGTCCTCGGCGAGGTAGAACTCGTTGTCCTGGTTGGGCATCCCGAACTCGGGCGCGGGGATCATGTCGACGCCGAGCTCCGCGCCGAGCGTGGGGAGCGCCGTGGGCGCTGCCCACGGCGCGCCACGGAGCGCGTGGCCATCGGCTTCCATGATTCCGGACTTGCCGCCGCCAAAGCCGCCCGCGCCGTCGGCGCGCGCGGCGTCCGCGAAGGCAAGCGTCGTGGCAATGGTGCACGACAACAGGAGCGTGGCGTGATGCGTCTTCATCTCGGGGTGTTCCTCGTGGGGGATAGCGGTCGTCTCGATCAGTGTTCCCCCGGACGGCCGTCCGGGGACCCCGGATGCCTCATTCAGCGTTCGGTGAACGTAACCCGTGCCCGCGCGCTGTCGACTCTCAGGACGAATGAATCGCCTGATGTGTTCGAATCGTATTTCCGGACTGATGCGGCGGCACGAGAAATCCTCGTACAGCAGGATTATCAGACGTCCTTTCGGCCGCGCCGCCCGATCACGAACCCGATCACGAGCATCACGAGCGCCCCGATCCCGCCGAACATCACCGCGCGCTCCGCCTTCGTCGCGATCGCCGTGAGCGAGCCCGACAGCCCGCGCAGTTCCTCCGCGATCCGCTCCTGACTCTTCGACACCGACTCGAGCCGTGCGCCCGCGTCGCCGAGCGCGCCCTGGATCGAGCCCGTCCGTTCGAGCAGCCGCTCGATCGGCTTCGACTCGAGCACCACGCGGGCGGAGCTGTCCACCTCCATCCCGACGGCGTCGGGCGTGCGTGCGACGAGCCAGATCGCCTGGAGTCCGAGCAGCCGCATCAGTTCGAGCTGCCGCGCCGCGTCGGTGACCGGGCTCAGCATGTCGGGCGTCGAGTCGGGGAGGATCAGGTCGGCAGCCTCCTTCGACTCGGCGATGTCGTCGAGCCGCATCAGCCCCACCGAGACAAGCTCCGGGTTGGCCTCGGTGAAGCGCGCGATGATCGCGTCGAGCGACGCAAGCTGCTGCGCCGTGAGGTTGCGCTCGGCGATCGGCTGCAGCTGCGCCTCGATGCGCCCGTACACCCGCTCGGAGATGTCCAGCACCGTGCCCGGGTACTTGCGCTCGCGGTTCTTCGCCGCGAACTTCCCCACGCGGCTCCAGATGTACATCTGGACCAGCCCGTCGCGCGGGCTGGCGCTGATTGCCATGGCCCGCAGCGTGGTGGAGACGCCCACGACGAGCTTCGAGGTGATCGCGATCTTCCGCGAGCTGGTGTCCGGGTTCAGCGCCTCCTGCGCATACTCCTCGCGCATCAGGCCGCTCCCGAGGTCGGCGATGTCCATGAGCTGCACGCCCAGCACTGCTTCCTGGCGCAGCAGGTCCTTGTCGTGCGTGGTGTCGACCCGCGGGGCGCACCCCGCGGCGAGCAGGGCGGCGAGGGCCATGGCGCGAACGAGAGGGATCACGCATCGGAGGGTACAGTCCCGCGCGAGGGCGTCCACGTCATGCGAGCCTCGCCGCGACGCACCGCGCGTTCCTCCGGCGTCACCTGCTCGGCCGGGAGTGATCAGCGGAGCCCGGCGCGGTCCATGATCGCCCGCGCGAACGGGTCGGCGCCCGCGGCCTCGCGCAGCACGCCGGCCGTGACGTACGCGTAGTCGAACCCGAAGGACGGCTTGCGCACCACGTGCCACGCGTTCCCGTCGTCGACCACGATGCTCACGAACCCGGGCGCGAGCCCGGCGGCCACGGAGAGCGCAAGGCCCGCGACCGGCAGCGCCCACAGCGCCGAGCGCGGGACGCCCGCGCGCTCGGCACGCTGCTTCACCGCGAAGATCCACGTGCGCGCGATGGCGAACTCCAGGCTGAGCACGCCGAGGCCCGACAGCAGCAGGGGGATGCCCGGTCCCGGAAGCACCAGGAGCAGGAGGCCGGCGAGCGCCATGCTCCCGCCCACCGCGCCGACGACGAACCGGCGCACCCGGGGGCTCGTGTTCTCCCTGGTCCAGGCGAGGAGGTCGCGCACGTGTCCGAGGATACGCACGCGGCGGGATACGATGTCCCGTCCGTCGCCGCGCGCCTTCCGCACTGAACCACCACGAACCGCCATGGCAGCACCCTCCAAGTCCGGACCGAAGAACGAGACGCAGATCATCTACTCGATGATGGGCGTCACCAAGGAGATCGACCGCAGGAAGATCCTCGACAACGTCTCGATCTCGTACTACTACGGCGCCAAGATCGGCGTGCTCGGCCTCAACGGCAGCGGCAAGAGCACGCTCTTGCGCATCATCGCGGGCGTCGACAAGGCCTACGAGGGGAAGATCACCGCGGCGGGCGGCTACTCGATCGGCTACCTCGAGCAGGAGCCGCTGATCGACGACTCGCGCACCGTGATCGAGGTGGTGCGCGACGGCGCCAAGGACACCTTCGCGCTGCTGAAGGAGTACGACGAGATCAACGCGCGCTTCGGGGAGGACATGACCCCAGAGCAGATGGACAAGCTCATCAACAAGCAGGCCGAGGTGCAGGAGCGGCTCGACCGGCTTGACGCATGGACCATCGACAGCCAGCTCGAGATGGCCATGGAGGCGCTGCGGTGCCCGCCGCCCGACCAGCCGGTCAACACGCTCTCGGGCGGCGAGCGCAGGCGCGTGGCGCTTTGCCGGCTGCTCCTCACGAAGCCCGACGTCCTGCTGCTCGACGAGCCGACCAACCACCTCGACGCCGAGAGCGTCGCGTGGCTCGAGCAGCACCTGCAGCGGTTCGAGGGCACCATCATCGCGGTCACCCACGACCGCTACTTCCTAGACAATGTGGCGGGGTGGATCCTCGAGCTCGACCGCGGTCAGGGCATCCCCTACAAGGGCAACTACACGGGGTGGCTGCAGCAGAAGAAGGCGCGGCTGGCCGTCGAGGAGAAGCAGGAGTCCAACCGCCAGAAGGCGCTCGCGCGCGAGCTTGAGTGGATCAACAAGAGCCCGCAGGGCCGCATGGCCAAGAGCAAGTCCCGCGTCGAGCGGTACGAGCAGCTCGTCAGCCAGAACCAGAAGGAGAAGGCCGCCGAGGTCGAGATCTTCATCCCGCCGGGCCCGCGGCTCGGGCAGCTGGTGGTCGAGGCGAAGGGGCTGACCAAGTCCTACGGCGACAAGCTGCTGCTCGACGACGTGAGCTTCTCGATCCCCGCGGGCGCGATCGTCGGCATCATCGGCCCGAACGGCGCCGGCAAGACGACGCTCTTCCGCATGATCACGGGAAGCGAGCGGCCCGACGGCGGCGAGCTGCGCGTGGGCGAGAGCGTGAAGCTCGCCTACGTCGAGCAGAGCCGCGAGACGCTGCCGAACGACAAGAACCTGTGGGAGGCGATCTCGGGCGGCGACGAGAAGATCATGCTCGGCGGCGTCGAGGTGAACAGCCGCGCGTACGTGGCGCGCTTCGGGTTCACGGGCACCGACCAGTCGAAGATCGTCGGAAACCTGTCGGGCGGCGAGCGCAACCGAGTGCACCTCGCGCGCATGCTGCGGCAGGGCGCGAACGTGATCCTGCTCGACGAGCCGACCAACGACCTCGACGTCAACACAATGCGCGCCCTCGAGGAGGGCATGGAGAACTTCGGCGGCTGCTCGGTGGTGATCAGCCACGACCGGTGGTTCCTCGACCGCGTCGCCACGCACATCCTGGCCTTCGAGGGCGACAGCAAGGTGCACTTCTTCAACGGCAACTACTCGGGCTACGAGGAGGACCGCCGCCGGCGCCTGGGGATCCCCGCCGACGCCCCCCCGCGCCGCCTGCAGTACCGGGCGCTGACGCGCTGAGCGGGCCGCGGCCGCGGGGCAAGGACCGGGAATCGCTGCATTTCGGGAATCCGCGGCCGTGACGTGATGGGCGGCGCCCCCCGTTTCCGTCTTCATCGGTGCAGGGGGCCAATCCAGGCATCTCCCGCGGCGCAGGCGTGCGTCGCGGCCACACTCCTCGCCCTTGGGAACCACCGTTCCCGAGGGCGAGTGTGCGTGGCGAGCCGCAGGGATCGTTCCCGGCCGGCCGGGCTGGCCAGGTTCCTATCCTCCCCCGCATGCCCTCCGCCCGACTGATCGCCGGCGTCCCCGCCGTCAACAAGAGCCTGTTCCACGCGGTGCGCTTCAACGTGGGCGACCCCGCGGCGTGCATCGACTTCCTGCGCGACGGGCACCCGCCGCACCGCGTGTTCATCTGCCGGGACATCGAGATGGAGCGGGCGCGCCGCCAGGCGCGCGCGGATGCCGTGGCGTGCCCCCGCGACTTCGAGCCCCACGGCGGGCTCTCGGGCGATCGCGAGACCGCGACCGCGCAGGCCGTCGCCGAGTGCCTCCGCCGCCAGGGCGTCGACCGGGTCGAGTCCGACCGCACGCTGCCCCTGGTGTTCGCCGAGCACGTGCGCCGGGCCGGCATCGCGGTGGAGTACGACCCGCTGCTCGGCGTGATGAGCCGCCGCGCGAAGGACGCCCAGGAGGTCGAGTGGCTCGCCGCCGCACAGCGCGCCACCGAGGACGCGATGCGCATGGCATGCGAGACCGTGGCCCGCGCGGTCCCGGACCGCAACGGCACGCTCATGCACGAGGGGGAGCGCCTGACCGCCGAGCGCCTGCGGTTCATGATCGACGTGCACCTCCTGCGGGCGGGGTTCCAGAACCCGCCGTCGATCGTCGCCTGCGGCCCGCAGGGCGCCGACTGCCACGAGCACGGCCACGGCGACCTGCGCACCGGGCAGCCGGTGATCGTCGACATCTTCCCGCGGTGCATGAAGACCCTGTACAACGGCGACTGCACGCGCACGGTGGTGAACGGCGAGCCGCACCCCGAGGTG
>Ga0169931_10015890_pt1 | contig 10036 bp, 4 predicted proteins | sample Kivu_15m_20L_FD_129675 | JGI IMG/M metagenome (GOLD analysis project Ga0169931, IMG submission 129675) | Freshwater microbial communities from Lake Kivu, Western Province, Rwanda to study Microbial Dark Matter (Phase II) - Kivu_15m_20L... | ecosystem: Environmental > Aquatic > Freshwater > Lake ... | reverse complement strand
GAAGGGTACAAAGTGTTCCTGGATTGGGGGCTCCAACCGTTGATTTTGGCAGTTTGCATCGGGATCTTCGTCACCCTCATGAGGAAAGGGTAGCCCCGCGGATGTCCCACCCCATCGGGTAACATGAGAGGATGGTAGTTGAAAATATGAGGATAAAGTGGAAAGTTAATTGATGTGTAATGAACAAGTATAACCGAGCTCCAAATCTGAATTAAACCAATGAAAAAACTAGGCAGCTAAATGAGTGATCTGGCCACCCACCCCGTACTTTTATCAAAGGAATTCCCGGCTGGCCTTCTTGAGTGGGCAGGCAATCGAAGCGGCGGTGTGCGAAAGCCGTTTTTTGAGGCGAGCGGTAGACCCTGTAAGGTTGTTATTGAGACACCGCTTTTACTGCGGCTACGCAAATGGGCAGCTGACATAGCATTAGTTCCGGGCACGCCCAGCTCAGTTTTCTTGGTGGGTGGCCCTGGAAATGGGAAGACAGAGGCTGTTGAAGATACGATTCGCGCGCTCGACCAATGTCTCGGGCTTGCCGATTACCTCACAGTTCAATTTACATCTCTTTTTGAGGGCAATAATGGGCAGCCGATCCCTCGACTTGCAAAAGTTGAACTTCCTCCGACCCAACGAGCCGGTGCAATAAAGGAAGTCTGTGTCGTGCAAGATGCTTCTGTTACAGATTCTGCATTCCCACAGCAGGCACCTGCAGAGCTTTTAGTCCGAGATCTGGGCTCGATAGCAATGCCAGTATCTAAATCTATTTTTTTAATCTGCGTAAACCGAGGTATCTTGGACGACGCGCTGACCTTCGCCACTGAAAAAAACCTAGTTTCCGAGCAAAATATTCTGGAAACAATCATTAGGTCTGTGGGTCTAACTCCTGCTGCTCCTGCGTGCTGGCCTCTTGAGGGATTCCCCCATGTTGCTGTTTGGCCGATGGACGTTGAAACCCTGATATGGACTTCATCTACGGAAACTAAGGGTAAAAGCCCTGCCGAGCAGTTGCTCTCCAAAGCTATTGATGCAACAAGGTGGCCAGATCCGCGAATGTGCGGTGCAGGAGACCATTGCCCTTTTTGTCAAAGCCGCGCAATATTGGCAAAAGAGCCGCAAAAAAACGCACTTTTACAAACTCTGCGGTGGTATGAGTTAGCAACAGGAAAGCGGTGGAGCTTCCGGGATCTTTTTTCTCTTCTTTCTTATCTTCTTGCAGGATCAACAGAGCAGGATGCGAGTCCGGCTTATGCTCCATGCGAGTGGGCTGCTCACCTCCATGAATTAACCCTACGATCCTCATCATCTCGAACTGACGTACAAAAACTTAGGGCACCATTTCTTTTGGCGAGCTCTCTTTACCAGCATGCACTTTTCTCCGTTTGGCCAAGAATCAATAATAAAGGATTGAGGCCTGAAATCCGTGAACTGGAAATGCACGAAGATCCTGGATTGATGGGCCTGCATTATTTCCTTACGGCTCCGCGTGATTCATCAGTCCCATCAACTCTAAAATTACAGCTTTTCGGCCTCGCAGATTGCCTCGATCCAGCTTTGGCCGAGCCTTTATCAAAAATTGAAATAGAAGGAAGGGTGATTTGTTTCGGAAAGGATATAGATGCCCGGTTTAGCCAATCAGTTGGTGAAGGGCTTGCTATGGTCCGACCTCATCTTTCAGTTCTTGAAATTGAATTACTTGATAAATTAGCTCGAACAGATGAGAAATTATCATCTCCATCGGTACGGAGAAGAAGGCCGGCTACTGCAAGACGAGTACAAAACCTTATTCGTGAATTCTCATGTCGTTTTACGCGTCGGAGTCTTGGCGCTAGGTATGGATTGACGCGTGAAAAAGACATCCTTGCGGACTTTGAAAAAGTCTCTTCCGGAAACACCGAGCTGCTGCATAAAGCCGTCAAGCAAGTCGAAGCACTTATAAACAGCAGCGAACAATTTGAGGTTGTTCTAAATTCAACCTTCGGGGAGCCGCTGGTTCGGCATTCTAGGCGGGCAACGATTCGCATTGCCAAACAGAAAGTAAAGCCGGTTGAGAATTCACTTGTTGGACGCCCGATGCATAGTGTTCCTTTTCTTTTAATTGGCGGCCGTGGCCACCCACTTGCGCTGACCTACGAGCTGTTTAGGTCTGTTCGTGAATTGGAATCCGGAATGTTACCAGCCTCACTTCCTCGCCCTGTTGTCGCGCTGCTGGATACTACCCGAGCCCGGCTCTCTGGTACCGTTGTTCGTGACGAAGATCTTCTTGATGGTGCAGAAATAAAAATTGGAAATGGCGAAACTACTATTTCAAGGGAGTTTGGTAAATTTGTAATCTCAAAAGAGAAGAAACCATGAGTGTTGAACTATTTAAGAATAACCCTTGGAACGAATCGCACCCTACCTATGAAAAGAGCACCTTTTTCAGTATTCGTCCGGCACCAGAATTTGCCACTGCCGAGGTTGTAGTCTCGTCGCTATGCCGGGCTTGCGGTTTCGAAATATCTGAAAAAGCTGTTCCAGCTTCAGGCCGTGAATTTAATAAAAAGTCCTTAGTGCCTGCAACTCATGACAGCTTAGCAAGTAAAATTGATATGGATACATGGCGAGTTGTCTTAAATGGTGTTCTTGAAAGCCCGAAACAGCCAAATCAGTCTTCCCAACGGTTTCTTCAAATGTGCCCAATCATTCCTGATGTGGCATTATATTCGGGATCAGCGCGACTTACAGGCAACTCTTGGAACCCAGGCCAGTTAATTCAAAGGATGATAGGTCTTGGATCGGAAAATCATGAACAAGCCGTGCTTTTATGGGGAAAGCTTTTTGAAGCTTTAAGCGTAGCTGATACAGACGATGTATGGGCACGATGGCTCCAAGAAGAATTTGAGCTTCGTAGGAATACCGATACGAAATGGAAACTATCTGAGTTAACAAAAGAAGAAACCTTGAAAAACTCAGACAAAACAAAAGTTAAGTTTCCAGCACGTCAATTTGTTCGAGACTTAGAAAGTATCTTTCAGGCAAAAATATTTATGACGAGAAGGCAATGGGTCAGTTTGCTTGAAGCTGTTATAAGACTCGGTTGCGTCTCGCACGTGCTATGGCTTTGCGATGTTAATTATCTTGTATGGCAATCAATTAAGGATGCAATTAACGATGGAAAAGCACCTTCTCCTGAAGATGTTAGTAGAGGAATAGTAAATGCCGACAGACCCTTTTTGACTTACGGAAATCCTGCTGTTCCGATCATTCGCGATTATGCCTCACATTACTTAATAGCACGGATCGGAATAAATCTTGTTCTTTGGCAACTTGAATCTCACGGTATTAAGATACAATCAATAAGCTCTTGCGAAGAACTAAGTGAATTTCTTGCAAAGGTTTATAAATGTCGAGAGGAGCTTAAACGTTCCGGCACAGAAGCCCTCGTAGCCACTATGAAAGAAGGGGACACAAACGCACGAACCATAGCTTGCAGAAAAGGAATTGGATCAAACCTTGTCGAATTTTCACGTTACGTTTTAGGCCAGCGGCAAACAGCGAACGAAGCTCTTCGTGGTTATGATCAGGGCTTTATTCTTCGTAAAAAGACCGAGCATCCAAAGGCTCCTTGGATTGTCTCAATGGGGCCTGTTGCTATCCTGGCAATTGTCCACTGTTGCCTTCGAGATGCTGCTGGTCCTCGTTCAATAATAAAACTCTGTAATCATTTGGCAAGCTATGGGATACAGGTTGATCGTGACAATGTAACGACCGGTGAATTAGGTAAAAACCTAAGAATGCTCGGCCTTGTTCTAGACAGCCCTGACGCCGAGAGCGGAATGCTTTTGGTCCCACCATTTGCCAGTGCATCTCGAAATCCTCAATCATAAATGAATCCACTTGTACTGCAGATTGCCAAATCTGTTAAAGATCGCACAGCGAACAAGGTCAGAGCTCTGCCTTCTAGGGTTTCTGAAATGCGTACTGTTTTTCACGGGCCGCCTAAAGAGATTCTCCAAGGGGTATTTGAAGAGCTCATAAAGGATGGAGGTATAAAAGTCGCATGGCGAAGCGACGAAATTATAACTGTGCCAGTGTTATTACATTCAGAAGCTGATCCTAATCCCCCGCAAATTGGCGAATCTGGTATTTGCGCTGGTGTGCATTTAAATGATTTTCGCAATCAACCAGCCTGTCCAAAATTTGTTGCTCTTCTTGCCCCAGGTAATAATCCGAATCTTGCGCTTACTATTGAAACAGCGAGCGACTCATTTGGCCTTGATGTGCGCAATAATTCGGGGAATGCAACAATCGAAGACTGGTGGAATGATGACTTTATTCAATACCTTGTTCGAAGCGCGATAGACCGCCTTTCAATTACTGATGAAAATAGTCGTGAGCAGGCCATACAAATGATTCGAAAATCTGTTTACGCTGCTGACGAAGCCGAGCGGCATAGCGTTTCCCGTAATGGAGCATGGCAAATCTTGTCAAGAATCTACTGTATTCCTCTTAAAACTAAGGTCGGTCCGCTTTTGAGCCTAACATGTGGATTTCCACCCACCTCCGATGGAATCTTGGCGACTAAAAGCCAAGATGAGGTTCTTCAAAAGCTTGCAGTGTTTTTGGGGGAAAACGGAATAACCAAGGGTTTAGAAGAGCTAAAAGAAGGCGGGACTAAAGAAGACGCTGAAGCTCTTGACGGCTTTGCCGAGCATCTTCTTCGTCGATGCGATATACCAACTACTTTTGGCAGAGCGGCACCTTACTTTTATGAGCCGGCGCTTAATGAAAAGCTTGATGAACCTCCAAAGTGGTGGTGCCACCTCACGCTTGAGCGATGGGTTGAACTCCTTCAGGAAGAGCATAGCCCTGATGGGGCTCTTGGTGTTGAATGTATCAATTCAATCTTTCCCCCATTGCGTGGGGGACATTCGGTAGTTCACGGGGAAATTAATTTAAGAGTAAGTAAACCAGAAGCGCTTACAGGCTCTGTAGAAGCAGAGCTGATTAGAAGTGTTTCCGGCCGAGCACATGCCCGTAATTGGAAACTGACAATTCATGATGAAATTGATCAAACAGATTCAGACTTACCACCGCATAAAACGCCAGCCCGCTATACTGTAGAATCTGGCCAACTTAAAAAGGCCAGTATCAAAGTTATCTCGCTTGAGAGCTGGGAGCCAGGGTATTTCGTGTTTTGTCGGAATTCAAAAAAAATTACTCCTCCAAAACAATCACAAAATAGGAGAAGTGGGGTAAAATACGAATGCACTTTGCTTCTTGAGGGCAGTGGGCGACACTACATCGATATTTATACGCGCCCGTCTGTGCAAATTGGTGAAAACGCACTTCGGCACGATGATTCTTCAAGCGAAGCCGAGCAAGGGAAATCTCAGGTCACTAAGCTTGATGAGACTACATATGGGTTTGAAGCTGAAGCGTCCGGCGAATGTCACTATGACCTAACAATAAAACGCGAAGGAGGCGAATGGGAAAATATACGTATTTATATCAACTGTGAAGAGGTGTCTCCTGAAGGCTGCAGAACAGAATTTGAGCGGCTAATTAAGCTTAATAGGCAACAAGAAAACGGCCGAGCCACGACAGATGTTCAAATAGATCGAAATATTAGATGTTCTGATTTGCAAACATGGTCCCTTTCAAAAGATAATGCTGAAAAATCCTTTTATCCTCTTGTTATTTCAACAGATTATGGATCTTGCTGGCGTCCTCCAAACTGGACAACGCGATCTGAAACAGTCATTTCATCTGGTAAGTTTCTGCAAGATCCACGGCCTTCAAATGCAGATTTTCGGCCGCCACTCAAATTTATAGAAAATCGTACATGGCTGGCCGGGAAACTTCGGGGCTCGGATGATAATTGTCTCATTGAAGCAGCTCGGCTTGGCGAGTGGCTAACAGTGGATGAGGAGTTTTCGGGTAAATTACATGCTTACCTTGAAGCCTATTATGATTGGCTTGAAGCTGATCCAAATATTGCGCCTTGGGCTGACCTGATTGCTTTTTGTGATTTAGAACTAGACCAAAAAACGCTCAGGCAAGAGCCAGATGCAATTATTCTTAGTCCACTTCACCCAGTTAGACTTGCTTGGCAAGCCGTCGCCCAGAAGGCCCTTTTTTTGTCCTATAAGCATAATAAACCCTGCCCCGCCGCTGGAATTCTCGATCCAGATAGCATCCCTGACATCATTATGCTTCCAATTCTTACCGCATCAGGGGCTGTCATAAATCAGGCATTCCTCGCTGTAGAATGTAGCTCGGATTACTGGAGTATTCTTTGGAACGGCAAACGTTTAGATAGCTTGCCTAAGTTGGCGGACAAACCTCCGTTCGATGAGAGGTTTGGTGTTCGAATCGGAGGAATTTCAAGCGGCTTTAGTTTGTCTCAGGTGAGACGCTCGCTGGATGATGTTACCGAAATGCTATCTGCGAAACCAATATTCAATCTTATGCTTTCAAGCCCATGTGGCCAAACAAATGCATGCAATGAAGGAATTTACTCTTGGTGCAAAGAGCGATTAGGAACTGCCCATAATCATGGAATGCCATCTCTAGGGCCAAAAATATTGCAAATCTTTGATCTGCGTGATGATAAAGCTCGGCCCGAAGAAGCAGAAATATCGAATTTGGCTGAAGATACGTTAAATGCAGTCAGATGGTTCTCGGGGGATCATGCTGGATGCACGCCTGATCTAGGAATTATTGCTCAACTTGAGACATCAAATGCAAGAGAAGACAGGGTAGATGTGGGCTCCCCCCTTGGCTGGGGAGCTTTGTTGCGGCATCGGGTTAGGCGCCAGCTTCCTGCTGCAGATGGGGCTTTCCTTTCAGAATCTCGAGTCTGTGTGGCCGGCCCTACTACCGGTGATGCGCTTGCAGATAAATTAGTCAGAGCACTTGCTAAACTAGAAAATATGTCCGATTCAAAAACAGGATTTTCATTCGCTCCAAGTGTTCATGCTATTCATCAGGCATTGGGCAAGGCGGATTTCGTTGCTGTTTCGTCTTCCGCTGTTGATCCTGCGTGTTTTCTTGGCAACTGGTTGCCTGGTTATCTATGGGATTATGATCTGCCATCTTATTCTCATCGCGCTGGTGACACAAATGGATATTACTTAATCTCGCAAATAAAAGAGACAGATCGAGACGCATTAAAGGCGACACTTTCAAAGTTGCCGGATAGTGAAAAAATAGCTGGGACAGACGTTGATGCGATAATTTTAGAGGTAGCTCGTCGTGGAATTCCTACTGTACGTGGTTTATCTTCAGGATCTGCTGGAGCGGCTGGCGATTTGGGTCTTTTTGTTGCCTCTAGACTTATTCAGGACTCTTTTCGATTAAAAGGCGAACCAAATGGCTTACTCCCTATTATTGAAGAAAACAACGAAGCCAGAATTGTATCTTTGATAATTCCGGTCGATCCATTCCGTGGTTACCTTGACGATCTCCAGCGTGCATTGAAGTTGCAACAGTTACTACGACCCGATCTTTTGGTGGCTACGATTCGCCTTACAGCTTCGGAATGCCTCCTTAAACTTACCCCAGTCGAGGTCAAATATCGCACTGAAATCTTTTCAAATGTCTCCTGCAAAGAAGCTCTAGCCCAAGCTTCTGCGCTTTCCCAAACACTTTCAGGATTAAATAAGCTAGGACAAAATCCCGAGCTTATTATTTGGAAACTAGCATTCCACCATCTCCTTAGCTCAATGCTGAGTTTTGCTTTCCGAGTTTATAGCCAACAACGACTTGCTTCTATTCAATCGAAACAATGGACGGAAATACATGCCGCTGTTATCGGATCCCTGCTAGCAGATGAAATCAAACTTCAAATTGACCAAATAGGGCGGCTTATTGTTTTAGACAGCTCGACAATAAGTGGGCCACGTGATGTTGATGGTGACTCTTTTCAGGAAACCCTAGTCCTCTCGCCAATTGATGCAGCAAGTATTTTAACTGATGAAAAACCACTTATCTACGATAATATAAAAAACCGGCTAGCTGATTGGGAGCTTTTGCCAAAACCAGTACTGGTGCAGCGACAAGATGTCTTATCCCCGCCAGGGAACAATGATAAAATTGAAATAAACAAGGCCATCTTTTCAGACGCCCCAATCACTACACAATTGCAAAAGGACAAAGCAAGCCCAGAATCAAATTCTACTAATTTCAACCAGACAAACCTTTCGTCGAGCAAACCTGTAGAAGCCCCTCAAAAAATGGACCTAAAATCACGCAATGCTAGTGGAGTCTCTTTTAAGATCGGCGAAACCACTGATGGGTTTAAAAAAGAGCCCCGGTTTTTCAATCCTAGCGATACAAGGCTAAATCAATTAAATATTGGTGTAGTTGGAGATTTGGGAACAGGCAAAACCCAGCTTCTCAAGGCAATGATCTGGAGGTTATCAAACTCCGCTCATTATAACCGATCTATTTGTCCACGTTTTCTTATATTTGATTACAAAAAAGACTATAGTGACCCAGAATTTGTAAATGCTGTTGGGGCTAAGGTGGTAAAGCCCTATCATTTGCCTGTAAATCTATTTGATATAAGCAATAGTAAAGAATCTTTAACCCCATGGCTTGACAGGTTTAACTTCTTTTCCGATGTTTTGGATAAAATTTAGTCAGGTATTGGTCCGGTTCAAAGAAAACATCTTAAAACCGCTGTAAAGCAAGCATATGATTTATGCCTTCCGAATGGTCGTCAGCCGACAATTTACGACGTTAATTCTTGTTATTCGGCAATTGTAGGAGATAAAGCCGACTCGCCATCTGCAATTCTTGAGGATCTTGTGGATCGAGAAATGTTCTCACCTGAACCGAATATAGCCTTGGACTTCGAAAAATTTATGAACGGAGTTGTTGTCATTGACCTTGCATCACTTGGCGGAGATGACCGTTCTAAAAACATGCTTGTTGCGGTTATGCTCAACATGTTTTACGAGCATATGCTGCACATTCCAAAGCGACCCTTTGAAGGGGTTGATCCGCAGCTACGTGCCATTGATTCTTTTCTTTTGGTCGATGAGGCTGACAACATTATGCGTTACGAGTTTGACGTTCTCCGAAAAGTTTTGCTTCAAGGGCGTGAATTTGGCGTAGGTGTAATTCTAGCTTCTCAGTACCTGCGGCACTTTAAGACAGGCGGCAGCGATTATCGCGAGCCACTCCTAAGTTGGTTTATTCATAAGGTCCCTAATGTAACTCCAAGCGAGCTTCAGGCTTTGGGCCTAACTTCCGATGTGGCCCAAATGGCGGAAAGGGTAAAAATCCTTCCTAATCATTGCTGTCTCTATAAGACATTTGACGTTGGTGGTGACGTTGTTTTTGTAGATCCTTTCTACCAGCTCATTAAGGTACCTATGCCTGACACGTCTTTTGAATCTTAATGGTATGGGAGTTATCTTACGGGAAACATGACTTAAAAGTTACCAGTCTTTAGCCCATGTTGTTACATTAAGCTGGCTGGTTAATTGACTCTAGGACCGCTTTTGTCCCATGGCGGTGCCCAGACTTCCCTTGTGGGATCTTCAGAAAGAAATCAGCAGGTTGTTGATAAGCACAGGGTTGTCGAAACGTGCTGCCAGCTTGTAGGGCAAAATAAATGCCCTAGCGATAAGGCATGATTCAGTTCGTTGCTACTGCCGAAACCGACCCCAAACGGGCCAGTACCCACTCCATACCTGCGGCCGGGCAGAAAGCTGGGTGGACTTTCATCGATCTTTTTGCGGGCTGCGGGGGCCTGTCTTTGGGACTTGAGGAGGCTGGATTCACGCCTGTTTTGTTTAGCGAGCTTAACCGGCAAGCCGCGGACACTTATCTCGCCAACCGAGAAGGGATGGGAATTATTGAAGAGTCCGACATTTATAAGTTAACGAACCAAAAGCTGGTAAATCATCTTAAAAACCTGAAAAAGAGGGGTATAAAGGAAATCGATCTGGTGTGCGGGGGGCCGCCCTGCCAAGGCTTTTCCGGTATAGGCCACCGCCGAACCTTCCGGCTGGATAAAAAAGATATTCCATCGAACCACTTATTT
>Ga0169931_10015889_pt1 | contig 10036 bp, 9 predicted proteins | sample Kivu_15m_20L_FD_129675 | JGI IMG/M metagenome (GOLD analysis project Ga0169931, IMG submission 129675) | Freshwater microbial communities from Lake Kivu, Western Province, Rwanda to study Microbial Dark Matter (Phase II) - Kivu_15m_20L... | ecosystem: Environmental > Aquatic > Freshwater > Lake ... | reverse complement strand
GGGTTGGCTGGGACATTTTTTATACCCCTCTTGGAGGACGACTTAGATCTGAAAAAAACCTTACAGTAGCTGACTTATCCGATGAGAGTATAAAACGGCTTCGATCCCAATCGATGATTGCTGCCACAGACAAAGATCTTTACTACTGTTTCGTAAATCTTGGTTCAGCTAATCAAGATATCTACGTTATTCCAGCAAAAGTTGTGGCCAAAGTCGTATCTGAGTCTCACGCGACCTGGCTGAGTACTCCTGGCAAGGGTGGAAAACCTCATAAAGATACAGATCTGAGAAGAATAATCACTGAATACAAGAACATGAGACTTCGCTCCGCCCCTGCCGGCTGGATTGAGCAATACAAAGAGAAGTGGGATTACTTTGTCTAAATTCAGAATTGAGAGTTTTGGCTTTAGATTATTTCTCAGATCGCGCCTTGTGGACCTCCTAGATTCCTTAAGGTAACAGTCTATGCCTAAGTTTCACACTAAATTTCCATTGGACGAGCCGGGGTTTCATGGCGAGTTTTTAGTAGGGCAGGCCTTCAAAACATTTCAAGATGATGAATTTGAAGTTTGGTTCCAGATTAACTACCTACCGGCTGTTCCCGATCTAGATGCTGTAATTTTCCACCCAGAAATTGGGTTCTTCTTGTTAGAAACCAAAGGCATGCGACTTGAATCTATCGCTAATTACTCCTTAACGGAATTTGCTCTTTTCCCAAATACAAAAAAACAACATCCTGTTGATCAATTGAGAACTGGTCAACACCGACTAAAGAACTACTTTGAGGATCTGTTCAAACGAAGAAAGATTAAAGAGCGCCTACCTTTCATTCAAACGTCCGTTGTTTGGCCATTGATTGCCCGAAAGGATTGGGTTGAGAACTTTACGGACGAACGATTGAGGCTCCAGGCAAAATCAATGATTTTCAAGAGTGATCTCGAAAGCCCAGAGAGACTTTTGGAGCGCTTGCGCATGATCAAGGAATTTCCGTTGCTTGGGACAATTACCATCAAAGATCCAATTCCAACCCCTGAATCAATGTCTGCTGTACGTGAATCTTTAGCACCAATTGGTAATTCGAAGAATCAGAATGACACCTTGACGGACGAAATTAAACGAGCAGTGCTACATTCCAAGCAACTTGCACTCAAGTACCCGCCTCCAAGGCAATACAACGTTTCTTTTGAAGGGGCTCCAGGTACTGGCAAGTCAACAGTGCTTCGAGAGATTGGCTTACTGCATGCGGCAGCTGGCGGTACGGTTTTGCATGTTTGCTATAACAAATCTCTTGCAGCGGATCAAAGACGAGAATATGAATTGCTAAAGAGTTATGGAATTGATTATGGATTAATTGATGTATTTGATGAATGGGAACTATATAAAGCGATACATCCCGCATGGGAGCCGTCCATTGGGAAGGACTTAGATCGTCGCTTCAAAACAGGCACAGAAGTGGCTCAGGAGATTCTGGAAGCAAAGGGTCAACCAAACTCTCACCCAATTTCAATTTATGACACAATCCTTATTGATGAAGCACAAGACTTATCCAACTCAATATTCCAAGTACTTCAGTATTTAGCTAGGCCAACGGCCTCCTGGTTTGCATCATATGGTGAAGGCCAAGAAATTTTTTTCTTCAATAAAGAAAATCCATCAGAGTTTATTAGGGAATGGCTTCAAACAGCAGAGCGAAAGAAACTAAAGAGGTCATTTAGGAATTCGACTCGCGCGTTCTTGATGGCTCAGAATTTCTGGGAAAATTATCCAGATCTTCAAAAGTGCTCAGATTGGTTTGATTCTAAACTTTCGCAAAGCAAGACTGATGATTCAGCCCTTGAATTGGATTTAGAAACCCCAAAGGACGCAAACGATTTTAGGATTAATAGACTACCCACTGCTCAAAATAGGCAAGATGCAATCAAAGAATTACTTTTAGAAACTGTTGAGGCGGCTCGCATAGCAAAGAGAGGGGCAGATCTACTGATTATTGTGGGTGATCCACATTCCAAAAATAAAGATGAAAAAACAAATTACGAACTTTTGCTTGATTCACTCCAAGACTTGCAGACCAAATTAACTTTGGACGTTCTAGATCTAGTTCCACGTGATAATAGGCGTAACATTCCAAAAGAAGGAACTATAAGAATAGCTCGTTATCAGAATGTTCGTGGCTTGAGCGCGTCACATGTATTACTCTTTGACTTTTCACAGCTGGAGAAGTGGTGTAACTCAATTGATGCAACTATTTCTGAAAAGAAGGGTCCTTTGAATAACTATGGATATATTGCACTTAGTCGGTCTCGAGTCTCGACAGTCCTTGTTTTTGACAATGAACAGACTGGATTAGAGAAGTTTTTAGAGAAAGCATTAATAATGGTTCGCCAAAAGGTTCTAGCAGGTAGCCAAACAAATGACAAGAAGAGAAGGTAAAGGGAGAGTTTTTTTTGAATGACATAGATGGTAAGTTAAATAGGGTCCTTGATCAGTTGATCAGAACAGTAGAGAATTTCCAGGAGAAAAACATTCCTCTAATCGCAAGGGTAAATGAAAATGCCTAACCTTGAATTTGTTGAAAGCCATGGACTCTTTTACGAGGGTGGAAAATCGCCTTTAACGTTTTTCCAAGACTGCTTAGAGGAATCTATTGAATACAAGAGGGCCGCTGGTTACTTCAGCAGCTCAGTTTTTTTAGCAGTAAATGAGTCTCTTTCAAAGTTTTTGGATCGAAACGGAGTGATTTATCTTGTCTGCTCGCCTCGTTTGATGCCAGAGGACATAGAGGCAATAAAAAGTGGGAGTCAAAGTAGGCTTATTAGTCAAGACAGAGTTATTGCGGAAATTCATGAAATGCTTGAAAATCCGATGACAAGGTCAACAACGAAAATTCTTGGTCATTTAGTCGCCTCTGGAAATTTAGAGATTCGAATCGCTATTCGCACAGATTTAGAGCGAGGAATGTTCCACTCGAAAGTTGGCATTTTCCGCGATTCGTTTGGCGGTAAAGTTGCATTTGTCGGTTCGACAAATGAGACTTGGTCAGGTTGGTCTGATTACGGAAATGCAGAATCCTTTATTGCAAAATCTACTTATAGGGGTCCAGAGTCTGAGCAAGATGTTGCAGAAATTGAAAAGTATTTTGATCAATTGTGGTCAAATAATTTACCGGGCTTAACTACATCGTCTCTTTCTGATGCCCCAACAGAATTGTTGGTGGAGAGTGCACGCGGTGAGTCATTAACCGATTTGATTCAAGATGCCAAAATGGTCTTAGAGCGATACCCCTCAAACTTAGGTTCCTCTGCAGTTAGCAAACGTCCCATGATGGAGCATCAGATAAACGTGCTTAGTTCGTGGAGAGAAAATAATTTTGTTGGGATCATTGATCATGCCACAGGTTCAGGCAAGACCATCACAGCCTTGAATGCGATAAAGGAATGGATCTCTACGGGTCGTCCTGCATTAGTCATAGTGCCTTCCTCTTTATTACAGAAGCAATGGCGTGAGGAAATCAAAACAGAGATAGCAATCGAACCACTTCTTGCTGGAGGAAATTCAACAAATCGAAGCGTTTGGATGCAATTACTGTCAGATAAGACTAGAAAAGACAAAGACTTTGGACCTCGAATTACTCTAGCAGTTCTCAATTCTGCTTCGTCAGAAGATTTTGTTAAACGGATTCAAATTAGTGAGGATCTACTAGTGGTGGTAGACGAAGTGCATACAATTGGTCAAAAACAGTCGATCAATCTACTTCTCAAAATCAAGGATTCAGGAGGTCGACTTGGTTTGAGTGCTACATATCAAAGATATGGGGATGCAGAGGGCACAAGTCGGATAGAAGATGTATTCAAGAAGGCTTTAGAGCCCACCTTTACAATTAAGGATGCAATCAAGTCTGGCAGGTTAGTTCCTTATGAATACTATTTTGGTCAGGTTAATCTACTTGATGAAGAAGCAGAGAAGTACGAAGAGCTTTCAGATGAAATCCGAGCATTAGTTGCGCGGGAAGGAGATAAGGATTTTTCTAAGTATTCAAGTTACTTAAAAACGTTAATTTTCAAACGTGCAGGGATTCTAAAGGGGGCTAAGAATAAAACTCCTTTTGCGACAGATGTACTAAAGAATAACTATAGAACTGGCGATCGATGGCTCGTTTATTGTGATGATCGCCAACAAATGGATGATGTCGAGAAAGCATTAATCAAGTCGGAATTACCTATTTTGAAGTATTTTGATGCAATGGGTGGCGATAAAAACGAAACACTTCAAGCATTTGCAAGCCAGGGAGGAGTACTCTTAGCTATCAAATGTTTAGATGAAGGAATTGATATTCCCTCAGCAACTCATGCGCTAATTCTTGCGTCTAGCCAAAATCCACGAGAGTATGTGCAGCGGAGAGGAAGAGTCTTGCGTAGCGACAAAGCAACAGGCAAATATAAGGCAGTTATTTGGGATGTGATCGTTACAGACCAAGATAGAAATCCAATCAACGTGTCTGAGATAGAGCGCATGAAAGAATTTGCCCAAGATGCCTCAAATACGGCGATATCTGTGGAGATAATGGATCTGATTTCTAGGATTATGATGCGCGACAGTTCAATCGACGTTCTCACTGAAGGAGATCTTGATTTTGCTCTGGGAATGGTTACCGTAGAGGCATGACACTGGAACGTTCCGATATGTACGCGAGAGCCAAGAATTCAGTTTTAGCAGCTCACGAAAAATCCATTGAACAATGCCCTGAAATTGCCAAACCTATATTGAGCCCTAAATTGATAGAGGATGTTCTTCAAACCGGGTTGAACTTTCAATTTGAGGAATCTTCTCAAAAAATAAGGCAAACAATAAAAATGCGCATTCGATCTGAGATGAGAAAGTCTGGTAACCTTGATTCTGAATAAGATTCACCTGAAAAATTTTAAACCCTATATTGGCGAGCAAGTAATCGAAGTTTCCCCAGGTAAGGACGCCCCTCTTATTCTGATTTATGGCGAAAACAATCGAGGGAAAAGTAGTTTATTCGACGCAATACGCTGGGGACTCTATGGCCAAGTCTTAGATCGAGTTCGACAAGAGGTTAAAGACTCGTCATTAATGAATGACAATGCCTGGGTATTGGGCGAAACTGAATTCTCAGTAATGATTGAATTTCAACATGAAAAAGACAACTACGTACTTTCGCGATCTAGTGAAATAACTCGCAATCACAACGATCAAAGAGGAGTGGCAAAACAAAAAGTATTTCTAAAGAAAAACAATGATTTTATCTCCAATGAAGAAATTTCACGGACGATAAACGAGATCTTGAATGAGAAAATTTCTATATTTTTTCTATGTGACATGGAAGTACTCTCAGAATACGAGAAGCTAGTCAAGAATGACTCAGCAGCTGCGGTACAAGTTAAGCAGGCGATCGAGGATATTTTAGGTGTACCAGCATTAGTATCAGTCAGGGATGCGTTGAAATCTCTGGAAAACGACGCCTTTAAAGAGATTAAGAAACTGGTAAATCTAAACTCTGATGCTGAAAAGTTGAGCCAGGAAATTGTCGAAGAACAGAAGAAAAAAGGTGATTTGGAGACTAACGACAAGAAAATAACTGTAAGGCTTGCGGAAAAAAAGGCTGAGATTCAAGAAATAAATAAGCAGCTTGAGAATTTTGAATCTGCATTAGAGTTTATTCGTGAAGAGCAAACATTACAAAAAAAAGTAGAAGAAGATGAAAAGGAAATTATCAAGCTTCGGTCTGAACTTCAAATTGCAGTTAAAGAATCTTGGTGGTTACCAATATCGCAGATTGCCGAGAAGAAATTTGATCAGACGCAAACGGCAACAGCGTTGGCTGCGAGTAGACAAGAAAAATTGTCGGAGAAACAAATAAAACTAAAGTCCATAAATAGCAGTTTGGAAACAGGGATGTGCAATGAATGTAGCCAAATTCTTCCACCTGAGTTGAGCAAAGACCTCATTGAAGAAAAACAACGAGTGCAATCTGAAATTGAAGAGTTATCAAAGCCCTTAATCCCAAGTCTTGAATCTTTAGTTGAAGAAAGTAGCAGACTAAGTCACTTTAGAACGCCATCCAAAGCATCAATGATTGGGCCTTATGAAAAGAAGATTAGGCAGTTAAGAACTGACATCGGATCAAGATATCAAGCGATCTCAGATCTGAAAAATAAAATAGGTGAAATTGATCGAGACGATGTACAGGAACTAAATAAGAAGCGAAGTCTTTCAGAGAAGGAAATTGGCGCTATCGCAGTTTTACTGAAAAATAATCAAGTGAATCTAAGCAATGTAAATAGCAATATAACTAGATTAAATCGTGAGTTGGCAAACTGTGCCACAACGTCGGATGTGAATATGGTAAGCCTAGAGCACGCAATTTCTTCATACTTAAGCGGAATTTTTGAGCATGCTGTAGACGACTTTCGTGAAGCTACTAAACGTGAAGTAGAGAGTATGGCTAATGATATTTTTAAAAGACTTGTTTCGAAAAATGCATTTTCTAATCTGAGGATTAATGAAAACTATGGTTTGCGTCTTATGGACGATAAAGGCGTTACTTTCGACCATAGGGGAGCTGGTGTCGAACAGATTGTCGCTCTAAGTCTAATTCTAGCCTTAGGTAAAGCTTCGGTTCGTTCAGCTGCGCTGGTTTTGGACACCCCTTTTGCTAGATTAGACGATGTTCATCGAGACAATATCTTGAGAAATATTTGGAAAGAGAGTGATCAAGTAATTCTGTTATTACAATCAGGCGAAAAGATTTCTTCGGTAGTAAATAAAGAAATCTCTAGTAAGATCGCTCGCCAAATAGTTATAACAAAGGGATCAGATCCAAAGGAATCATTCATAAGGGCGGATAATCAATGAGTAATCAACAAGATCAAGTTGAATCCAAAGGCGACAAAGCTCAGGTAGGGTTGAGTATTGATGGTAATGATCACATCGAGCATCTAACTAAAGTCCACAAGTGGTTTGAGACCGGAATTGATGCTTATCGAGTTGCAGTGGCTCTGGCCATTGCACGCGGAATGCAAGAGTCTGATCTAAAAATGCCAAAACAAAGAACTACCAAGTACGGCGTTGGGTCTATCGACGAATCCGGTAAATTACGGGAAATGATCGTTACCCTTCGCCCAGAACTGTCGGATAGACCTTATGCGCACTCGGAATGGTTGGCTGAGATTGGGCTTTCAATAATTCGTAACGAGCTCGAAGAAGGAAAATATTTATCTGAAATTATTTCTGAGGGTGCGAAGCCATAGCCCTAGGCTTTTTCCCAGATCCCTTTCCCAAGATTCCTTATCAGGCCTTTGCTCTTACAAGCCGTTCTGGCCCAGCTCATGCGATATGCAAACTCTGTGCGCTTTCCACTTCGTACAATCTTTACCAATTCAGCTTCGAGATTAAGATGCTGGGCAACTGCAATTTCAATGTCCTTGAAGTGGGCTTTGCCGCCAAGTTCATCTAGAACAACAACAATAATTGGGGCCAACTCTGATGGGCTAGGGAGGTCAGTCATACCCCCAAGATATTGTTTGTCGCTTGCAAAGTAAAACTCATCCGATAACAGATAGATTTAGGTCAAGGTATCAGCCACCACAAGTGGTCTAGGTCTTAAGAGGAGGTTTAGGTGTCTGACCCAAGACTTATCCATGGCTCAAGTGCGCTAGCCACAAAACTTGCTAAAGACTTAGTTGGGAAAGTTTCGCTGGTAGTAACTTCGCCTCCATACCACAATGCTATCTCTTATGAAAAGCATGCCTTAAATCCTTCTGAAAATTACCGCGATAGGTATTCTCTGGATTATTCCAAGGAGTATATGTCAACGCTAAACGACGTTTGGCTGGCCTGTTACGAGATGATTGAAGAAGGCGGTTACTTAGCAATCAACGTGGGATCCGTTCTGGATGGTGGCTGTCACTATCCGCTCGCTGAAGATATTGCAAGTGAAATCTCCCGACTGAGTAAATTTCTGTATGTCCGCTCTATTTATTGGCATAAAATTACTGCAGGAGTAAAAAGAGCTGGATCAGTGATTCAGCACCCCTATCCGGGATATTGGCATCCTAATATTATGACTGAACACATTCTTTTGTTTCGCAAGCCTTCGAAAATTAGATTACCAAATAGAGATATTCCAAGCGAATGGCTTGAACCCGTTTGGGATTTAGCGCCAGTTCCACCCAGATCCGTAGAGCACCCAGCGCCCTTTCCTGAGGATCTTCCTCATCGATTGATTAGGATGTTCACTAAGTCTGGCGATTGGGTCATGGATCCATTTAATGGTGCAGGAGCTACAACCAAAGCAGCCTTTGATTTAGAGCGGTGCTCTATTGGCTTTGATATAGAAGAAAAGTACATTTCATTGGCTCGAGCACGGCTGAAAATACCGAGCATGGTTCGAGAAAAGCAGTTAAGAATAAAACCAGTTGACTGTAAAGACTTTGTGGCTGGCCCATCCAGAGGACGAACACGCCAAGGCGCGGGATTGGGTTCAAAAAAATGAAGGAAAATGTTTCTGTGCTTAACTTCATTGAGTTTTCGCCTTCGTTGAATTCAGAGGATCTTAAGGAGTTAATTGTAAAGTCTGCCGACTCTGTTTCAGAAGGAAGATATCTCATAACGGTGTTTGATGCTCCTTCTGATTGGAATTCAAGAACTTCAATCGAATCAATGATCATAGATCTAACTCTTGGATCAGTTCATTCGCGACAGTTATCTTGGGAATATTATGGCAATGGTGCTATTAGATGTTACGACCCCATCAGTAAGGAATTAACAAAAACACTCCAATGGAATATTGTCAGACGAAGCGGGTTAAAGTCATATAAAAAAAGAGCGAGCCTTAGTAAAAAAACTTTAAAGTCAAATGAACTACCTGTGGGACACAAAGTTTTTACTCGGGATGTTGCAAATAATGTTTGGCACTTAATTGATGATGGGTATATTACTCGCTTGATAGCTAGATTTTCAAATCTACTTGTATGGAAAGACGAAGAAATAAGAGTTTATCTATCGGGAAATGAAATTAAGAATTTAGACCGCACTAAGCTAGATTTATCTGGTGATTTAGTTGGAGTGCCGACAAAAATTCTATATGAATGGAATTCTGGCTCGAGACTTTTCTAGTCGAGTAAGACTCTCTCTAGTAAGTGAGATCTCGGGACTGACTCTATATTCATCTGGAATTTTGATGGCCTTGGTTTGCCATTTGAATTTCTCATACCTTCCTGAAAAGGCTTTAGCCATCCTTGCAAGCTTGCTTCATGTAGTTCATTAGTATTCGAAAACCAAACCGCGTGGAGTTCTTTTGGAGAAAAGTAGATTTTTCTTCTTCGGGAAGGAGCGCCTCTCTTAATTCTCTCTACTTCATAATTACTCATATTGCCTTTCAATGAATCATGCCACTTCTTAAATGATTGACTTGCATCATCGTAACGTGCATCCCCAGAAACTATGATGAAACCCAAGCCACCTTCTAATGAGATGCAATTTTTAATGGCGCCTTGATCATTCAGAATTAGACTTCGTGATTCACGTGGATGAGCCTTTAAATCCCAAACATAATTCTTTTTAAAGTCAAAATCTGTAGTGCCATAAGTTGGACCTTTACGACCACCCAGCATTGGTATTACACGTTTTTCAACAAAGTGTTCGAACCAAAATCCAATCCACTCCATTTGCTTCCAATTTCGGGAACCTTGATCCCTCATCTCAGTTATTGCTTGCTTTCCATCTATAAACTTCGGTAATTCTGATTTCAAGATTGCAAGAATTGGGATTAATTCTTCATATGCACTGGGTTTCATATGCAATTATCCTAAGTAGTTTTTCTCGGCTGGGGCCGTCATGCTGACTCTTTTACCAAACCACCGCTATAGCTATGTTGCTTACCGATAGCGCCACCATCGCTAGCCAGGCGCTTCTGGGTAGTTTTGGTTTCTTTACATTGATGTAGCCGATAATCAATATGGCCACCAAGATATTGCTCTTTAACCAAATCTTTACATTATCTATTGCTTCATAT
>Ga0169931_10015888_pt1 | contig 10037 bp, 10 predicted proteins | sample Kivu_15m_20L_FD_129675 | JGI IMG/M metagenome (GOLD analysis project Ga0169931, IMG submission 129675) | Freshwater microbial communities from Lake Kivu, Western Province, Rwanda to study Microbial Dark Matter (Phase II) - Kivu_15m_20L... | ecosystem: Environmental > Aquatic > Freshwater > Lake... | reverse complement strand
GGCTGGGCAGGGCGAAGCGGACGTGAGGCGACAGGCCTCTGTGCCTCAATGCACATGCGAATCGCCCGCACTCAGCGATGCTTGCTTCAGCTCGATCCTGTAGAGCGAGCCAAGTGGGTTCACAAAGGGTGTGGTTCTCAACCACTCCCTTTTTTTGTGGCTGATCTGCAGAGCAAGTTGCGCGGCTTCAGCGACCCGCTCACGATGCACTCCGATTCCAGGGAAGCGGCCATGAAAAAAGGGGGCTGCTGCCCCCGGAATCGATCGGATGCGCTCCGCCGCAACGGAGCATGATCGCCATGCGGCCAACTCAGACGAGAGCGTTGATGGCGTAATCGATGTAGTTGTTGGCGATCACGCCGGGGTCGCCGGAGATGCCGTGGTTGGCCTTGATGTAGCTGAGCGCTTCCACATACCAGGAGGGGGAGAGCTCGAAGGCGCGGTTGATCTCATCGAGACCGGCGATCAGATAGTCGTCGAGCGGGCCGGTGCCACCAGCCACCAGGGAGTAGGTGATGTGGCGCAGGTAGTAGCCGATGTCGCGCGCGCACTTGGCCTTGCCACGGGCATCGGAGGCAAAGTTCGGCCCCTGCTGCTGGGTGGTGTAGGGATACTTGTTGTACACGGCCTGGGCGGCGCCGTTGACCAGCTCATCCGCCTTGGCGGTGAGGGCCTTGGCGGCGGCCAGGGCGTTGGCGGCGCGCTCGAAACGCCCGAAGGCAGCGTTGAGCTCGGTGTTGCTCAGATAGCGGCCCTGGGAATCAGCGGCGGCAACGGCTTCGGTGAGAGGTGTCTTCGACATGGTGGATCTGGGAAAGAGAAGCGAGACGGAATGCCCCTGGGGGCAGAAACAAAGAGACCGCGCGGCGGACTCAGCTCACAGCAGCAGCGGCCCGATCGAAGTAGGTGCCGATTTCGGAAGCCAGCGCCGAGCAATCGCCAGGGGTGATGCCGTTGCGATCGAGCACCAGGGCAAGGGCGGCCTCCTTGATCTTGCGGACGCCCTCAGCCACCGAAGCGCCGGGCACGCCCAGGGCCAGATAGGTTTCGCGCAGGCCATTCAGGCAGCGGTCTTCCAGCACGGAAGCGTCGCCGGTGAACACGGCATAGGTCACGTAGCGCAGGATGATGTCCAGGTCGCGCAGGCAGGCGGCGATGCGCCGGTGGGTGTAGGCATTGCCGCCGGGGGCGATCAGAGAAGGCTGCTGATCAAACAGATCCCGTGCCGCATTGGTGACCAGCTTCGATGCGTTGGAGGTGATGCGGTTCACGGCATCCAGACGCTTGTTGCTGTCGGCGACAACGGCCGCAAGCGCATCGATCTGGCCAGCATTGAGAAATTCGCCGCGGGCATCAGCCTGGGCAACAACCCTGGTGAAGGCGTCAAAGGTCATGGCAGGAAGGGCAGATCTCGATCGTGATCGAGAGGGTGTTGGGTGGTGAGTGGCTGCAGAGGAATCGATGCCGACAGCGGCCGGATCTGATCGCCCTTGCGTAGCCGTTCACGGGTTGAGTTTCAGTGAACCGCGCTTCCCCAAGCGGAGTACGCAACAAACGGTCATTGATCCTGCGGCTGAATGTAAAGCGAGGCACATCTGCATCCCGTCTTGCATGTATCCGTGGGCACATGCAGGTCTGTCAGGCCGTGTGCATGTGGGTGCATGCGAGTGCAGTCCGGACGACACGCGCCTGTTCTCGCACCGCTCAGCGGCTGTGTGAGGAGCCACAACCCCAGCAGCCCGGCAGCCATAGGTTAAGGAAGTAGTGATTACCTCCATCCATGGCATCCGACCATTTCTATCTCTTCGCTGCCCTGGCCACCTTCAATCGCGAGCTTCAGAACAGGCTTCGCCATGTGCAGACCCCGGAGGCGATCGTGGCGATCGCCGCTGAGCATGGCTATCCGATCACCCTGGAGCAGCTGCGGCACTATGCCTCCCGGCTGAATGGCGATCACTGGATCTGGTTTCAGAAAGGTGATGCCTGGCGCGAGCAGTTCTTCGCCGCCGAGCGGCAGCTCGATCTGCAGAGTGCCTGAGCCGGGGCCGGCCCTCTGATCAGATGCCGGCTCCCTCGCCGAAGGTTTCGGAGATCACCTTGGCCTGGGTCACGGTGGTCTCCGGCGGCACACTGGAGGTGAGCCACACATTGCCACCGATCTGGGCACCGCGACCGATGGTGACTCGCCCGAGGATGGTGGCGCCGGCGTAGATCACCACATCGTCTTCCACGATCGGGTGGCGGGGAATGCCCTTGATCAGAGCACCATCGGGCTCCTGCGGAAAGGATTTCGCCCCGAGGGTGACAGCCTGATACAGCCGCACCCTGTTGCCGATCACGGCTGTGCCGCCGATCACCACGCCGGTGCCATGGTCGATGAAGAAGCTGTCGCCGATCACGGCGCCGGGGTGGATGTCCACCCCGGTGAGTGAATGGGCGCGCTCGGCGATGATCCGAGCCACGAGCGGGGCTCCCAGGTCATGCAGGGCATGGGCGAATCGGTGGGCCGTGATTGCCTGCATCCCGGGGTAGCAGACCAGCACCTCATCGAGGCCGAGCGCCGCAGGATCGCCCCGATAGGCGGCATCGAGATCGCTATCCAGCAGACGGCGAATCTGCGGCAGCCGCCGGGCGAAGCGGCGTGCGATGCCGATGGCCTGATCCTGCTGCGCCTCGGGCCGCTCCTCCAGCGGAGCGCGGGCGGTGAGTTCGATGCGGATCTGCTCGGCGAGGCTGCGCAGGCAGGCATCCAGGCGGTGGCCCACGAAGTAATCGATGCTGTCTGGCGCCAGCACCTCGCCGGCCCGCCGCTCCTCACTCAGCGCCAGGCGCTGGGGGAAGAGCGCGGCCGCCAGATCATCGATCACCGCACCCAGCACCTGGGGCGAGGGCAGCGGCATGGGGCGCAGGGGGGAACGGTTCTGCCGCGAATCGCCCTGCCTGAGTGCACGCAGCTCGCTCACCACCGCGCTGAGATCCCAGCCCTCCGCCATCACGGCACGAGACCCTGCTCGTCGAAAACTCCCTCAAACAGAGCCGTGCTGAGATAGCGCTCCCCGGAATCCGGCAGCACCACCACGATGGTGCGTCCGGCGAACGCCTCCTCCTGCGCCAGGCGGCGGGCCGCGGCCACCGCAGCGCCGCTGGAGATGCCCGCCAGAATGCCCTCCTGACGGATCAGCCGACGGGCGAATTCCATCGCTTCGGCACTGCTCACCTGCTCCACCCGGTCCACCAGGCTGAGATCGAGGTTGGCCGGCACAAAGCCCGCCCCGATGCCCTGGATCTTGTGGGGGCCCGGCCGCACCGGTTCGCCGGCCAGGGTCTGGCCGATCACCGGGCTTTCCTGCGGCTCCACCGCCACCGAGAGCAGCGGCCTGCCGAGGGTCTGCTTCACATAGCGGCTCACACCGCTGATCGTGCCCCCGGTGCCGACACCCGCCACCAGCACATCGAAGCGACCGCCTGTGGAGGCCCAGATCTCGGGACCGGTGGTGTCGTGATGGATCTGCGGGTTGGCAGAGTTGGCGAACTGTTGCAGCAGCAGATAGCGGTGCGGATCGGAGGCGGTGATCTGCTGGGCCCTGGCGATGGCGCCCGGCATGCCCCTGGCGCCTTCGGTGAGCACCAGGCGCGCCCCATAGGCCGCCAGCAGCTTGCGCCGCTCCAGGCTCATCGTTTCCGGCATCGTGAACGTGATCGGAATCCCCCGGGCGGCGGCCACGAAGGCCAGGGCGATGCCGGTGTTGCCGCTGGTGGGTTCCACGATCTCCTTGCCCTCGCCCAGCAGGCCATCACGCTCGGCCTGCGCGATCATCGCGGCGCCGATGCGGCACTTCACCGAATAGGCAGGATTGCGGCCCTCCACCTTGGCGTACACCGTGGCTCTGGCCTGAGGGCCCAGGACCCGGTTGAGCCGCACCAGCGGGGTTTGACCGATGGCCAGGCTGTTGTCGTTGAAGGGGGGCACCGTGCCGGCGAACCCCGAGGGTCGTTGTTCCTGCGCGACCGTCATGCTGACGCTTCAGCGGCAGGGTTTCTGTAGACCCCGGAGGCAGGCTGCCGATGTGGTCCAGGCAACATCGGCGAGCGGGCCCGGCTCAGCGTGGCTGCAGGCACACCGGCCCGTGGGCCTTCCGGATTGATGAGTCAGCTCGGCGCCATGCCTGAAGCCGAGGCCAGTTCCATCGGCGAGGCTCGCTGCCGGTGTAATCCGGACCATCGTGGCCTGTGGCTCCGGGCACAAATCGGCGAACCCAATTTCCTTAGTGTGTTTACGTTGTTGATCAGCCTGGCCGGTCCCGAATTCCAGGCCTGCTTGCAGGGTCGGATGTCGGGCAGTGGCAACGGGCCTTGCAAAGCATGTCTCGATTCTCGTTCTCAAGCCGGCATCTTCTCGGCTTTGGCACAGGGTTTGCCCTTGCCATTCTGCTTCCTCTGGCCTCAGCCACCCAGGCGGCCAAGGCTGGTGTGGTCAAGCTGATCACCCCCGAGCAGGCAGCCGCGGGTGCCAAGAGCGGACAGTGGAAGGTTCTGGATGTCCGCCCGGTTCCACCGCTGGACTACGTCGGTGGCCACCTGCCCAATGCCGTATCGCTGTCTGAGCAGGCGTTCCGAGGGCCGAACGGCAGACTTCCCTACCAGATCTGGCCGGCTGCCGATCTCGCCCGGCTGCTGAGCAAAGCGGGGATCTCCAATTCTGACAAGGTGCTGGTGTATTCCGACGGCACCAACGTTCTTGGGGCTTCACTGGTCGCCTACATCCTCGAGAAGAGTGGTGTATCCACCGTGGGACTTCTCGATGGCGGCTTTGCCGGCTACAAGGGCCAGGGGCAGCCGGTGACCAAGGCTTACGCCAACTACAGCCCCGGGACGTTCAACCCGAAGACCGTGCCCGGTCTGGCCATTTCGCTCAACGAGCTGCTGCCGCTGATCGGCAAGCCGAATGTGGTGATCGTTGATCCCAGACCCAAGGCCTCGTTTGAGGGCACCGAGCAGACGTTCATCCGCAACGGTCACATCCCAGGCGCCATCAACATCACCTGGCAGTCGGTGACCGAGGCGAACAATCCCGATGAAGCTCTCAAGAATCCGCACAAGCTCAAGTCGCTGGATGCGCTCAAACAGCTGTTCATCAGCCGGGGCGTCACCCCGGATAAGAACGTGATCATCTCCTGCAGCACAGGCCGCGAAGCCAGCCTTCAATACATCGTGCTCAAACACCTCCTCGGCTATCCCAACGTGCGCGTTTACGAGGGCTCCTGGACCGAGTACAGCGCCACCAACAACCCTGTGCAGACCGGACCGGAAACGGCATTGCAGAAATGAGAGGGCCTGACAGGCGGGCGCGGCTCTGAAGGCCTTTCCTCTGATGGCGGCGCCTGAAACCACTCCCGTGCTCGCGATTGTGGGCGCGGGTTTCAGTGGAACCCTGCTGGCAAGCCAGTTGCTGCGGCAGGCGCGCCCCTGGCGCCTGCTGCTCATCGAGCGCACAGGCCATTTCGGCTCTGGGGTGGCCTACGGCACCCAGGACCCCGGCCACCTGCTCAACGTATCGACCGGGGGCATGAGTGCCTGGCCCGAAGACCCCAGCCATCTGTTGCGCTGGCTTGATCTCAACCAGGCGGCCCTTGCCGATCTCCTCCCGGAACCGATCGATGCCAGCGGTTTTCTGCCGCGGCGTGTCTATGGCCTCTATCTGCAGTCGGTGCTGAAGGAAGCCGAGGCGCTGGCCGCAGGCCGCAGCACCCTGCAGCGCCTGCTGAGCCTGCCGGCGGAGATGCTCGTGTACCCCTGCCACGACGACCAGGGCCGCAGCCACAGCAGCATCGGCGAAGAGCGCCGGCTCAATCCGAAGCTGGCGGGCCGCAATCGCGAGGCTTTCATTCAACTGATGCAGCAGCAGCGGCTGGCGCCCCCGAAGCGCATCGCCGAGGCCCTGCCGGCCAATCGGCATCTGGGCGACCTGCAACCGGCCGGCCAGCACGACCAGGAGATCCAGGAGCGGCAGCGGCAGCAAGAGCAGGCGCAGGCCACCGAGGAGGCCAACCGCGAGATCTACAACGCCTTCCTGGGCATGTTCATCTGATCGATCAGCGCCGGTGATCGCTGGCACCGCCCGCTCAGCGGCGCCAACCGACATCCTGGATGCCTCTGACGACCCTCCGATGACCCGCTCTTCCCTTCCCCTTGCCGAGCGCCTGCGCGTTGGCCTGGCCAGCGCGGTGGTGTCGGCTGCGTCGCTGACGCTGCCGGCAGCCGAGGCTGCTGGCGTGACAGAGCCGCTGCTGATCCAGAGCCCGGGCACGGGCGGCGGGCCATTCACGACACACCAGGCATCGACACAGCCGGGTGCAGCCTCCCCCAAGACAGCCCAGGCCAAGCCGGCGCCATCCAAGGCCGCACCAGCGAAGACAGCCTCGCCGTCCGCTGCGTCGCCGCAATCCAAGGCAGCGAAAGCCTCTCCCGGAACGAAGGCGAAGCCTGCCGCCGGCAAGGGCGCTGCCGCCGGCGGCTGTGGGGCGCACGAGGGCGGTTGCGGACCATCGCGCTGAGGGTGGGTGGTGAACCCCGCCGCAACCCTCAGCGCCGGGCAGAGCACCGTTGCGCGCTACCGGTCGGCACGCAAGGCGCTCTTCCATTGGCTCTGTCTGATCAACCGTCACGGCTCGCTGCTGCGGGCCTTCACCGGGGGCTGCACGCCGATGCAGCTGCAGCATTACCCTCCTGGTGATCTGGTGGATCCAGGCAGCGGCAGCCAGTGCTACTACCACTGCCATCGCGGCGGCGGTGAACACGGCCATCTGCATCTGTTCCGGCGCGGCAAGCCAGGGCGGCCGCTCAGCCATCTGATCGCCATCAGCCTGGATCCCCGCGGCTTGCCTGTGGCCCTGTTCAGCGTCAACCGCTGGGTGAGCGACGACCGCTGGCTGCCGGCTGAGGCCACGCTGCGGCTGCTGGAGGGCGTATCGCTGAGCGGTGCCGGTTGCGATCCGCACCTCAACGGCTGGTTGCAGCACTTTCTGCAGTTCTACCGGCCGGCCAGCGAGGCACTGTTGCGGCAGCGAGACCAGCGTCTGGGCGCCCATGCTGCCGCCAGAGCCGTTGCCCTTGAAGCGAGGGATCTGGAGATTCCCAGCCACTGCCCGATCGACTGGGCGGCCGACCTGGCGGCAGCCGAGGCAGCGCTGACCTCAGTGCCGTGCTCAGTCGGGCAGGCCGCAGCGGGGCCTGAGCCGCACGCCGAGCGCCGTTCCGAGCAGCGCAAACAGGATCCAGAGCCAGCCGTGCAGGCTGGTGGAGGCGATGCCGGCGAGATAGGCACCCACATTGCAGCCAAACGAGAGCCAGGCCCCGTAGCCCATCAGCAGCCCACCCAGCAGCGAGGCCCCCACCGCGGCGGCGGACGGCGGTGAACGGAAACGCAGGCGACCGGCGGCCGCAGCGGCGGCGGCGGCACCGAGCACGATGCCCAGATTCATCAGCGTGGTGATGTCGTCGAACAGGCCGGCCCGCAGCGCCGTGGCGAAGCGCACCTGCTGCCAGAGCACGCTGCTGGCGGGATCCCAGCCGAGCAGCTGGGCCAGCCTGGCGGCCCAGAGGGTGAAGCCCCAGGTCACCCCCCAGGGCCGCCCCGCCAGCAGCAGCGTGAGCCCACTGAGCAGGGCCAGGGCCAGGGCGCCTGCACCCAGGCTCCAGGGGCCCCGCCAGAGGGTGGGCCAGATGACTTGCGGCGAAGTCTGGCGCTCCCGCTCGCGCCCCCGCTCTCGCCGCCAGAGCGCCAAAGCCAGCAACCCCAGCACCGCCAGCTGCGCCAGGGCGCCAGGCCAGCCCCAGCGCTCCAGCAACGACACCGGCTCCAGCCGGGGCAGGGTGCGCCAGGGGCCAGGCGTGAGCGTGGCCAGAAACGAGCCGGCGCTGAAGCTCACCAGCGTGACCAGCATCAGGCCGCTGCCGCCACCGAGCGCGTAGAGCGTGCCGCAGGCGCAGCCACTGCCCAGCTGCATGCCCACGCCAAACAACGTGGCGCCGATGGCGGCCTGCAGCGCCAGGGGGGCGACGGACCCATGGGCCGCGCCGCTGAGCAGGATCGGCGCGAACAGCAGCGTGAGCAGCAGCAACAACTGCACCTGGGCCAGCACACCTCGGCCATCGCCTGCAACGAACAGACGGCGATAGCCGGAGGCGAAACCGAAGCTGGCGTGATACAAGGAGGCCCCGAGCAGCACCCCCAGCCCCGCCAGGGCACCCAGCCGCCAGCCATGGGCCGCGGCGGCCGCCAGCAGCGCCGCCACCAACGCGCTGATCACCAGCAGTGGCAGACGCTGCGGGGCGAACACGGGCAGGGTGTTGCTCATCGGCGGCGGACGACCGAGCTGATGGCGCAGGAGCACCACCGGGGTGCTGCCCGGTGCTTGCCGATCCTGTTTCGTGCTTCGGTGCCGACGCCGCGGATCAGGGCCAGTGACACGGCGGCAATGGAGCGAGGATGTTGGCTGACATTCAGAGATCTTGCAGTGCCAGGGGATGGGAGAGACCACCACGCAGGATGGAAACGTTGTCGTAGCCGAGTTCCAGCAGCCGCTGTGCCAGGGCCGTCGCACGATTCATGGTGTTGCTGTAAAGGATCAGCGGCTGCTTCGGATCAGGGAGCACTCGTCTGATCTGCTGATTCTCGGCGTCGTGAGGCACATGGATGGCTCCGGGAAGGTGATAACTCAGGAAGGCCTGAGCGGAGCGTGCATCCACCAGCGGCACCAGCTCCCAGATCAGCCGGCGCATCTCCTGGGCTGAGAGCAGGCGGACCTGCCTGGCGGTGGCCTCGGATCCCTGGCTGGCCGCCCGGGGGGCCTGGCCAGCCGGGCCATCGAAGGGGGAAGGAGTGGAGGGCATGGCTGTTCGATCAGGGAACGTGTTGAGAAGCATTGTTGGAGCCCAGGCCGGGATCCTCAGTCAAGCGAGACACCTGCCTGTGAGGCCTGGAGCGGCTCAGGGAGCAGTGGCCGCTACGCCCAACCCGCTGGCGAGCCGTTGCCGCGCAGCGGCGGCAGCGCTGGAGCTGGCTTCAGCGCGCAGCAGGGGCTTCGGTTGAACGGCGGGCATAGGAGAGGCCATAGACCCCGGAGCGAGCCAGCAGCACCGGGTCGTCGGTGGGTTGAATGCCATCGCCGAGCACCAGCGGGTCGAACACAACAGCCCCACAGCTGCCGGCCGCCTGGGAGGTGGCAGTGGTGAGCCTGAGGGTGCCGACGCTCACCCTGGTGCGATCCTCCGGCCAGGCCGCTGATGGATCGTTCTCCACGTCTCCGGGGCGGCCGAGGGTGAGCACCAGATCCCATTTCACCGGGCCCTGCCTGGTGCGCTCCAGCAGGCGCTGCTCCAGGAAGTTGGCCGGGCCACTGGCCAGCTCCTCGGCCGTGAGGCGCTGTTCACCGTCCTGGGGAACGAACTGCCAGCGCACGAGGGTGCTGCGGTTGGCGCGATTGATGAAACGGAACGCATGCAGGCTGTAAGAGCTGCTGTTGGCATAGCTGACCGGGGGATTGTTGGCGGCCAGGAAGGCTGTCTGAGCCTTGTTGTCTGGATGGCTGGCGCGGAACGCCTTGACGGCCTCAGGGTTGGGTTTGCCGGTGGCCGGATCGGGCGCAAGCGCAATCATGTTGTCGTGAAAGGTCTGCGGCGTCGCCGCTCCAAACACCGGCGTGCTGATCATCGCCATGTTGAGCTTCTGATCTCCGGGCAGCTGGAATTGCAGACCGAGGCCGCGGGGGTTGCGGGTGGTATCCGGCGCCTTCCATTTGCCTCCGGCCAGGGAGAAGCGCGCCACCACCGGAACCTCCTTGCCGGAGAACAGCGCTGAGCGGGAAAAGCGTGCGCCGCTGGCATTGGCCACGAACACCCCGGTGGCACAGGTGCCCTTGATGTGATTGCGGCGCTGCCCCGGCGTGACCCCGAAGGCCGTTTCAATGGCGCTGATCAGTTGCTGGGCTGTTGGTCCGCTGCCGGCGAAACCGACTGTGGCCAGAGCGAGACTGACG